>ERZ724514.366-NODE-366-length-20216-cov-4.441694_pt1 | contig 20216 bp, 23 predicted proteins | sample MGYA00376047_ERZ724514 | MGnify/ENA primary metagenome ERZ724514 (study PRJEB28724, sample SAMN07190883) | activated sludge metagenome | isolation source: activated sludge of sewage treatment plant in Hong Hong | place: Hong Kong | collected 2016-03-17 ...
CAGACCGAAGCAAGCGAAAGTCGAACACCTCGTGCAGTTCGTTCGATCCATTCCCGTAAAATGCCGCCGGCCCACCAGGAGTATCCGAGGACGTCTCCCCGACCAGCAGAATGTCCTCTCGATCCTTGAGTGAGGACCGGAGTGCCCGCAGCGCCTCGTGGGTATGCGGCTGGTCACGGTCGTAGCGATGGATTTGTCGATAATAGCTGCGCCACGCCAGACGGCGCGGATTGTCCGGCCAACTGGTGTCTTTCCCCAACCAATTGATCGCATCCAACCGGAAGCCGTCGACCCCGCGGTCGAGCCAGAACCGGACGACACCGAAGACCGCGTCGCGGACGGCAGGGTTGGCCCAGTTCAGGTCCGGCTGCTCCGGCAAAAACGAATGTAAGTAGTACTGGCCGGTGTGCGGATCATGCGTCCATGCCGATCCACCGAACCGCGCAGCCCAATTATTGGGAGGCCGCCGGCCGGATTTGCCGTCGGCCCAGTAGTACCAGTCGCGTTTCGCGGAGGTTCTGGACGAACGCGATTCGATGAACCAGGGATGCTGGTTCGACGTATGGTTCAGGACCAGATCCATGACGACTCGTATGCCCCGGCGGTGAGCTTCCGAGACGAGGCGGTCGAAGTCTTCCAGCGTGCCGAAGCGCGGATCGATATCGCAGTAGTCACTGACGTCATAACCGAAGTCATGCATGGGCGAAGGATAAATCGGAGACAGCCAGATGGCGTCGACGCCGAGCGAGTCGGGCGACCCGTTGAGATAGTCGAGCCGGCTGATGATGCCCGGAAGATCGCCGATTCCATCCCCGTTCGAATCCTGAAAGGACCAGGGATAGATCTGATAGACGATGGCCGATTGCCACCAGGGAGTGTTGGGCTGCAGGAGGGTCATGATCTGCCTTCGACCCTACCTCAGGTTGCCCCGAGGTACAAGCAGAGGGCGAAAATTGCAACGACAGGACCAAGACGGAAGCCGCGCGGCCACGAAGGCCACGGGAAATGTCACCGGAAGCTCGCGAGATCCGGCAGCCACTTAGCTTCCCAGCAATACGCCTCTCGCTGAGACAATGACAGTGACACTCAGCCGACATGCGCTGAAGAAACGCTGTGCGTTCAACAGAGTACCCGTGATGAAACCAGAACCGCCGAGTGATGGCGTAGGTCGTCACCGCCGTTGGAGCATCGACTCCGGAAATCGTCCCCCGATCTACCTTTTGCTTCCTCTTCGCACCAGTTCCTTTTTCCCGCGTGGCAGATGGAAGTCGCACATCAAGCGGCTGAAGAAGTCTGCGCCCTTCAGCCGAGCAAGCTCAGCCGGGATGGCGACTTCCCTCAACGTCTGCCCTTTCATCGGCTCGATCTGAATATGCACCGGTTTGCCCTTATGATCTTTTCCGGGAGTCAGTAGGCCTCCCCCCACGATCGCCCCCTTTTTGTTCGTCAGCACGTGCATGGTCCGCTTTGCTTTCACGTATGGCCTCCTTCGGAACGTGTTAGACGTTTCCGCCACCTTGAATCGTAAAATGCGCCAGTTCCTCGCCGATGTTGGTCACGGTCACGGAATAGACGGTTGGACTCGGTGAGCCCGGATGCACGCGAATGGGCTTTTTCTCCTTGGTGTGCTCGCTGACCATGAGCCGCACCGGGTTGATCCCCACGCCGTCAGCCATGATCCACTGGGCGCCGAAATCGTGTCCGCCCCATTCCACTTCATTGATCAAGCCCCCGAGGGCAAGATGGATGCGGGTGGATTCCCCGGGCGCCAGCCAGAAATCGCCTACTTGATTGAATGCCATAACAGGCCTCCCCTAAAAAGTTCGGGCGCATTATAGCGAACGAGCACGCGCGATGTAATCCAGTCATCCGCGATTCAACAGTGGAATTCTTTCCAGCGGGAACTCACAATATTGCCGAGAAAGGGTCAACCCGGGCAGACGATGACGACGATCGATCCCACCAGACATGAATGGGCGAGGTTTGAGCGCCTCATTGTCTTCGACGGCATCTGCAATTGGTGCAATGCCTGGGTTAATTTCACGATGGCTCGTGACCGTGGGCGCTTTCACTTCGCGACGTTGCAATCGGCGAAGGGGCAGGAACTGCTCACGCTGTTGGGATTGCCTGTCCAGGATTTCGAGACGTTTCTCCTGCTGGAGCGGGGTCAGGTGTTCACCAAATCGACCGCCGCTTTGAGAATCGCCAGAACGCTGTCTGGCTGGTGGCCGTTGCTGTATGGCTTTATTCTTATACCCCGCGGACTGCGAGATATTCTCTACAACTACGTCGCACGCCATCGCTACCGGCTTATGGGGAAGGCTGATACCTGCCGCATCCCCAGCGCGACAGACCGGGACCGTTTCGTCTAAGCGGATTGCCCGCCGATTTTTCTGAGTGCGGTCCCCTTGTGCATCGCCAGATGGCCTGTTTTGTCGCTTTTCACGAGATATTGCGGCTGCTCCTTGGAGGCTCGGGCGATATACGACTTGAACTTCATGGGAGCCGTGATCCTTTTCTGAATTGTCCCTCGAATACGCCCCGCTTCCGAATTCCAACTCACATGATCGCCCACTTTAAAATTTTGATCCATGGCAACTCCTCCGGCTGGCGTGAGTACGCATTGTGCCCCCTCGTTACGCATCCCCATACTGGGATGGTGCCCAGGTACGCCTCTCGCCAGCACGCCCGGTATAATGAGCCAGTTGCTTTGAACCCAGGAGGGGTCTCGACATGGATATCGTGTCGCACGGTCTGTGGGGAGCGTTGGCGTTTGGTCGAAGAAGTCGCACGAGCTTCTGGCTGGCGTTCGGAATCGGCCTGGCGCCGGACCTGTTTTCGTTCGGCATCTTGTGGGCAGCTGCGACGCTTGGCCTGTCGCCGAAGCCTGATTTCAGCCACGGCACGCCACCGGAGTCCACCATTCCGCCCTACGTGCATCATCTTTACGATGTCACACATAGCTTCGTCGTCTTCCTCGCCGTCTTTGCCCTGTTGTGGCTTGTCATGAAACGACCGGTGTGGGAGCTTGGTGCCTGGGGTTTACATGTCTTAGTCGACATCCCGACCCATTCGTTTGCGTTTTTTCCAACCCCCATTTTCTGGCCTCTCTCCGATTGGAAATTCGATGGGTGGCAATGGAGCCAGCCGGCCATTCTCATCCCGAACTTCACAGTGCTGTTGTTGCTCTACGGTTGGTTTCTTTTCCAACAGGCACGGCCGATTCTCAGGCCCGAACGGGCGCGTGACTGACGGTCCGTCCCCTACGAAGCGGGCACCCGCAGGCCCTCTGGACCAGCGCGAGCTACCGCCGTACACTGATATTGTTCAGCCATCTGGATAGGTGAGAGGAAGGAGTGAACTTATGGCCAATAGAAAACGCGAGCCGGTGCCGACGCCCCAGTCCATCGCGTCGTATGTGAAGCGGCATGCCCCGCGAGTGAAACAAAGCCAGCGGCGGCATCATGCCACCACTGAGACGATCCGCGAGGCAGACCACCGTGGACACCATATCGTCGTGAAGACCCGCTACGAGATCTCCGTGGATGGACGCAAGGTGCTGGGTCACCTTGGCGTCTCCAACGACGGGCATGTCCACTACCATCCCATCCCCAATTTATCGTTCGCCTCCGCCCTGGACATGGTGAAAGCCATCGTCGATGTGTTCCCGCACCAGTTCGAGGCGAAGAAACGTCCGCACAAGGGACCGGGACGCATTCGCCACGCGAATCGCACACACCACTGAGGTGAACCCATGGCCGTGACCAGACGCAACATTCTCACCAATGCCAACGTTCGTGCGCAGTACGCCCGCGGGGTGAACCTCTTGAAACGTGAGTTCACGGGTCCGACGACCAGCAGTCTCGGTATCCCCGGTCCCGCTCGACAGATCAGCACCTATGATTTATTCGTCGTCTGGCACCATACGGCCATGTCGACTATGACGCCCCCGTCACAGGGAGACCGCAATGCCGCCCATCGCGGCCCTGTGTTCTTCCCCTGGCACCGGTTCATGTTGATCGAGCTGGAACGAAATCTCCAACGAGTGCTCGGCGATGATACGTTCGGACTTCCCTACTGGGATTGGGCCGCGGATGGATCCAGGACACCGGGTCAGCAGCGACAATCTGCGCTTTGGCGGGCATCGGGTGTCGGCGGAACAGGCTCACCGGTTCGGACCGGTCCCTTTCGCTTTGTCGCCGACGATCCTGACAGCTTTCGCATTCGGGTCGAGGCTGATGCAGACGGCCGACTGATCCAGAGCAATCGCGGCTTGCGGCGGGATCTGGGGGTGAATATCGCGACCCTCCCCACTCGCACTGATACGGCCGGCGCCCTTGCGCTCACTCCCTACGATCAACCCAACTGGGATACAACATCGGCCGGCTTTCGGAATCGAGCCGAAGGCTGGGCAGCGCCTGACGCACCGGCGCTGCATAACCGCGTGCACGTGTGGGTCGGCGGAGATATGTTGCCGTCCAGTTCCCCCAACGATCCCGTCTTCTATCTGAATCATTGCAATGAAGACCGCCTGTGGGAAGCCTGGATGGCCCGGCATACTCGCACCTACGTTCCGACGCAATCCGCGCCTGCCAGTCTCCGCGGACACCGCCTCAACGACCAGATGCTGGCATTCGTCTCTGCAGCAATGAGACCCGCTGACGTGCTCGACGTGGGAAGCATCTACGTCTACGATTCCCTGGCCGTATGAGGGGAAGGCCTCTTTCGAGAACCCAGGGAGAGCCACATCTTCCCAATGGGGCCAGCAGCCCTCAGTCACTCACACGCCTGATCGAATTGCCAGGAGCCATGGACCGGTGCCATGCAACCGGCTACAATGCGCCGGTTTCTTCGGGTCGCTCTTCCTTTTATCTCGGAGTTCATCCATGGCAGCGAGCCAGACCTATACCGTCACCGTTCTGCTGGACGTCAACGAAACCCAAGACGTCGACGATCGGGCGGAAAGTCGCAGTTATCTCGTCGCGGATCACACATCAGGCCAGGCCGTGATCATTGACGCCGTCCTGGAGAACATCGAACGCGATGTCCGGATCCTGAAGGAACTGGGCCTGACGCTGGCCTATGCGATCGAAACCCATGTGCATGCCGACCACATCACCGCCGCGTCGCTCCTCAAGGATCGCACGGGCGCGCAAATTGTCTACGGTGGTGGCGCAGCTGAAACTGTCATGGGAGCCGATCTGTTTCTTTCTGACGGACAGACACTCCGGTTCGGCGGAAGTGCCTTGACGGCGCTGGCGACGCCAGGACACACAGACGGGTGCACCAGTTATCTCTTGCCGGGTGCGGTTTTTACGGGCGATGCGCTGTTCATTCGAGGGAATGGTCGAACGGATCTCCAAGGGGGATCAGCGGCCACGCTGTTCGACTCGGTTCGACAGAAACTGTTCGCACTGCCGGACGACACCATCGTCTATCCAGGCCACGACTATCAAGGCCGGGTCTCTTCCACCATCGGCGAAGAAAAACGCTTCAATGAACGGCTCAATCTCTCGATCGACAAAGACACGTTCATCGAGCTGATGAACAGGCGGAAACAACCAAGGCCCGCGAAGATCGACATTGCCGTTCCGGCGAATCTGCGGGCCGGTCGCATGGCACGATGAGCACGAGCCGCGTGGTCGTCGGCGCGCGTACCCACGCAGACAACGGACGAGCGCCCGTCTTGACTGAGAGAGCCCAACCGAAGAGAGTGAGGATGCATGCGCCCTGACTGTACTTCTCTCCCGAAACCTGTTGCTTCCATTCTGCTTGCGGCTCTGGCCTGGAGCCTCAGCTCCTGCGCGTCATCACTAGACATGTCACACGAACAGATCGCGGCACCGGGTCCTGAATGGGGAATCGTTATCGGGTCGGTGCTGGTCAGGCAAGAACAGAAAGGCTCCGGAGCCGACACGGCGGTACGCGATCAGTCCACGATGTTTGAGGTTGAAGTGGTGCAGGTTCAGCCTGGTGATCCTAATGGGGAAAGTCCCTATGCAGCCCGATATCACGTGGACGCCACGGCGGGCCTGGACCGGCCGTTTCTGGCCCGGTTGCGACCCGGACGGTATCTGATCAAGAATTTTTATCGCACGGGCATGGCCGGCACGGGAGGCGACCTCAATCTCGTCTTCGAAAGCCAATCAGGCCGCGTGGTCTATATCGGGCAATTGCTTGTCGAGGTGCCACCGCAGCTGACTCACGGGAAAGATTACCGCTTTTCGGTGCACGACACCCACGACATCACCCTCTCCCAACTTACTCCGCACCATCGCGATCTGACACAACAGGCCACCACGGTCCCCATGCAGATTCGCGAGGAAGACAGCCACTGACGGAGGTGAGTCGGCCGCACAGCATCCAGGATACCTGCCGGCACAGCCTGCAGACTTCCTGCTCTTTCAAATCTCCTTCATTTCCTTGTACATTCAGGGTCCCACGCCTACACTTTCACCTATGGAATACCTAGAGTCTTCTCAGACAGACCACTGCATGACGAGGCTTTCGTTCGAAAGAAAGTTGGAGCTATGTCGCACAACCTGAAACTGTCCCTCTGTCTGAACCTGATTCTGCTCGGTTTCATCCTTACCGGCTACGTCGGTCCCAGCGTGAAGACGACATTCATGCCGGATGTCGAAGCGCCGGTGATCGGGAATCACACCAGGATTCATCCCCTCGGCATTGTCATCGGATCCGTCACCCTCGGCGATCGCGTGTTTGTCGCGCCCGCCGCGTCGGTGCGCGGTGATGAGGGGCGGCACATCCACATCGGAAACGAGAGCAATGTGCAGGACGGCGTCGTGGTTCACGGCCTCGAGACCTTCGAAGGCGACCATGAACTTCCGGAGAACGAAGTGGAAGTCGACGGCATGAAGTATTCTGTCTACATCGGCAACCGTGTGTCTCTTGCGCATCAGTCGCAAGTGCATGGTCCCGCTCGAGTCGGCAATGATACCTTCATCGGCATGCAGGCGTTGGTGTTCCGTGCGGAGGTGGGAGATCGTGTCGTCGTCGAACCGGGTGCCAAAATTATCGGGGTGAAGGTGCCTTCAGGACGGTACGTGCCGGCGCTCTCGGTTGTGACGACCCAGGATGTCGCGGATAACCTGCCACTGATCACGGAGCGCTATCCCTATCGCAACCTGAATGACGGCGTGGTCCGCGTCAATGTCCAATTGGCAGAAGCCAGGCAACCGCAGCCCATTGCTCGCTAGGAAGGGACGCGGCGCGCGGCGCCGTGAATTGAGCATCAGATCAATTCAACGGTCATCCCGTCGACTATTCGATCACGCTGAACTCGTAACGGGAGCCGCTCAACGCCGCCAGTAGCTCCGACGCATGTTCGCGGCCACGTGTTTCCATGGTCACGTCCAACGCCGCCTCGTTCAGTCCGACACCATAATGGGCACGGTTGTACGATGTCTCCACGATATTCGCGCTGGCCTTGGCGATTACGGAGGTGAGTCCTTCAAGCGAACCGGGATAGTCCGGCAGCAGCACGCGCAGCCGCAACCGCCTTCCATCCCGGACCATCCCTCGCTCGATGATGCGGGCCAGCAGATTCACATCCAGATTCCCGCCGGACACGAGCACCGCGATGTTTTTGCCACGGTGCCCCGTATTACCCTGTAACAATGCCGCCAACGCCACCGCCCCTGCCCCCTCTGCGACGGTCTTTTCTCCTTCGAGAAGTGTCAAGATCGCGGCGGCGATCTCATCTTCATCGACGGTGACCATCTGGTCGACGTAGCGTTGCACCAACGGCAGCGTCCGGGAGCCTGCGGTTCTCACCGCGATCCCGTCCGCCAGGGTCGGGCTGGCCGGGAGTTCGACCGGAATGCTGCTCCCCAGCGCGGCCTTCATCGAGGGAAGACGAGCTGTTTGCACGCCCACTACTTCCACGTTGCCCGCCCGTTCCTTGACCGCGCAGCCGACGCCCCCGATCAGCCCTCCGCCTCCTACCGGCACCACGATCACATCCAAGGTTGGATTCTGCCGCAACAGTTCCAAGCCCAGCGTCCCCTGTCCGGCGATCACCTCGTCGTCATCGAAGGGATGGATGAAGGTGGCGTGCCGCTCCTCACTTCGCTCCATCGCCGCCCGGCACGCCTCGTCGTAGTTCTCTCCGTGCAGCACGACATCCGCGCCATGATTCCGTGTCGCCGAGAGTTTCACCAGGGGCGTCGACCGCGGCATCCAAATCTGGACAGGAATGTTTCGTTGCACCGCGTGATAGGCCACGCCCTGCGCGTGATTGCCGGCCGACGCCGCGATGACCCCGCGGCGGCGCTCCTCCTCGGTCATCATGAGAATCCGATTGAGGGCGCCCCGTTCCTTGAACGACCCCGTCATTTGGAGATTTTCGAGCTTGAGATAGATCGTATTGCCGGTAAGCCGGGACAAGGTCCTGGAATGGACCAGGGGAGATTCGTAGATGGAAGATGCGATGCGCGAGGCCGCGGCTGCTATCGACTGCACTGTCACCATGCCCTGCTCTCCTTTCACTGCCTCAACTGATTGCGATCACAAAAAAGCCCCTGACGGGAGTGAATCCGCCAGGGGCCTCTGCTGCATAGGTACACGTCCGGTGGCAGGCAGGCTCAGGCGGAGCTGGCGATCATCATCGCCGCCGCCATGCGAATACCAATGCCCTGCCGATTGATGGTCATGCTTGATCCGTCACGTCCCGAGAGACACTCGATGAGCGGAGCATATACCAGAGCCGGGCTAGGATCAAGCACACCGTGAATTCAGGAAGCGTCCTCCCCGATGACGCCAGCCACCCGACTCAGACCGGGACCATCCACCGAGCAACCGACTGTGTCGTTCTGCGACAGGATGAGCCAGTGATCGTGGACGAGTCTCGCGAGAAAAAGTAGAATGGCCCTGTCCAACTGATTCCCGCGATATCCAATCACTGTCGCCTGCTGATCATGCCGTATCGAAGGCAGTGATCGTATGTCTTCATCTCTCGTGGAGAGCACCATGCAAAAGACCCGCATCATCTGCACGATCGGACCTGCGACCGATTCCTATGAGATGCTGCAGAAGCTCTATGACGCCGGCATGAGTATCGCCCGTCTCAATATGTCCCACGGCGACCACGAATCGCACGCTAAGGTCATCCAGCACATCAAGAGCCTGAACAGGAAAGTGAAGTTTCCCATCCCCATTCTTCTGGATACCCAAGGCCCGGAGATCCGCACCGGAGATCTTTCGAATGAGTTGAATCTGCGACAGGGCGAGATCGTCAGCGTGACCACTCGCGGGCCGCTGAACGTCGAGGAAAGCTCCATCCACATCAACTATGCCGACTTGCTCGACGCGGTCAACGTGGGAGACCGGATCACCGTCGACAACGGGCTGATCAATTTCGAGGTCCTGGAGAAGCATGAACGCCATATGCGCTGCCGCGTCCTCGACGGAGGGCTGCTGAAGAGCAAACGCCACGTGAATCTCCCGGGCGTGCGCGTCAACCTTCCGGCGATCACACCAAAAGACACGAAGGATATTCTCTTCGGACTGGAACGGGATGTGGACTTCATCGCGCTGTCCTTCGTGCGGGAGGCCGGAGATATCCAGCAACTGAAAGCGCTCATGGGCGACAAGGTCGGCCGGGTAAAAATCATCGCCAAGATCGAGGATCAGGAAGGAGTCAAGAATCTCGAATCCATCATCAAGGAATCGGACGGCATCATGGTCGCCCGCGGAGATCTGGGCGTGGAGATCAATCTGGAAGATTTGCCCAATGTGCAACGCACGATCGTGCGACTCTGCGCCGAGTACGGCAAGCGCGTGATTGTGGCCACGCATCTCCTCGAATCCATGATTCACCATCCGCACCCCACCCGCGCCGAAGTCACCGATGTGGCCAATGCGATCTACGAAGAGGCCGATGCCGTCATGCTCTCCGGCGAAACGACCGTGGGAAAATACCCGGTGAAGTGCGTCGAGTACCTCCGCAGGATTGCGCTCAAGTCTGAAACGATCCCGGGATTACAGTTTGCCAAACGCTTGCGCGATGTCGGCAACAAACAGCAGCTGGCCGCAGCGGCTGTGCAACTGGCGGAGGGTGTCAAAGCCAAAGGCATCGTCGTGATTACCAGGCGCGGGATCATGGCCGATCTCGTCGCCAACTGCCGCCCGTTTGTCACGAACATCTATGCGTTCACGAACATGAGCCAGCCCCGGCGGACGATGTTGCTGAATCGCGGCGTCTTTCCCTTCAAAATCGACTTCAGTTCAGAGCCTGAGAAAACGCTCCAAACGGCGTTCCGGATCCTCAAGGATCGTGAACGATTCCAGGCCGGAGACAAGGTCGTCATTATCTCGGACGTCCTGGCGCAGCAACGGGTGGACTCGATTCAGATTCGCGACGTACCGTCGGACGACCTTCCTGTGGACGCGTGATGGGCTAGTCGGGAATTTCCGCCTCGACCAGTTTCGTGAGCAGGGTCAGCGATTCCTGCCAGCCAAGATAACAGGCTTCCACCGGAATCATCTCCGGAATCCCCTCCTGCACGGCGGTCATCTCGGTGCCGCACGACACCTGCTTCAAGGTAATCGTCACCTGCATCTCACCAGGCAGATTCGGATCGTCGAACACATCCGTGTAGCGGATTCGCTCGTACGGCGTGAGTTCCAGATATTTCCCGCCGAAGGAGTGGCTCTTTCCCGTGGTGAAGTTCGTGAACGACATCTTGAAGGTTCCGCCCACCTTGGCGTCCATATGATGCACGTTTCCGGTGAACCCGTTTGGTGGCAGCCATTTGGCCATGGCGTCCGCATCAAGAAAGGCACGGTATATTCGTTCCGGCGTCGAGCGAAGTACTCGGTGAAGACGGACGGTATTGGTCGGCATGGTCCGGGCTCCTTTCAAAGGAAGAGCCTCTCGGTCGGCGAGAAGCATGATCAGCGATCGCGCTATGCAGGATGCCAGGAGTCACGCATTTTTGTCTAGACGAGATCTCGGCATAAGCACGCATGGAACAAGCGCCCGTGGTCTGTTACAGTAAACGACAAGGCATCAGCCCGACCCATGCTCATCGAGGGGAGCAGACCAACGGGGACGACGATACCGGACAGCTGGGCTATCGCTAACATGAACCGCTTGCATTGAAAAAGGAAGGCATCATGAACGTTCGGCATCGTTCAATCGCTCACGCATTGGCTTCGATCACTCTGACCTGTGGACTCGTCCTCGTGAGCCTCACCGGCTCCGGCTGTCAGACCGCGTATTACGAAACGATGGAAAAGCTGGGCTATCACAAACGTGATCTGATGGTCAGTGATGTGAAAAAAGCCCGTGATGCCCAGCAGGACGCGAAGGAACAATTCAAATCGGCCCTCGATCGCTTCACGAAAACGTTGAATATCCAAGGCGGTGAGTTGCAGGACAAGTACGAGGTGTTGAACAGCGAATACCAGCAGAGCGAAAAACGCGCGGAAGCCGTTCGCAGCCGCATCGCTTCAGTGGAGGATGTGTCGGACGCCCTCTTCACGGAGTGGGAGGGGGAACTGAAGCAGTATTCGAACGCATCGCTGCGTCAGAAAAGCCAGAAGCAGCTCACGCAGACGCGAACCCAGTACGGACAATTGATCAAGGCCATGAAACGCGCGGAGGCCAAGATGGATCCTGTGCTGGCCAAACTCAAGGACCATGTCCTGTTCTTGAAGCACAACCTCAATGCGCAGGCCATCGCCTCGCTGAAGAGTGAATTGACCACGGTCGAAGGCAACATCGACTTGCTGATCAAGGATCTCAACGCGTCGATCCACGAAGCGGATACCTTTATTGCCTCCATGGAAAAAGAGAACGCCTGATCGCGAGTCACCACCGGCCGCACACTTTCGATCATTCCTGGCAGCCAATGAGATCTGCGCGGCCGGCGGTTCAGCAATGAACCAGCTAGGCAAGGGCGGGGTCTGACTGGGTCGGCTTACGACGACGCCTGGCAGCAACGAGCCGCGCTCCGAGGAGGCTCATGCCGAACGCCGTGCCCACAAAAACGGGCCACACGAGAGATTTCAGCCAGCCGGAGCTCGACATGGTCGCCGGCCACAGCCAGGCCACCCAGGGTAACGCCGATCCCACAAGAGAACAGGCCGCATGAACCGGAGGAAGCCGGAAAAACCACGCGAGAAGCGCGCCCGACAGCGCATATGCGGGAGGCACTAGCAGCAGGAGAAAGAACACGCCGTTGAACATGGCTGCGAAACTGAGGAAAAACCATAGGAAGCCGACGAGAAACCCGGCAAAGAGGCCGCCTCCCGTTCCTCTGCTCCGCTGATGTTGTTGATCCATGGTCACAGTGTATCCCGTGACCACCAGCGCACCAAGGAATTTTAGGTTCGGCGTCTACTTAGCTGCGGATGCCGCCTGAGTATCTCGCCCAGCCCGCGCCTTCGATGCTTCAAGCTCCGGCAACGGCTGCCCGACGAGACCCTGGAGATACCCCTTATCGACCGCGTCGAACAGAGCCTGGCGCGCTGCCCCCTCCGGTCCTTCGACGGCGATCACCACATTGTGCACGGCGAGGCCTCCGCTACGGCGGGCGCTCGGCGCGCCGAATGTCGCTATCGTAGGGCCTGGCTCAGGGAATCGTTCCATGTTCATCGCGAGGCGCACGGCCAGATCCTGCGGATAGGATTCCAACCGCTTAGCTTGGGCGCGCAGTGGGTCGGTTTGAGATTTGACCGACGCGACATGGTCGCTGAGCAGCTTCTTCGCCGCGTCTTCGAGTTTCTTTCCCTCAGCCATGGCACGAGTCACTTGCTCCTGTTGCTCGGGCGTGAAGGGTGGGTCCTTCCGGCTGCGACGTGGCGCGGCATCGTAGGCAGCCTTCATCTGCGCGAGTACCTGCTTATATTCCGCGTCCTTCTCCGGCGGCAATTTCTCCGCCTCTTCAATCTGCTTCTCAACCGCCTTGCGTTCGGCGTACAACCGATCGGCCTCCGCCTTGGGAAATTTGTACAGATACCCCCCGCTCACATTGGGAATGAACGCCCCTACCTGGTTGGATGTACAAAACGAGAGGCGCGGTTGCCGGGAAAAATCATAGGTTCCCCCGCGCCGTTCGCTATTGGCAATGGGAGATGGTAATGCCGCCGCCAGTGCTGCTTCCGCGCGAGCTGCGAACGCCAGTTCTTCCGATGTCGGGTCACGGACCCCGTCCACGCAATCCGCGCGGACCACCGCCGGCATGACACCAATGACCATCGCGAGCATGAATACCGCAGCAAGCCCAACCCATGTCCTACGCATTGCAGCCCTCCCACTCTGAGTGCCAATAGCAATTCCCAGCCAATACGACCTGAGTATAGGCAATGGGTGAACGAAGTCAACGTGTACAAGGTCGCCGGCGTACAGAATTCTTGCGGGAATCTACCTGTTTGACTAAGATCCATCCATGACGACACAGGCCTCGCCTTCTTCTGACGACCAATCTGACACACCGACGCCTCATCGCTCACCCGATCCCGCCCCCGACGGGCCACGGCCGGCAGCAACAGAGCTCGATCGCTTTTTCGAGCTGTCTTTAGACATGCTCTGCATTGCGAACGCGGACAGCTATTTCACGCGCCTGAGTCCCGCATTTACCCGCACGTTGGGATGGAGTCTCGAAGAATTGATGAGCCGACCGTTCCTTGATTTCGTCCATCCCGACGATCGGGCCATGACCCTCCTCGAGGTCGAGCGCCAGATCGGCCGGGGTGAGCCGGTCCTGGAATTTCAAAACCGCTATCAGCACAAGAACGGTTCATGGCGGCTGCTGTCGTGGAAATCTTCGCCGCATCCGGATGGACGCATGTATGCGATTGCACGCGACGTCACGGACCGCGAGCAGGCACAGCAGGCGTTACGACGCTCCCATGAGGAATTGGAGCACCGCGTTCAGGAACGGACGGCGGAACTCCAGCAGCGCAATCGCGATTTGGAAACGCTGCTCTATGTCAGCTCTCACGATCTGCGTGAGCCCCTGCGATCAATTTCAAACTTCTCGCAACTGGTGCGAGACCGGTACGGAGATCGTCTGGACGCGAAGGGCCTCGATTACATCGATCGCGTCGTTCGCGCGGCGCAACGCATGGATCAGCTGATGGAGGATCTCCTCACGCTGTCGAGGGCCCAACGATTAGAGATGCCCTACGAAGACGTCCCTGGCGAAGACGTGGTCAAAGCCGCCTTGACGCAACTGGATGAGACGATTCGACGCACCGGGGCACGTGTCCAGGTAGCCGCGAACTTTCCCTGGTTTCGCGTCAATAAAACGTGGATCACGCAAGCGTTGTACAACCTCATTGCGAACGCGCTGAAGTTTCACCTGGCCGGGAAAGTCCCCGAGATTGAGATCGCCCCTTTCTATCTGACGGAAGAGACGGTCCCGCTGGCAGGGATTGTGGTGCGCGACCGTGGTATCGGGGTTGAGCCGGATCAGGCGCAGCGGATCTTCCAATTGTTTCAACGGGCGGTGGGACGCGAAGTGAGCGGCACCGGCGCGGGCCTGGCCATCGTTCAGCAAATCGCACATCGGCACGGCGGGCGCGCGTGGGTGCAACCGCGGGAAGGCGGCGGATCGGAATTCGTGCTGCTCTTCGGAAGCCAATCAGTCATCGGCAAGAAACCGGCATCCTGATTTCACCGCTCCTCAGTTCGACCGTTAACTCAATTGCCTGGGGCGGCCCGGACAGCAGATGCCCCCGTACCACATCCGACCGATACAAGTTCCGCCCTGGAGGGAGCCCGCTGCCGTAGAACGGCAACCGGCTCCCTCCTCTCTCGAGACCGCTGAAATTCACACCGGCTTCATCGTATGTGGCTAACTACCCACACCACCCGGTCCTTCACTCAGTGACCCGGCTCGCCCGCAAGTCGCCCGGTTGGGTGGGCAGCAGCATGATGCAGTTGGGATTAAATCCCTGAGCCTTCAGCGTGTCGATATTCCCCAGGATTGTATCTGCCTTGAGATCGATCACGGTAATCGAGCCATCGCTCATCCCGTCCAGGTTGAGAAAGCTGTTCTGGACGAACAGGTAGCGCTCGTCCGGCGACAGCACGCTATGGTGTGCGCCGGCGGCCGCGGCGATCGTTTTGAGAAACTTCGGTTGCCCCGGGTCGCTGTTGTCGTACAGATTGACGAAACCCGGTTTCGCCGTGGTGACGAAGAGACGATCTCCCTTGGCGTTGTAGAGCATTTCGAGCGGCATGCCCTGCTGCCGTGGGCCGAAGTCATCGACCTGATGGAACGAAAACGTCTTGCTGGCCGGATCCCAGAGGCCGGCCCACAATGTCCCTTCGAGCATATTGGTGATATGCACGGCGGGAGGATTCGAATTCGGACTGAACATGACTTCGACGGGAGCGGCTTTCGCCGGTGACGGTTTCGCTGAGACCTTGTGGGTCGAGAGCACGCGGCCGCTACCGGCCTCCATCACGGTGATGGAGTCTCCCGCATCGGACATGTCCGGTTTGACGGTACTGGTCACAAGGACGCGATCGATGCCGTTATGAATCGCAATCCCGTGTGGATACTGAATTGTGGCCAACGCCGGCTCTGCTGCGCTGACCGTTTTGATCGGCTTATCGAGCAAGGCATCTCCCATAATGACATTGTTCGAGCCCATGCAGGTGAGATACCAGGTTCGGTTATCCTCTGACACGGCCAGATCTTCTCCCATCTGACAATCCGGCACGTCGATCGCCCTCAGCCGATAAGGGAATTCTGTGAGATTCACGACGTGCAGAATGCTCTTCCCCAAGGCCGTGACGTAGGCTTTACTCCGGTCGCGATTGAAGAAGATATGGTGGGCGACGAGATCGGGAGGCAGCGGAATCTCCATCAGGATTTTCCCGAAGTTCCCGGATTCGGGATCGATGTCCATAATGGCAATGCCTTCCCGTCTTACCGTTTGGTCCGGCTTGCTCTCATAATTGAGCAACGCCAGTATTTCCGCTGAAGCCAGCGTGTTGCAGGCCAGCAATAACCCCAGCGTGAGGATGAATGATCGATAGAGTTTCATGATGAGCTCCTTTTCAATTGCGGCAGCGAACTCACGGTGCCTTCTTCCAGTGGTGGCGGCTCCGACATCGTTGTCCGCGCGATAGGCCTCTATTGCAGGGCGGGCCGACAGTCCCGGCCCGCCTCACCGGTTAGATCCCCTTCAGCGCATGGGTGCCGTGCGTGACGGCACCGCCGGCGCGCAACGCGGCTGTCACGAGTACCGATTCAGCAATCTCGGCGGCCGAGGCGCCATATTCTTTCGCCTTGTTCGCGTGCAGTTCGATGCAGTAGGGACATTGCGTGGTGAACGCCACGGCCAGGGCCATCAACTCCTTGTACTTCCCTGGAATCGCGCCGGGCGCCAGTGCAGCCTTATCAAAGGCCACGAACGCCTTCATCGCCTCGGGTGCATGTGCCCCCAGATCTTTCATCCTCCCCAAATTCGTCATGTCATACAGACCCGTCGTCTGATCGATCTCGGTGGTGGTCGCGTTCGTCATGATGCATCTCCTTTGTATAGGCAATCGGGGTTTACGACCGAATGCCGATGACTTCCAAATATTCGCCATACACCGTCGTGCAGTCCGGTCCCGCTTGATTGTGCGCGGCCCACAGCGTTTCCAGATCCCGGCGCAAATGCGCCTGCCCTTCGGCCTCAAGGGAGGCAAAAGCCCGGTTGGTCGGTCCATAATAGAGACGGAAAAACTCGACGACCTCCGAGGGAGGAAACGGATAGCTGAAGAGATACTGCCGTCTGGTCAGGCTGATTGTGGACAATCCGTGACCGAGGCGTTCCTGCACCGTGGCTTCGTTACCCCACAGCACCGGCGACGGCATTCCCGACGGGCCGATGAATTTCGCGACGTTCTTAAACATCTGGCCCACAAACCCCTCCGCCGTCCAATTGGCCATGGCAAGGGTCCCACCGGGCGTGCACACCCGCAATAACTCCTGCGCCACCAGGTCAGGCCGCGGGGCGAACATCGCACCGATCAGGCTCGTCACGGCATCAAAACTGGCTGTTTCATACGGAAGCGCTTCGGCATCGGCGACTTCGAATCGTGCTGACACCCCTTCCGCGCGCGCCCTGGCTTGCGCGCGCTCGACCCAATTGGCCGCAATGTCCACTCCCGTCACCTCCAGGCCATCCTTCGCGGCGATCAACGCCAGTTGGCCCGACCCGCACCCGACATCCAGCAACCGGCACCCCGGCGCAATCTGCAGGCGTTCGTAAAACTCCCTGGCGCCGCCCTCCATGTATCGTGAAAATCGATCGTAGTCTCCTGCCGTCCAAATAGTATTGAGACGGGTCTTCAGACTATCGAGCTCCGGCATTATGGTATTCGTCGTCATGGCCTCCTCCTTGTTGAATGTGCTCTGTCCTCGTGCCTCGTACCGCGCGCTGTCTGGTTGCACTATAGGACAGGGGCCGTTCCGCGTCTTATCCGCACGTCTGGCTCTCTTATCGGGAGCATGCTAAGCTGCAGATCGTTTATCCGGGCGTCCGGATGACTTTGCTCAGACTCCGGCCTCGCCGAGGAACTGTTCATGGACGTGCTGTCCGAAGTGCTGAAGGCCGTGAAACTCGACGGTGCCGTGTTCTTTCACGGTGAATTCGCCGCGCCCTGGTGCGCACAAGAACCTGACGCCGAGACCATGGCGTCGTATCTCCCCACCCAAGCCGGCCACATCATCATTTTTCATCTGCTGCTGGAAGGACGGGGCTATATTCGCCTCGGGGACGAGGACCGCGCGGTGCCGCTGACGGCGGGAGACATCATCATTCTCACGCAGGGGGATGCGCACTATATGGGCAACGGGCCGCCCGTCACGCCGGTGGACACCTCTCTGCAAATCCGTCAGATCCTCGCGGAGGGACGTATGATGTCGCAACTCGCCGGCGGCGGGGAAATTACGAAGCTGATCTGCGGGTACCTGACGTGCGACGCGCAGCTATGCCGGGTTGTCCTGGCCGGGCTGCCCGCCATGCTGAAGGTGAATATCCGGGATACGCCGTCGGGACACTGGCTGGAAAATACGCTCCGCTACTCCGTCGATCACGCAGAGGCATCCGGTCCCGGAGGCGCAGCGGTGATCGCGAAGTTATCCGAAGCCTTGTTCGTGGAGACGTTGCGACGCTACATCGCACAATTGCCGCACACCGAGACCGGCTGGCTTGCCGGGGTGCGCGATCCGGACGTGGGCAAAGCTTTGGCGCTCCTGCATCAACGCCCCGCCCAACCATGGACCATCGCCACGCTCGCCGCCGAGGTCGGTGTGTCCCGGTCCGTGCTGGCTGAACGGTTTCAGCATTTCCTCGCCGACACACCGATCGGCTATCTCACCCGCTGGCGGCTACATCTCGCTGCACAACTGCTCACGTCCACGTCCAAGAGCGTGGCCGAAGTCGCCGGCGACATCGGCTATGAGTCAGAACCCTCTTTCAACCGCGCCTTCAAACGGGAGTTCAATCTGCCTCCGGCAAGATTTCGTGCCCAATCGAAGGCGTCGTTGGCTGGAAACGGTGCCGTCTCCCGGCAAGATCACCGATCAGCGCCTGCCAGGTGAACCTCCGGCCCTTCGAATCGGCCTTCCATCGCCTTGCACTTGGTCCACGGGTGTGCTGCCGCGCCGGCGACCGCTCCCACCATGGCAAACGGCATCGCGACAACAAAGAGCGGCACACCGATACCATACCCGAGCCATTGCATCGCGATGCTCTTGCGCTTCTGTCCCGCCTCGACGACCTGTTCGGCTGGATACAACGGAAAGGTGCCGTATTCGCTGCCCAGGCTCGCACTTTCGCCGATCGTCCGGCAGCGCGCCTCACTCATCACCGGCAGCAAGAGACTCATGCAGACACAGAGCACTATCGTTTTCATCACCACTCCCTCCAGTAAACACCACCGCAATTGGCTGCTCGCCCTGGTGCGAAAAGATACCAGCACATCCCATGCCTGTCGTTGATACCAACGAAACGCTGGGTTCTATTTGAGCGGTTACATCTCCCCGCGAAACCGAGCGCTTTCGCGCATTCGGCAGCGTGCGAAAACACAGGCTGCAATAAATACGCAATCCGTCCTCATACCCCTGTCTCAACATGAGGCAAAAAAAATTCTTGCTTCTGTAGGACAACCGGCGTATTAGTCCTAGTACAGTTGATCCTGACTAGAACGATTCACTGCGGCTCCATCGCACCATGAGGATTCGATCCTCTTGGTGAATCAATACGGTTTCCCGGCCCATTGAATGAGTGCTCAACGCACCTGCCATGATGCGAATCATGGATCCCTGGGCTCTGCATTTCTCTCATACGTTCCGGACACGATGTTCCCCGGCGCTGCACTTTCGGCGCAGGAAGGAGGAGCCATTGCTATTCCATACATCGGCCTCTGGTATCGAACAGCCATCCGCGCTTCAAGCTGATACCGCCCTCTCTGCTCGCCTGCTTGTCTCGTGGCTGGTGTTCTGGATTCTCGCCCTCCCGCTCATGCACGTGCACATTCAAGCTGAGCGGCATCAGGGGCTTCCGCACAATGTGCTGGCCGGCGATCTGCCGGGTGAGTTTGTCTCGTCCGCAGATAGCGCCATAGAAGCGGCGCAACCCGCTGGCGTTCCGCCTCCTCCACACCTCGCCTCCGGCATTTCCTATCCGGAATTGGCGTTCACTGCGCCGGTTCCTTCCAAACATCATTGGTTGTTTTCTCTGACCGCCATTTTCACACGTGACATTCCAGCAGAGATGTTTCCCACCGGTAGAACGGTTACTCCCGACCAACGTTCATTCGATCACCCCACTCCACTCCCTCTATCCTCTCCACGCGCGCCGCCGCCAGTCGACCGGCTGACCTAAGATCATTCGCGCTGAAGAGAGTGATTCTGGAGAACATGCTCCAAAGGGATCCGTCTGTTCAAAAGATGGATGGGAGACGACTGGCATTCGCACGACCAATAGGAGATTCAGCATGAAATTATTTGCTTTGGCAGTGGTGAGCTCGACGACATTGCTCTTGGGTTCCACGGGCACCGCCTTCAGTGCCGGTGCATCTTCAGATAGCAACAGCGTGAAGGAGGCATCTCCTTCCGCGCAACTGATTCTCGCCAAGCAGGGCCGGGGCGGACATGATGATCCTCCCGGGGATGATCATGATGGCGTCGTGATGGCCAAGCAAGGCCGGGGCGGACATGACGATCCTCCCGGCGATGATCACG
>ERZ724514.368-NODE-368-length-20162-cov-10.126075_pt1 | contig 20162 bp, 9 predicted proteins | sample MGYA00376047_ERZ724514 | MGnify/ENA primary metagenome ERZ724514 (study PRJEB28724, sample SAMN07190883) | activated sludge metagenome | isolation source: activated sludge of sewage treatment plant in Hong Hong | place: Hong Kong | collected 2016-03-17 ...
CCGGACAAGCAGCCTCAGACTGTATGCTGGCCAAGATGGGTGCTTTCAATTCCACCAAATAATGAAACGTATCAGCACAGCCCCCCGGTACTGGTTTAATGTAAGTGAGATTTGCGTTTTCACTCACTTCCTTGCCTTCGATGGTAATCACATCTCCCGGACACAAAAGGTAATTGGTTATCTTATTTTGAGAAACGCAGTTGATACCTATCAAAATATCCAATGTCTTTTCATCATCGCAACCCACCAGACTTGTTGTGAGGTTGGTGGTAAGGATTTTTGAGCCTGCAGGCAATGAATGGGTATCCACTTCTATTGTGGCCATTCCTGCTGTTATATTTACCAATTCATAAATTCCCAATGCTGTGGTGTCTTTGGCTTGTCCCGACATCAATATAACACCATTCAATAAAGTGTCTGCATTGTCAATTACACCATTGGCATTAACATCCGAGTATACTTTTCCGCTGATGGTACCAACAGGTGATTTTAAAGTGAGATTGAGGGGTTCTGATAGGGTGATACAGCCATTTATTCCCGTCAATTGAACGTGGTAATTGCCGTCCATGGTTATTATAGGAAAGGTCTGGTTTCCACCTTCTCCCGGGGTCATTGCAATTCCGTTTTTATACCATTGATAACCGGCTACACCTGATATGAATGGAAAACAGAGGGTGTCGGGTGCACAGCGTTCAAAACAACCGGAGGGCACCAAACCTACATCGGGGCCATTGGCTACAATAATTTCATTGCTCTTAGCCTTACAACCATTGGCATCTTTTGCTACAACTGAGTAGGAAGAAGCGGCACTTACTTCTATTTGATTTGATTTTTTACCATTTGACCACTGGTATGATAAATTACCCAGTGGGTTGACCAAAGATAGAAGGTGGGGAGATCCTTCACACAAGATGCCGGATGAATTGGCAGTAATCTGTGGAGGAGTTGGCAGACCATTGACTTTTACCTCAACAGGCCCTTGTCGGTTGATACAGCCATTATTTGTGTTTTTGATATCTACATAATAATTGTAGTTGCCTGGTAGCTGCTGATTGTTGTGCACGTTGTTGAATTCAAGATACGGTTGGGTACTGCCCGTTGACCATTGATAGGTCCATTCATTTTTTTGAATTACCTCTATTTTGTAATCTGAGCCACTGCAAAATTGTATGCTTTTATCAAAGGATGTTGCAACATCCTCACCCAGTGAGATGGTTGATTTGAGATAAGATTCGGGGAGTGGCATGACTTCGATGGCCAGTTCTTTAGTAGTAAACTGGCATCCATACTGATCGGTCAATTCTACCTGGTATAAGCCTGTTTCTTTGGCATCTATAGCAACAGTACTTTGCGTTGTATTCCATTTCCAAATTGTACCCCCTGCAGGTGCAGTAAGTTGTGAAATTTGACCATCACAAAATTTGGAACCCAGAGATGACGCAATGTCTCCCCCAAGGGTATTGGCGTTGATGAGGATGCTACCATTGAGGTCGGCTTTGCAACCAAAGATGCTCTCTGCTTTTACAACAATAGAATAGGTGGACGCACCATCGTATTGGTGAAAAGCATCCAATCCTTCATACATATTGTTGGCACCACTGGCAGCATCTCCATAATTCCAAACTGCCTTTACTATGTCTGTTGCCGGCTTAAGTTCCATAGGGCTGGCCTGCTTTTCACAAATTGCTCCACTCGCTTCGATGTTGGCATTGGGCTTTGGATGCAAAGTGATGGTTTTTGATATTTCATCGATGCAAATACCATCGCTTACCTTCAGTTTTACCTGGTAGCTGCCTTCATTTTGATAAATATGAATTGCTTCTGCAGTGCTGGCGGTATTGGAAGCCCCACTGGCAGGATCGCCAAAATCCCATTCCCAACTGGTAATGTTTACTCCTGGAAGATAGGTGGTTCTGTCGAAAAATTTGATTTCAGCACCTTCGCAGGCAAGACCATATTCAAAATCCGCTGCTAATGTTACCGGAATTTTTTGTTTGTTCAAAATTTGACATGTACTTCCTGTTTGACTGTCTGTGACATCTACATAATGTAAAACATTGTAATAACCCGCATTCGTAAATGCGTGTACTATTGTACTTCCATCAGCATTATTTTGTGATGAAAACACATCGCCAAAATTCCAATGGTAACCATTTGGCAAAACCTGAGTGGCAGTACTTGTAAATTCTATTGAGTTGCAATCCAATACAAGACTCGTGTAAGCTACTGTACCATTGGTCATACTACAGCCATTTCCTCCATTTCCTCCATTTCCTCCATTGCCCGGATCATTTGGGTCACAATAATCATATACAACCAGCACATTGGATTCGTTGGTGCAATTGTGCAGGTCTGTAGCAATTACGTGGTACTGCCCTGTGGCTTGTGACAGATAAGTGGCCGTAGAAACACCAAGATCTGCACCGTCCAAAAACCATTGGTAAACATAACCACCTTCAGCCGTATTGACAACCAATTCTGGATATTGCCAGCCAGCAACAGATTTGCATATTGCTTCTTCATCGGGAGAAGACAAAAATACATTGGGTTTTGGATAACTTTGGATGGTGAAATTTTCGTTGGCCCTACATCCATTTGCATCCGTTACTTTCACCTGATACGTGCCTGGTACCAGCAAAACTTCATTTCCATTGGCTACTTCAAGGCCGTCTTTATTTTCCCATCGGGATTGGCTGAAACCAGGTAAGACTTTTACTCCCGATGGACTGTCTTCGCAGGCGATAGCTGCATGGTCAACGATAGGTTTAGGCAGACTGTGTACTTCTATGCTTTTGGTAAACGTGCCTGCACAATTGGAAAGTTGTACCGTTTGTAAGCCAGCCTTGCTCCATAACACTACGATTTCGTTGCTGTCATTGGTGATAAAGGTAGCAGCATCAGAAGAAAGGCAACTCCATTCATACTTCAAGCCTTGATACAATGTGGCTTTGAGTGTCATTTGGTCGTACAGACAAGAAGACACGTCTCCTGTGATATCAATGGTATTAATTTTTTCTGCATTTTTTAAGAAAGCATTTGACAAACACAATTGTTTGCTAAGATCTATTTGACGCAACTCAATTTTGTAAGGTCCATCCGACTTCCATTCTATGACAATGGAAGGACTAGTATAGTTTGTTTTTGTTCCACCGTCCCAGACTGTCCAAAGAAACTCTGCTTTTTGAATGGAAGTTTTTGCTTTATAATGGTATTGGGTGTTTTTACAGATGGCAAATTCACCTTCAATGCCCGTAGGTGCTTTGGATCGCTCCAGCACCTCGATTTGTTCTGTTTGTTCACCGTTGCATAGACTATTGCTTTGGGCTAAGACGGTAAAACCGGTAATACCTTCCGGAACTTCAAACTGAAGTTGGGAGGCGTTGGTTACTTCTTTGAGCACGTTGCCATTGGGAGCTACAATTTTCCATTTATCAACCGCCACCGGCTGAAAGCCCGACTTGTAAGCGATAGCAGTAAAAAGGTCACCAATGCAATACTGGGTGGAACCAACCTGAATGAAATATGAATCAGAAAGACTTACGGTATACTGGGCACTGCCGCCGCATTTAAGGTAGCAGTTTTCGTAGTTTACCTCCACCGTTCCTGAAGTGCCATTTGACCATTCCACCAAAATCGTATTGCTTCCCTGACCGGCGGTAATGACTCCTCCCTGCACCGTCCATTGGTAATCGGTTGCCCCATATTTTTGAATGGTATACATGCTTACTTCATTTCGGCATGCAACTGCGGGACCGGTAATGTTGGCAAGATCTGAGATGATGGGAATTTCGTAAATTGCTTTTTTCGGACACTTATCGAAATTGCAACCTGACACTTCCAATTCAACAAAACCCACAGGGCCTTTTCCCCAATCAACCGTGATGAATCGATCCGATACTCCTCCTCCATCCAGCACAGTGCCATCACCAACAATTTTCCAATAAAATTGCCCACAATCTGCAGCCGTAGTATAGGTCGATTGGGTGTTTTCACAGATGGTAGATTTACAATCAATGGTAGGTAAATACAGATCCTTAATAATTACCTCCTTGCTAAAGGTGCCAAAGCAACCACATTCGTTGTATACTTTTAAGGTAATAACATAGGTGCCCGGTGTATCGTAACTTACCACAGGCACGATGTCGGCAGATGTTTCTCCATTGCCAAAGTCCCATTCATATTTGGTTCCTTTGAGATTTCCAGGGGTTGGTGAAAAAGTTTCATTGGCACAAAATTGATTGCCCTGCGTGGTAAAGGTGGCATCGAAGTCATTTTTAACGTCAACGCAATAGCCGGTTTCTGCATAACAAGTTTGGCCCTCTCCAATGGCAAATACATTGATAAAACCTTGTCCTTCACTACCCCATGTTACTGTAACGGTGTTACCCGAAACGGTATAATTTTGGGCTCCAGTTACTTCCCATTCTGTGATCACAGGAATGTTGGAGTATAGGGTGTAGGTTTCCGTATAGCCGGGACATACTTGTTGACATTCAACTCCTACATTGTCATTCTTACAGGACAATGAATCTGATGGCGTTATAAAAATTTCGGGAAATGGATTTACGTTTACCAATAAAGAATCCGTTCTTGTTTCTCCATTGGGGAAAAAAGCCAAAGCATAAATCGTATACTGCCCAGGACAAAAAAAGCAAATGTTGGCAGTAGGCTGCTCTTGAAAATGTTGCAACTGGGCACAAAAGGTATCTTTTGGGTCAAAATTATTGACCACATTGATGTATTCAAGTTGGCCCTGATTGGGACCAATGCCTTGTAAATAATAGGTCTCACATCCCATACATACCAGTCTTGGACCCACGATTATAGGTGTGGTTTGTGACTTTAGGTTTGGCAAACAAAGCAGCAGCAGGATAAAGGCTATAAAGAAGTTTCTCATTTAGGCAATTTTTCTTTGTTTCTATAAGAGTTGAATTACTTTTGATTCGCTCCTTTGAAACAAAAAAAAATAGGGGACAAGCCCCTATTTTGGTAAAAATTCTTTTAAAGTATGATGTCTGATTTAATCCGAGATGATGACTTTTTTTATGACAATGCCTTCGTCATTTTGAATTTTTAATGTGTAAATACCTGGTATTAAACCACCTACCTGTAACTTGATCAAGCCACTTTCATCTGAAAGCTGCCGGGTTTTTAAGGCTGATTTACCATTGATGGCATAAAGACTTATTTCTTGTTCCGACCTTGCTCCCTCTTCAAGATCCATCACCAAAGAAAGTTCTGATTTTGCGGGATTGGGGTAAAACTTGAGTAAGCCCGCACTTTTAACCTTAATGTCTTTTACAATTTTAACCTTACACTTTTCTCCCGTTGGCGTAGTTCTGATAATGGTTATGCATATATCATACTCTCCCTTTGTCGGAAAGGTGTGGGTTATGGATGCATTCCCTATCGAAATCATGCTGGTGCCATTGTAGAAAAAGTCCCAGATTACCATGTCGCAATCAGTAAGGTTTCCTATGGGCGTCATGGTCACACTGGTTCCGTTGATGGTACATTGGATGCCCAGGTTGGCCTGGTACTCAAATTCCTCATCGCATTTACATTCTGTTGCAACATTGCAGGGAGGCAACACCACAATGGTCTTAAACTGACAGCACGAGGTGGAAATATTGTTGGCTTCATTGTGCAAGGTTGTGATGATACACAAGCTGTCGCCTGCCACAGCAGGTGGGCCTACAAGGAAACTTACCGGCCCATACACTCCGCCCGGAGCTAGCCCACCCGTGAAGGTAAATTGGGTCTGGTAAGGATTTAACAATGGATCATTAAATGTTATGGATGCACTGTATATAGTATCAACATTTGTGTTGTGAAAGTACATGGATACAAGCCATTGACCATCTTCGGTGCATTTTATGGTGATATCATCATAGTAGCCACAATCTCCGGGGCACAGCAACTCAAAGCTATCGGTGCAGCTTGTTTGTAACTCACCGCCATTGTCTATCATCCATTTTAATATGTAAGTTGTATAAGCCTCTGTACCACTTTCAATACAAAACTCAGGCAGTGAAAGGGTGTCCAAAGGAATGGGCCCTCCTTCATAGACTAAGGTAAACTGCGTGGCCGATAGACTAAAGGTCGACCATTCGGATGTAGGCAGATTGTTGAGCGTGATCACTGCATTTGTATCTATAGCACAAATCTGCATGCCATAATACAAATCTCCGTTGTGGTAGTTGTTTACCACCAGGCGGTAGCAGCAGGAATCTTCTTCATTGACCACAATGTTTTCTAAATATACACTATCGCATGGAGCACAGCCCGGAATGAAAATGCAGTGTAATGAATCCATTGAACAACACGCTGCATTTGGATTTTCTGACGGATTGTCAGCATGAACGGTGAGACCAAAACAGAAATCCTGGTTGGCTAGTCCCGATCCTGAAAGCAGGAAGTTGAAGGTCTGACAGTTGCCCGGTGCCAATGGTGTTGCGCTCAGATTGATAAACGGTGGTGTCAAGGTGGCACCTGCCGGCAGGAGATTGTTCAATTGGATGTATTCAATGGCAAACGCATTGTAGGGTGAATTACATATGGTTACCTGGTAGTGATAGTCATCGGTGCCGGGAATACAGTAAAGTGTGTCCTTACTGATGTAAACACAATCGTCGATTGGACATTCTACTTCTACTGAATCCATACATAGTTTTTCATCATCGGGTCCTATCCAATTAAAGTAGATTACCAGTGGGCTTTCAATTGCCTCTTCAAAACATACTTCTGCTATATTATTACTTGCCCCTGTTGGCAACGGACTTCCGGAGGTGTTGTTGCCTAATATAAATGAAGAAGCTGTAGATGCGGTTTGCATCCAGCCAGTAGCAATACTGCCCGAGGTAATAGAAATATTGCCCTGTGTTGTCCATGCCTGCAGATAAATAAGGGAGTCCAGATTGTTTTCTACTGAAATTGAAAAGCAACAATCATCAAGTGTAGGGTCAGCTGCTTCAAGAAAAACTTCTGTATCGGTTGAGTCGCAGCACGGCACTACAACCAGAATTAGGGTATCTGAAGTTGCAGTGCAGCCAAATGTGTTGGTGGCTGTCAATGAATAACTTCCACTTTGGGTTATCTCCAGACATTGCATGGTTTCTCCGGGTATGGGGGTCCCATTGAAATTCCATTGATAGGCATTCATGCCCACTGGACCACAAAGTGTATCTGGGTTGCATATCTCATAACATCCGGTGGGCAATTCACAAAAATCAGGAAGTGGGTTGATCACAATACTGGCGTCATCTTTGCATCCCGATATCGTATCTGTAGCATAAACGGTGTAAGTGCCGGCCTGAATGGCAATGATGGATGCCGAAGTACTGCCTGTACTCCACAGGAAGGCAATGTTGGCAGGGGGCGTTGCTACAGCATTGAGCAGGGTAGGGCTGCCTTCACAAAGGTTGCCGGAGATTACATTGATCACTACTGTGGGTGAACTTAATGTGTCTATGACCCACCATGGAGACACTGCGCTGCAACCATTGGCATCCGTGATTACTACGTATACACTGTCCTGGAAATTGTTGGTGCATACCTGATAATTGCTTCCAATGGCAAACTGAATTGTATCGCCGTTGGCATCAAACCACTGATAATTGAAATTGAAACCAAGTTGGGCAGATAATACTATACAACCTGAATCGCAAATAACATGTGGCCCTGTAATGACGGCATTGGGAAGGGGGCATACATTGACTTCTACCGAATCAGGTACAGCTGTACATCCATTGGCATCTGTAACTGTAACAGCATAAGTACCACTTGAAGTCGCATAAATTACCTGGGTAGTGGCCCCATTTGACCAATTGTATTGCCAGGCAGAAGGGGCTGTGAGGGTGACCGTATCACCAGCACAGATTTTTAATGAAGGACTAAATGAGATGGTATCCGGCATAAATTCCGGGTAAACCAGGACCATCAGATTGGCCGTGTCTTTGCAATTGTATATATCTGTTATGATAAGGCTGGTATTGTAGTTATTGCCATTTGCATAGGCATGGCTCGGATTCATTCCGCCATTGTTGGACATGTCACCAAAATCATACAAATAATTTAATACTCCGCTACCACCGGTATAGGTAAAAGCAACTGCATCGCCTACACAAGCCGGATTGGGCATTGCCGTATAAGCTACATTTACCGGACCCAATACTGCCACAGTTATCATTTTCTGCACCATGCAACCATTGGCATCGGAGATGGTGAGTGTGACATTGTAATTACCCGCGGCATTGTAGCTGTGCAATGGCATTACGCCAGGCATGGTAGTGGTAAATGTGCCTGCATCCCCAAAGTTCCAACTCCACTGGGTAATGGGATTGCCGGGCAAATACGTTGAAAAATCCGTAAATTTTACTTCCCTGCAATTAGAAGTATATTGGTAGTCAAAATCAGCTGCCAATGGCACGGATACTGCTTTGCAGGTAGTAAGTTGGCACTGCCCCGTGCCTGTATTGTTGGGCACACTATAGGTAAAACATGCCAGGTAATTGCCCGCCGTGCCATACTGATAAACAGGTGCTATGGGACCCGGATTGATGACCATACCTGAAGGATCACCATAAGTCCAGGACAGGGGCGTAATGGCGGCGCCAGTATTGGTATAACTGAAATTGATTTGATTGCACAGTGGGGAATTGGCTGTAGCATTGACCGTTACGGTATGCACGGCAGGTATGCAACCACCCCCACCACCGCCACCACCGGTGCAGGTAGAATGTATAACTGTGATGCTATTGCTCCATGCCATACAGCCGGTCATATTGTCCATTACTTTTACATTATAGGTAAATAAGCCTGGTGTAGAGGCGGGACCTGCAGTGTGCGTAAATACGGCCATGGTGGCTCCCATTACGGGTGACCCATTGCAGTACCATTGATAGGTATAGTTCATATTGGTAAGCGCGGTTAGGGTCACAGTGGCGCCGGTAGTAGGCACACATATGGTCAGCGGACTGGCTGTAGATATACTGGCTACAGGTGCAGGCAGGGCATTGACATTGTAACTATCTGTCGATTGACAGCCATTGAAGTCAGTGGTTGTTACTACATACAAGCCGGCATTGTATGCCCAGATCGGTGTTCCTGCACCACCGGGGCTCCAACTTGCAGCATTATAAGGCCCGGGGCCCGCCGATAGTTGTACACTGTCACCGGGACACAGTTGGCCCAATTGACTTATGTTGGCAGGAATTGGCGCATTGAGTGTAGCCATTTGTCCTTTGGAAAGGCTGTCATTACATATTTTGACCGTACACATCAGGTTGATGGTTATGGGGTTGTTGTTCCATTGGATGGTTACCGTAGACGTTCCCTGTCCGCTAATGATGCTGCCACCAGAGGGTGGATTCAAACTCCAGTTGTATGTAGTTCCCGTCGGTTGCGCAGGCAGTATGGTATAATTTTGTTGAGAATTGGTACAAAATACACCGGGAGGCAGTACCAATGGCCCATTCAGGGCTTTGGCGGTGACAGGGCAATTGATGTAAGATGACATGCAATAGGGTGTGCTCAGTTCGGTAACTTTCACAGACAAACTGTAAGGCCCGGTATTGTTCCAGGTTACAGATATAGGGTTGCCTGTAAATGAAGTAGGTGTTCCTCCTGTGACTATCCAATCGAACTGTACTCCTGTTTGCGATGACCATGCTGTATACAATTCTGTATCTCCGGGGCAAATTGTTTTTTCCCCACTAATGCTATCGGGAGGTGCCAGGCTTTTGACCTCAAAACTAAAACATAGGGTATCGTTGCAAAACAGAGTTGGGTCATTGGGGTAAACACAAATTCGGTAAAAACCCGGATTGGCAAAGCTGGGGGTTATGGCCTGGTTGCTGATCATAGGAAAGCCACCTACGGCAGGACTGATGGTCCAGGTAAATCCAAGTGGGGCCGCATTCATATCGGTTGAAAAATAAGTTGGCGTATTGACACAGATACTGGTAGGTGTAGGGTATAAGTTGTATTCCGGCCTTATTAAAACATTTTTATCTGCAACACCCTTACAATCTTCTTCACTGTGACCCGGCAATCCCTGAAGGAAAGGATTCCAGTAATCTACATGGATACTTCCCGCAGAACCTGCACCCCACATGATGACTACCTCGTGTGTTGAATCACCCGACACAATCATTCCGCCGGTAACGGTCCAGTCGTAAATGGTGCCATTCCATTTGGGCAAGGTATAGGTCTCTTTTGATCCCGCACACACGGCCATATCGCCCGCTATTTGGGATACAGAGCTGATGACGGGCACTACTGCGGTAACCGGTTTTTCACACCAAATAGCAGGATTGCAGTTGTCCAATTCAAGGGTAACATTGCCATAGGGGCCCATAGGCCATACAACACAAATGGTATCGGTACCCTGACCGGTAATGATGGTAAGGGTATCACCATCGGCTTCGGTGATCGTCCATATGTAATTGCAGCCGGTAGCATCGGTCCAATACTTGGAGGTGTCTCCTTCACATAAGGTGGAAATCCAAAAAATATTTGGGCCGGGCAAATCGTCAACGGTTATGATCATCTGTGCAGTATCGGTGCAGCAACAGAGCGGATTGCCCATGTTGTCATAATTGTCATTGGTAGCATATAAGGTGACGGTATAAGTTCCGGGTGTATTGTACACGTGCGTAGGATTGGTGGCCGTACTGTTGTTGCCGTCGCCAAAATCCCAGTAATAAGATGAGGCTCCGGTACTGGTATTGATAAAGGAAATAGGACTGTTATTGCACACACAATTCATCATAGTAGTAAATGATGCGATGGGTGCTGTCAGCACTTCGATGCAAAAGGTAGTGGTTGTTGTGGTAGCTCCAATGGTGGTCATTAAGGTAAGGGTAGTAGGTCCCGGGTTGGCCCAGGTCACCACTACCTGGTAGGTGTTGGCCGGTCCGGAGATGGTGCCTCCTGCTCCGGCGGTCCATAGATAATTTGCATTGGGATCATTGTTGACAAAGTACGTGATGGGTGTATCCTCACAGGCATGGTAAATTTTTTTACCGTTTCCAGCTCCTGCTGACCCGCCTACTGGTTCCGATAAATCTACCAATGTACAATTGGGTTTTGGGCATTTGATGGTGATAAATACCGTTGCAGCAATGGGTGAATTGGGAATTTTGTACCGGATTATGTAATCACCACACGGACACGAGTCTGCATTGGGAAAATAAGTAAGGATGCCTTGTTGGGAAAGCTCAAAGCATGGACTTTGCCCAATCATCATAACGGGTCCCTGAAAAAGATCGTTGAGGGTTACATCTACACTCATAGACTCTCCCTGTGTAAAGCACAAGGTGTCATTCTTAAGTTCCTGGGCCTGCAAATGCAAAGCACCCAATAGGAAAATAGTAAAATATAAGATTCGTGTTTTCATTTCAAAGGTTTTAAAGTCAGGAGACCCTGGTTAAAAAGAAATATTGGCGTAAGGATTGGTATTGGTGTTGAGATTAGCCACTGTAATAATCGTTGCCAGCTTGTTGCTGCCAGCGATGCTAAATGCATTTACCAAATTGCCGGATGCTGTATTTTTGATGATGAGCCAATCTGCTCCCGTGATTTCATAGCCGATGGCATTGTCGCTACTGTTGTTGTTTTCCAACTTCCCGCCGTTGAAAGAACTGTAAAACCCGTTGCCCGTATTGCTGTCGGCTACATTGTCATGCAATACAACATCCTGGCCGGCTTCATAGCCATGCTGGCCGTTGAGCTTCGACAAATTGCCATATGCAAAACCCGCATTACTGATGTAAAAGCCCGAAAAGCCATTAGATGATGCTATACAATTGTGAATCTGATTATGGTTGCCTGCCCTAATGCCATAATGAGTGTTTTGGAAAGAGTTCACATTGGCAATGATGCTTTCTGCGCCTGTGATCACTCCCTGGTCGCCATTGGAACTACATACACTTTGTGTTATTTCACAACGATTTTCACATTCTATGCCAGTGTCGAGATTAGCAGAAGCTGTACAGTTGCTAACACGGCTCTGATTGCCGGTATCCAGACCATCTAGTCCGTTGCTTAGGGCATGGCACTGCTCTAAGGTACAGGCATCCCCGCATACAAGTCCATCTCCGCCATTGTTGAGCAGTTGCAAATTGAGGCCAACAAAGGAATTGGCAGTAGCAGCTGAAATGCCGTCTTCACCCCAACCTTGGATGTAGCCGTTGTATATGGTTACACCGGTTCTGGTGCCAGAAACGGTGATGCCCGAAGATGTATTACTTGGATTGCCATTGATTGAAAAGAAATTTAAGTCGATGCTAACATTATTGGCCTGGATGGTAATGCCCACTGTACCAGACAATTTTTGGGTAACAATGTAAGAGCCAGACTGTGTAATGGTAAAAGGCAATTGATTGATGGGGATCTTGTAAGCAGCTGAGACTCCCGGCGGTCCTGACAACAAGGCAGTCCAAACAGGAATAGCAGGACTGCCTGAGTTGTAGTAAAATCCGGGTTGACTGTCATTTTGGTAAATCATCAAGCCATTAGCAGGATTGGCAATTGCATCTCTTTGTCCGGCATCCATTCTCGGAATCAGCAAACCCTTGTCGTTGGATTTTATATCCATGGCACTCGACGGATCGGGTTGGGTAGTGTATACTCCGACCTGGCAAAGTGCAAATCGGCAGAGCAATAGAAGGAAGAGTAAAATTAAATGTCTCATATGCAGCAAAGATTGTTGTCGTTATAACAATCCGTTTACTTGATCCCCCATCTCCACTATTGAACAGGGTAAATTGAAGTCAAATTGCTTTGAATGAGCCTTTGAATTCTCTTCAGACCTAACTTTTCCTACCTATGGATCAAACCACGAAAATTGTAAAAGTTAAAGTTAATATTAAATTTGAAATTATCTTATTTATACAAAAATAATTTGGTAATAATAATTTTGACTGCCCTAAAAGGATAGTTATTAGATACTTCACATAATATTTATTTGTTTTAACGAATGATCAATAAACCAATCCTACAGCGCCTGCCCTTTTTCGAGTTTCATGATGGCTTCTTTTAAAATTCTGATGTTTGCTTCACCGGGGGCTTGTTTGAGTGCTTCTCTGGCATGTTCCAGGGCTTCTTTCAACTTGCCTTGAGCTGAAAGCCCGCGCATCATTCCTGCATGAGTAGGCCAGGCTCCATCGTTTTTGGTGAAGTTAAATTGAAATATTTCCATGGCTTTGTCAACCTTATTTTGGGCTAACAATTGCCTGCCATAGTTGTGAACTTCTGCTGGTTTTGCATTTTGAAGGGCTGTATTTACCACGGTTGCTGCTTCCTGTTCTCTGCCCATTTTTTCAAGCAGTCCTGCTCTGATGGCGATGGCCTCAAATCGTTCGATGCCGCCCAACGCCGGGCTTACAGCTGTTTCTATCCAGGTTAGGGCCTGGGTATAATTTACCTCGTGGGTTAAGCACCAACGCGCAGCAGCCTCAAGACTTGCAGGATCAAAGCCCATGGCACCGCTCATTTGCGATTGAATGGATGCAAGGGTTGTTGCATTGAGATCTACTCCTATGGTCATGGGTATCTTCCAATTTTCCCATAAAAGCGAAAGTTCCATTTGATCTTCACTCTTTGCTTCAAAGACATAACTGAGCCTTTCGGTAAAACTCTGATTTTTTAATTGTCGGCTGCTTACTCTCAAAGCATCGAGCGAAGCATTGTAAAAATAACTGCCCCATTCCCCGGTATTTTTATTAAATATAAGGGTAACGCTGTCTGCTTCAAGGGCAATAAAAAAGGCGTATTTTCCGGCATCCAATGACTTGCCGTTGATGGTCACAGCTGTGCTAAATGAAATGGTGGTGCATTCATTGGCTCCAGCCCTCCAGGGTGAGGCTACCTCTGAACCGTAACCCAGGACTTTAAAACCATAGTGGGCTATTTCCGTTCCCCAGATTTGTCCGGTTCTACCCCTCACGGCTGGGGAGTTGTAGTTGACTTCTACCTCGGTAACCCCAATTTTTTGTGCGGTTTTTCGGCTGAGGTTGACTCCATCAGGAATGCGTAAAAGCTGCGCATTGACCGTGGGTATCATAACCAATGCAGTAAGGATCAGCAAAGCTGTGTTGGTTTTGAATGTGGACATTTGTGTTTTTACTTAATAACGGCAGATGATGCCGGGGTGTGAACATGCTGACAAAAATCAACATCTTTTACCCGGGTCAAAATGTAAAAAATGGGTTGGGATGGCTATTTTTAAGCAAATATTGAGGATGAAAACTAAAAACATTGCCTTGTGGATGCTATGGATGTTTAGTGCTGTCAGCTTGTGGGCCCATACAGAATCTGATACCAGCCATCACAAGGGCCTGTTGTTTGGCCTGGCATTTGGCGGAGGCAACATCCACCTCAAAACACAAACCACTTCAAAAAGTGAAGCAGTCCTTTCGTTGCCCAACATCAAATTTGGCTATTGGCTCAATACCCGTACTTCGGTACATTTCCTCATGCCCGGCGCAGTTTACAACCTAAAAAGTACCGACCGGATTTTTGAAGCATTTCAGGTGGGTGTAAGCAGGTGGATCAGCCCTCGGTGGTGGGTGTTGGGAGCCACCGGCCTTACTTTTGATGCAGGTGCATTTTATACCGTCGACAAACTATCTCAGATCAAAGCCAACACAGGACTTCCCTCCTTCTCTGTTGGCACTGGCTATGAAATCTGGACAAAAGGCCAGTATGGCATTGACCTTCAATACCGCTTCTTTTATGGTCGATCCAATCTCGACAATGGGGATCATAGGATAGGTATGGCCCATGTGTTCTTGTTGGGGTTTAACTTGTATTGAAATAATCGAGTTAAACAAGTTATAAAAAAATATAATTTGTAAAATATTAATAATTAGATAAATATTTCGATTATAGTTTCATTATTAACAACATAGCACTTGTTTCTTTTCTGTATATTTAAGACGGTACATAAAATTATTTGACACTTATTAAAAAATCCTATATTTTTACAAACCAATGAAAAATTTTATAAGTTGAATTGTATTTAATTTGATTTATTTACGAACGCACCCAAATTTTTTTTAACATGAATAAACATGAGTTTTTAGCTGCGCTCCAAAGTGAAATATTGGAATATAATAAGATTATAGCTACAGAAAAAGGTGATTGGATTGTAAAAGGATTTATTGACATATATAAGAATATTTATACAATATCTGTTGACACAAAAGTTGTTTCAAAAGTAATTGAATTGCTGTTAATACCAGCTTTTGAGAAATTTGCAAAACAGAATGACTTGACTTTAGAAAACCAGTCGAAACAAAATTTTTATCCAGATTTAACTTTCATTTCAAATAAATCAGGAGAAAAATTTGCTGTGGATGTTAAGAGTACAGTCAAGGATAGTGGAAATAATATCAAAGGAATGACTTTGGGAACATTTCAAGGATATTTTAGAAATAGAAATAGCAACATTGGTGAATCGATATCATATCCCTATAATGATTATTCTTGCCATATTGTTTTAGGTGTAATATACTCTCAAGTGGCAGATAAGCCAAATGAGAAGGATGTTTACAGTTTAGCTGAAATAGAAAGTATTGAATCCGTAATCAAAGATTTCCAATTTTTTGCCCAGCCAAAATACAAAATTGCATCTGCAATCAAAGGCAGTGGAAATACCAGAAATATAGGGTCAACGAGGATAATAAGTGAACTAATGGATGGGACAGGAATTTTTTCCAAACTGGGAGAAGAAGTTTTCGATGATTACTGGATGTATTTTGTTGATGAGCAAAGCTCAAAAGAAAAAAACATACCGAGGCCTTATACTAACCTAAAATCTTATTTGGATTACAAGGAGAGAGGGTTAGAATCGCTCCATTCTAATAAAGATATTATTGAAAAATTAAAAGAAGAAGAACCCGAAAATGAAATTGATTAAGAAAGTAGTTGTTCCACCAATAAAGAGCCAAGGAATCAAAACTAAATTGGTGCCTTGGATATTGGATATCGCCCCTAAAGTATCTGGAAAATGGATTGAACCTTTTTTAGGAACAGGTGTAGTTGCCTTAAATTCAGGATTTAAGGAAGCTATTCTGAATGATACTAATCCCCATATAATAAATTTTTATAAAGGCATTCAGAGTAAAACGATTACTGCTTCTTTAATGAAGCAATATCTTGAGAAAGAAGGTGATTTATTAAGCAAAGCTGGTAATAATGGATACGAGCACTATTTAAATGTAAGGGCAAGATTTAATAGTGGCGAATATTCACCTTTTGATTTCATTTTCTTGTCAAGAGCAGGGTTTAATGGAATGATGAGGTTTGGTAAAAAGGGAAATTGGAATATTCCTTTTTGTAAAAAGCCTGATAGATTTGCCCAAGCCTATATTACAAAAATTACGAATCAGGTTACTATGGCCGAAAAAATTATTCAGCCTACACCGGATTGGATTTTTTGCAATAAGTCTTTTTCTGAAATAATACCATTAGCATCTGAAAACGATCTAATTTATTGTGATCCTCCATATTTCGGGAGACATGTTGACTATTATAATGGATGGACAGAAAAAGATGAGGAACTTTTATTTAATTTGCTCTCAAACACTAAAGCAAAATTTATTTTGTCAACTTGGCACCATAATGACTGGAGAGAAAATGAAATGATAGACAAATTTTGGAAGAAATTTAATATAGTTACAAAAGATCATTTTTATCATAATGGTGGCAGTATAGAAAATCGACGTACAGTAGTTGAAGCTCTTGTTTGTAATTTTAATATAGATAAAATTGATAAGCATAACCACGGCATAAAATCGATGCAAAAACCCAAACAATTGGAATTGGACTTGAATGAACAGTTGAAATATTAATTTAGGTTTATTGATATTCCCTCAACAAACAATTCAAATCATTTCATAAGGCAGGCGTAGAAGCATTCCATTCACGAATTTATGCTGGTGTCCATATGAGAAAAGCCTGTGAAGATGGCTTCGAACTTGGCAAATGTGTGGCCAACAGCATCATCGATAAAATACAGTTGGAAGAATAAAATCAACTAACACGGATTCTGGGTTTTAGGCTCCTGCAAAAGCGTGGGGGCCCAATATGTTTACAACAAATCTTTTATCTTATTTATTCCACGTGCACTGAGGGCATTAATAATTTTTAGGAATAAGATCCCGGTGATGTATGCATCTCCTTCTGCAGTGTGACGGGCAAAGGGGGTTATGTCAAAACGCTTGCACAAATGATCCAATTTGTATTCCTTGCCAGGCAATGATTGGGGTTGCATGGGATTGTCGAGTCGCCTGCAAAGCATAGCCGTGTCGAGGGTTTTGTTCATGATCTTTCCCGCCCCCAAATTTTGCAATTGCTGGTTGAGTAAGGCAATGTCGAAGGCAATGTGGTGTCCCACTACTATGGCAGAACCGATGTATGAAAGCAACTGCGGCATAGCTTCTTCTATTGTTAAGGCTGTATTTTTCTCTTTGATAATGCCATGTATAGCCACTTCTGCCTCCGATGGATTGGAGCCCACAGGTAGATGGATGACCAATGCATCATCAACACAGAACGAACGATTGCTGATTTTGATGGCTCCAATTGACAAAAGTTGTGATTGTGTAGGTTCCAGTCCGGAAGCCTCTGTATCCAAAACCACAAATTCCTGAGCTTCGATACTTTTTTTTGATTCTGGCATTTGATACGAAGCCAGATACTGTTGGTAGTATGGAGGGTATGTCCTTTGCCGGCCATGCCCGGAAAATATTTTTTTGATAAACTGCCTTATCATAACCTACCTCCGAGTTGAAAACGATGTTTGATCAGTTGCTGTACTTCATCGATGGGTACAAAGGCATTGCGCAGCTGCAATTTTGTCATTTTATCGAGTCCATCGGCCTGGATGTACCTGCCGCTATCTTTGTGGTGCAAACCAGAGAGTGCCCGTATGCGGAGCAATACCTCGTATGCATCAGCAGCCATTTGATACAGGTCGGCATTTTCGGGTTCTGTATTGGCAAGTTTCTGATACCTTTTCACCGTATTGTTTTCACCACCAATTCGGTGTGATAAGACCAAAAGTCTCGCTGCATCTACCAGGGGCATCATTGCCCTCAGTTTGATGTCGAACTCATTTTTGTGTTCCCCATTTTTTTCTACTACAAACTTTCGAAAGAAGCTCAGGGGTGCGGGGTTTTCCAGCGCATTCTTGGCGAGCAGGTGCAGAAACAATTCATGTCGGTCAAATAGTGAAAAAATGTATTGGGTAAGTTCTCCAGCCAATGCATGGTTTCCGTATACAGGGCGATAATCAAAAAATATAGTACACATCATGACCTCCTTTTCCCCGGGTTGGGTGACCCATTTGTAAAACAGGGATTTCCACTCATCCAGAGAAAGACAATAAGAAGCATTACTTGCCATCATGAGGGCTGGGCAATATTCAAAACCTATTTTGGCCAGATAGTCATTGACTTTTTGTGCAAAGGGCAGCATCAAGTTGCGTACCTCGGCAGCCGGTAAGGAGGAGGTGAATACGAGCGCATTGTCCTGGTCTGTGCGTAGCAGCTGTTCTTCCCTTCCTTCGCTGCCCAGACTAAGCCAACAGTATTGGATGTGGCTTAGGTCGGGTGTTTCTTTTTCAGCCAGGTTGATACATCTGCGAATCAACTCATCATTGAGCTGGGATACAACCTCGGTAATAAAATCAATGGAAACCTCCTGTTCGAGGTATCTCGACATTAGCGTTTCAATTCTATCTCGCAGCAGGCACAACTGATCTACCTCGGTAGCAGTTCGTATTTGTCTGATCAGAACAGTTGGGTTATTGCCCTGCTGTACTACAAGATCGTGTTCCGAAATAATGCCCAACACAGCAGTATCAGTCTCTCCGTTATGGGTTACCACCAGGTGATTGATGTTTTTTTTGACCATGGCCATTTGAAGTTCAGCCGCTGACAGTCCGGGGCTGACACAAAAAACCGGTGTCGACATGATTTTATGTACGCCATCATCCACCGGGATATTGCCCGCCACCACTTTGCTTCGCAGATCTTTGTCGGTAACTATGCCCAAAGGGTGGAGTTCATCATTACATATCAGGATAGAACCCACGGCACGATCCGTCATGGTCTGTGCTGCTTTTTTAATAGTAGTTTCAGGCGAGCAGTAAACTACTCCGGTATGGTGATGGATGGTAAATATTTCCGTAAAATTGGCGTGGTGGTTAGATGTATTTTCGTTTCTGTAATTGACAACACCACTGGCAAAATGTGCAGCCATGTAGCGGGCTACCCTTGCATTGACCTCCATCTGGCGGAGAAAAAGGGTAGCGGGTATGCCATACAGGATTGAATCTTCGGTAGCAACAGCTTTAAGCAGGTAAGGAGAATTGGCCAGAAAGGGTCTGATGCCGAGAGCATCTCCCTCATCGCAACGATCTGCAAGCGATTGGTCTTCGCGGTAAAGGCTGATCGCCCCTGTTTGCACCACATAAAAATGGCTGCCAATGGACTCTCCAATTTGAAACAATACAGTACCGGAAGGGAGGTACCTCACCCACACCTGTTCTGATAAGGCCATCAATTCTTCCTGCAGTAAAAATGAAAATGGGGGGAAATCTCTCAGGAAAGTATATACACGATGAACAATTTCATTTTTCATTTTGAAGTCGTTGAATCTTTGAACAAAAGTAAATATAAGGCGGTGATATGAACCAAATCAAATATATAAAGTTAAATATGTACATATTACGATATAATTGTTGAACTTTGTAGGATGAAGAGTCATTTTGATTTAGAATTTTTAGAACAGGCAACAGAAAAGCTGAAAGCAATGGCCCATCCCATTCGTTTTGTCATCATTGAAATGCTTTCCAGAGAAAATGAACTGACGGTTACTGACATTCACGAAAAACTGGATATCGAACAAGCCGTAGCATCTCACCACCTTCGCATCCTTAAGAATCAAAATGTTGTAAAAGTGAGCCGCGATGGCAAAAACTCCTTTTACAGCCTTACTTCTACCTCTTTTTCCCAGATCATTGACAATATGATTGCGGCAGGGTGATACCCAACACCCATTTACTGTTAAATTTGGTTCAATCAATAAATGCGGATTAGTTCCAAATAATATTTGGCATTTTATCAAATATTGTACTAATCTATCAATTTTCA
>ERZ724514.370-NODE-370-length-20139-cov-10.432932_pt1 | contig 20139 bp, 18 predicted proteins | sample MGYA00376047_ERZ724514 | MGnify/ENA primary metagenome ERZ724514 (study PRJEB28724, sample SAMN07190883) | activated sludge metagenome | isolation source: activated sludge of sewage treatment plant in Hong Hong | place: Hong Kong | collected 2016-03-17 ...
GAATTCTTCGGCCAGGTGCGCGAGGCGGTGCCGGCGATCGTCGAGATCACCGACTATTTCAAGCCGGGCGGCGCCGGTCACGCCGCCGGCGTGCAGCTGGCCGGCCTCGAGCACATGGACGAGCGCTACGTGAAGGCCGTCGGCTATGCGACCAAGGCCAAGCGCCACGGCCGGCCGAAGATGGTGCTGATCGGCGATCTCGTCGGCCATGACGAAAAGGCGGTGATGGCCGCCGCCTCGGAAGTCGTCCGCATGTGCAACCTGCGCGCCGCCGAGGGCTTCATCGCGGTCGACGCCGAAACGCGCAAGAAATTCTGGCTCGACCGCTCGCGCACCGCAGCGATCTCGCGCCATACCAACGCCTTCAAGGTCAATGAAGACGTGGTGATCCCGCTGCCGCGCATGGGCGATTACTGCGACGGCATCGAACGGATCAACATCGAGCTGTCGACGCGCAACAAGCTGGCGCTGTGCGATGCGCTCTCCGAATTTCTCTCCGGCGACCTGCCGCTGCATTCGGGCGACGCCAATCTCGACAAGGACGTGCTGATCGGCGACCGCCGTCAGGGGGCGCTGGACCATGTCGCAGCGGTGCGCCGGCGCTGGGAATGGCTGCTCGACAACCTCGACCTGCCGCTGGCCGAAGCCGAATCGCGCTTCCTGTCCTACGGCGTGCAGGCCGGCGAGCTGACCAACAAGGCCGTCAATCCCGTCCTGTTCCACCGGATGCAGGACTACTCGGTGCGCACCTCGTGGAAGCAGGAGCTCAAGGCCCGCCTGGCCAAGATCTTCGACGGCGCGATGTATCGCCCCATCGTCGAGCGCATCGAGGCCATCCACACGGAAATCCTGCGCGGCCGCGTCTTCGTCGCCCTGCACATGCACGCCGGCGACGGCAACGTGCATACCAACATCCCGGTCAACTCCGACAACTACGAGATGCTGCAGACGGCGCACAAGGCCGTCGAGCGCATCATGCATCTGGCGCGCAGCCTCGACGGCGTCATTTCCGGCGAGCACGGCATCGGCATCACCAAGCTGGAGTTCCTGACCGAGGACGAGATCGGGCCGTTCCGCGCCTACAAGCAGAAGGTCGACCCGGAGGGCCGCTTCAACAAGGGCAAGCTGATGCCCGGCGGCGACATGGGCAACGCCTACACGCCTTCTTTTTCCCTGCTGGGCACCGAATCGCTGATCATGGAGCAGTCGGAAATCGGCAAGATTTCCGGCATGGTCAAGGACTGCCTGCGCTGCGGCAAATGCAAGCCGGTCTGCTCGACCCACGTACCGCGCGCCAACCTGCTCTACAGCCCGCGCAACAAGATCCTCGGCACCTCGCTGCTGGTCGAGGCCTTTCTCTACGAGGAACAGACGCGGCGCGGTATTTCGCTGAAGCACTTCGACGAATTCAACGATGTCGCCGAGCACTGCACGGTCTGTCACCGCTGCGTCAAGCCGTGCCCGGTCGACATCGATTTCGGCGATGTGTCGGTCGCCATGCGCAATTTTCTCAGGAAGCAGGGCAAGAAGCGTTTCAGCCCCGGCACCGCGACGGCGATGGCCTTCCTGACGGTCAAGGATCCGGCGACGATCAAGCTGATGCGCGCCGTCTTGATGGACTTCGGCTTCAAGGCGCAGCGCCTGGCGCACAGGGCGGCCAAGGCCGTCGGTCTGGTTGGCAGCACCCGCGCCCATCCGCCAGCGACACTCGGCGCGCCGACGGTCAAGACGCAGGTCATCCACTTCCTCAACCGCCCGATGCCCGGCAACCTGCCGAAACGCACCGCGCGCGCGCTGCTCGACATCGAGGACGACAAGGTCATTCCGGTCATCCGCAATCCGCGGAAGACGACCGAGGAGTCGGACGCCGTCTTCTATTTCCCCGGTTGCGGCTCGGAGCGCCTGTTCTCGCAGGTCGGCCTGGCCACCCAGGCGATGCTCTACGAGGTCGGCGCGACCACCGTGCTGCCGCCGGGCTACCTGTGCTGCGGCTATCCGCAGACCTCGGCAGGGGAGGAGGACAAGGGCCAGAAGATCACCACCGACAACCGCGTGCTCTTCCACCGCGTCGCCAACACGCTGAACTACCTCGACATCAAGACGGTGATCGTCTCCTGCGGCACCTGCATGGACCAGCTGCAGAAGTACCAGTTCGAGAAGATCTTCCCCGGCTGCCGCCTGCTCGACATCCACGAATACCTGATGGAAAAGGGCGTCAAGCTCGAAGGCATCGCCGGCACGCGCTACCTGTACCACGACCCCTGCCACACGCCGATGAAGGCCTACGCACCGCTCCAGGTGACCAGTTCCCTGATGGGCCAGAACGTGCCGCTGACCGACCGCTGCTGCGGCGATGCCGGCTCCTTCGCCTATTCGCGCCCGGACGTCGCGACCCAGGTCAAGTTCCGCAAGCAGGAGGAAATCGAGAAGGGCGCCACCAAACTGCGCGCCGACGGCTTTGCCGGCGAGGTCAAGATCCTCACTTCGTGCCCGGCCTGCCTGCAGGGCCTCTCGCGCTTCGATGACGATGCCGAGACCCGGGCCGATTACATCGTCGTCGAGGTGGCGAAGCATCTGCTGGGTGAAAACTGGGCGGCCCAGTACGTCGACCGCGCCAACAACGGCGGCATCGAGCGCGTGTTGCTCTGATTCCGCACCGATTTCACCGGTCGACCGCGCGATCGTATGGGGCGGTCGCGGAAGCACTTGCAGTATTCTTATGCAGGTGCAATCCTTGCAACATTGCGGAATTCAGGATGCGGGAATGGACGGCAATATCTGCGAGTTATGCGCCGCGGCGGGTGGGACGGTCCTCTGGGAGTCTCCGGCCTGCCGCGTCGTGCTCGTCGATGATCCCGATTACCCCGGGTTTTGCCGGGTCGTGTGGACCGCCCACATTCGCGAGATGAGCGATCTCGATCCTGGCGAGCGCACTTCCTTGATGAACGTGGTTTTCGCCGTCGAGAAGGTCGTGCGCTCGCTTTTCGCTCCCGACAAGATGAATCTCGCCAGTCTCGGCAACATGACGCCGCATCTGCACTGGCACGTCATTCCGCGCTGGCATGACGATCGCCATTTCCCCGGGCCGATCTGGGGAAATCCCCAACGCGATACCCGTCCGCGACGCCCTGTCGTCAGCATCGACACGATGCGCGGGGCGCTGCGCAAACAACTTCATCCTGACGAACATCAAGGCTGACCATCATGAACATGCCATCGCCCTCCCTGAATATCCCCGACCTGCAGGCGGGGTCGCATTATATTTCCCAGTTGTCGCTGGCCAACCCGACTCTCGCCGAGCAGCAAGTCATTGCATTTCTCGATGCGCTGATCGAGAACCCGCCCGATGCCGGCGTTCTGTTGTCCCTCCTTGAGCAGACCAGGGTTCCGCTCTGCTTCATCGAGGAAGAGATCGCCCAGCGCTACCACAACAAGGCGCTGGTTCTGAGCGACGAGCAGGAAGAGAGCTTCCAGCGGGTAATTTCAGCGTGGCGCCGCATGACCACGGCCTATAGGCTGTGCGCGCGCATGCAGGAGCCGGAGCCCGACAATCCCCACCACGCGAATCTTGTTGCAACCATCCAGCATCGTTGTCTCTATTACACCGGTCTGATCATCATCGAGCACTTCCGCGCGCGGCGTGAATTGCCCGCCGGGATCTGGCATGAGCTTCACGGCTACTATGAAGCCGCCGAGCTGAGGGGCGTCGGCTGCACCCCGGTCAATGATTCGCTGGAAAACGATCTGCAGGCGACGCACTGTGCGGCAGCCTACGTCACCCTGCTGCTGATCGAGATCGCCAATCCTTACGGCAGGAGTGTCCGCGACCTCAGTCTCGTCCGCCGCTGGGCCGGCATGTGGGCACCGCTGGTTGCGCTGCATCCTCTTGATGATGAGTACGAGGTCCCGCCCTATCTGGTCGAGTTCACGAAGGACCAAGCGCTTCATCCGGCTGGCTCTGCCGACAGCATCGGAAGCGATGCCCGCTGGCTCGATACCGCCCGTCTCGGCCTTCAGATCAGCCACATGTTGTCGCAGCTCCAACAGCGCCTCACGCCCTCGCAGCTCGGCCTCGGCGAGGAAACATCGGGACATGTCAGAAGGCTGCTCGAGAATCTCTCACGGCCGTGGACCCAGACGGCATCGCCACGCCGCTTTCGCCGCTTCGCTTCGGATGGCACGGCGAAGGTTGCTGTCGGTTTCGAAGCCATACACTACTTCGTGGGCGGCAAGGAATTCACCCAGCCGGATTCGGGCAGCATCTATGGACGAGGTCAATTCGACGAGGTTTTCACTTTCCGTGACCGCGTCGCGCCGGGACAGGCGTTGAACATCAAGCCGCGCATCAATTATTCGACCGATGAGTGGACAGTCATCAATCATTCTGCCAACGGTTTCCGCCTGGGACGCGGCAATGCCGGTGAGCGAATCGCCCACAGCCAGTTGCTGGCCGTCTGTCCGCATGACGGCGAGCGCTTTCTCCTCGGGCAGGCGACGTGGCTCATGCAGGAGCACGGAGGTGGGATCCTGGCCGGTTTGGCGATTCTGCCGGGAATGCCGGAGGCAGTTACCGCGCGGCGCGCTTCGACCCAGCCCGGTCACGCGAACCGTTTTGTTCGCGCCTTCCAGCTTCCACCTGTGGAAGCGATCGGCCAGGAAGGTTCGCTCGTGCTGCCGATCGGCACCTACCAGGCCAGTGGATCGCTGGAACTCGTCGGCGAGGGCAAGTCGTGGATGGTACGCATGAAGCACGTCAGGCAACGTGGCGTCGATTTCGAACGGGTCTCCTACGAGATGCTTTGACCCGGCTCGCCGCCCAGGTGGCGGCGAGTGCGTTAAACTAGCGGCCTTTACGGGAGGCTGTCATGGCTGGCATCGAACGGGACACTCCGATTCCCACCGACATCAGGTTGCACAAGAAATCGCGGATCCTCGAGCTCTGCTATGAGGATGGCGAGCGATTCGAACTGGACTGCGAGTTCCTGCGGGTATTCACGCCATCGGCCGAGGCCCGTGGCCATGGTCCCGGGCAGGAAGTGTTGCAGACCGGCAAGAGAAACGTCGAAATCGAGCGCATCGAACCTGTCGGAACCTACGCCGTGCGACTTGTCTTTTCCGACGGCCACGACAGCGGCCTTTACTCCTGGGATCTCCTGCACAACCTCGGCCGCCATCACGACGAACTTTGGGGGGAATACCTGAAGCAGATCGAAACTCAGGGCGCCTCACGGGATATCGACACCAGTTCGCCACGCAAGGGCGGCAGTTGCGGTCAACATCACTGAACCCATGAAAAGCAGAACTACCCACTTTGGCTACGAGACGGTCGAGGAACGGGAAAAGGCGCGGCGCGTTGCCGACGTCTTCGACTCGGTCGCCAGCCGCTACGACCTGATGAACGACCTGATGTCGGGCGGCATGCACCGGCTGTGGAAGGCCTTCACGATCCAGCGCAGCGGGGTTCGCGAAGGCTCGCGCGTGCTCGACGTCGCTGGCGGCACCGGTGATCTGGCGCTTGCCTTTGCCAAAAGCGTGGGCCTGAGCGGCCAGGTGTGGTTGACCGACATCAACAATGCCATGCTGGCCCGTGGTCGGGATCGACTGGCCGACAGAGGCTACATGGTCCCGACTGCGCAATGCGATGCGGAGAAACTGCCTTTTCCCGACGACTGGTTCGACTGCGTTACAGTAGCCTTCGGACTCCGCAACATGACACACAAGGATGTCGCCCTCGGCGAGATGTACCGTGTCCTGAGACCAGGGGGCCGACTTCTGGTGCTCGAATTTTCGCAGATCTGGAAGCCGCTGGCGCCGGCCTACGACTTCTATTCCTTTCATGTAATCCCGCGGGTCGGCAAGCTGGTCACCAACGATGCGGAGAGCTACCGCTACCTTTCCGAGTCGATCCGTGTGCATCCGGGTCAGGAGGAACTCAAGCAGATGATGGAACGGGTTGGGTTCGAGAAGGTCGAATATTTCAACATGGCGTTGGGCGTTGTCGCCCTGCACCGTGGCTTCAAGTTCTAATCCGGAGTGTCGATGCATAAGCTCTTGTCGATGGTCTGCGCCGGGGTTCTGGCCCTTGGCCTGTCAGTCCAGGATGTCGAGGCAAAGCGCCTTGGCAGCGGCACCTCGAAGGGAATGCAACGTGACTCGGTTGTAACCCAGAAGCAGGCCACGCCGCCGCAGGCGCCAACGCAGCAGGCAGCAAGCACTCCCTCCGCCATTCCGGCAACTGCCGCGCAAGCGTCCGGCCGCAACTGGATGGGTCCGCTGGCAGGGCTGGCCGCGGGAATTGGCCTCGCGGCTCTCCTTGCCCAATTCGGCCTTGGCGAAGGCCTTGCCGATGTGCTGCTGATCGTGCTGCTGATCGCGGCGGTGGTCGTCGTGTTCCGGATCCTCCTGCGCAAGCGCGCAGCAGGGTTTGGCTCGCCGAGCGAACCGCTGCAGTGCGCGGGGGTTGGCGGTCCTGGCATGGGCCCAACGACAGAGCCTGGGTTCGCGCCGGCCGCCGCGCAGTCCGCGGAGCCGCGCGGCGCACAACCGGACCAGAGGGCGATTCCCGCAGGGTTCGATCAGGAAGGTTTTCTCGCCGTTGCGAAGCTCAACTTCTTCCGCCTGCAGGCGGCCAGCGATGCCGGCAACCTCGACGACATTCGTGAATTCACGTCGCCGGAAATGTTCGCCGAGGTCAGCATGGAGATTGCCGGTCGCCAAAGTGCCGCACCAACCACCGATATCACCGCCTTGGAGGCGGAACTGCTCGAAGTCGTCAGCGAACCCGCCCGACATATTGCCAGTGTTCGCTTTCACGGGCTGATCCGGGAAAACCTCGAGGGTGCCGCCCTGCCCTTCGACGAAGTCTGGCACCTGACCAGGCCTGTCGATGGCAGCCGCGGCTGGGTCGTTGCCGGTATCCAGCAGTTGAACTGATGGCGGCGCTGGTCGACCTGCTGGTTCCCGTCCTGAACCACCTCCTGGCACGCGAGGACTGGGCGCGCCAGCGTCTTGGGCCGTACGCCGGGCAGACGTTCCGTATCGAGGGCGGCCCCGCTCCACTGCCGATGACGGTGACCGAGAGCGGATCTCTGCGCCCTGCCAGTACCGAGGAGTCGCCTTCGGTGACTGTCGCCTTCCCCGCCGATGCGCCCGCCCGCCTGCTGTTCGATGCGGCGGGCGTTCTGGCATCGGCAAAACTCAGCGGGGCGGCGAATTTTGCCGAAACGCTTGCCTTTGTTTTCCGCAATCTGCGCTGGGACTATGAGGCCGACCTTGCCGAGGTAGTTGGAGATATCCCTGCCCACAGGATCGCACGGCTGCTTGGCGAGGGGTTTGCCTGGCAGCGCTCGATGCTGCAGAGGCTGGGGAGCAACCTGGCTGAATTCGCAACTGAAGAATCGGCGCTGGTTACTCGGGCATCTGAATTGGATCTTTTTTGCGGCGACGTCGATCGCTTGCGCGATGATCTGGCGCGTCTGGAGAAACGGATTTCCCGGCTGTCTTCCTGAAGCGCCGGCGTAGACAAAAAAGGCAGCCGAAGCTGCCCTTTCCGAGGTTTCTTCCGACTCAGTGGATCGCGTTGCGCAAGCGCCGGATTGCCTGCAACTGGGCGATCGCCTGAGCGAGTTCGGCTTCCGCGGAAGCGTAGTTCGTTTCGGCCTGGCGATTGGCGAGAGCTTCCTCGGCACGCTTCTTGGCCTCAAGCGCCTTGGCTTCGTCCAGATCGTGGGCGCGTATGGCGGTGTCGGCCAATACGGTTACCATGCCCGGCTGAACTTCCAGCATGCCCCCGGACACATAGACCAGCTCGAAATCGCTCTGCCCGTGCACCTTGAGACGAATGGTGCCCGGCTTGATGCGGGTGAGCAATGGCGTGTGGTGCGGCAGGATGCCCAACTCGCCGGCTTCGCCAGGGAAGACCCCGAATTCGACCTCGCCGGAGAAGATCGACTCTTCGGCGCTGACAACGTCACAATGAACAGAAATTGCCATGGATGGCTCCTATGGTGGGAACGGCTTACTGCAGCGCCTTGGCCTTCTCGATGACTTCCTCAATACCGCCGACCATGTAGAACGCCTGTTCCGGAAGCTGATCGTATTCGCCCGCACAAATTCCCTTGAAGCCCTTGATCGTGTCCTTGAGGGAAACGTACTTGCCCGGGGAACCGGTGAAGACTTCGGCGACGTGGAATGGCTGTGACAGGAAGCGCTGGATCTTGCGGGCGCGGGACACGACCAGCTTGTCTTCGGGAGACAGTTCGTCCATGCCGAGAATGGCGATGATATCGCGCAGTTCCTTGTACTTCTGCAGCGTCATCTGCACGGCACGGGCGACGTCGTAGTGCTCTTCGCCGACAACCTGCGGGTCGAGCTGCCGGGAGGTCGAGTCGAGCGGATCGACGGCCGGGTAGATGCCGAGTGAAGCGATGTCGCGCGACAGCACCACCGTGGAGTCGAGGTGGAGGAAGGTCGTGGCCGGTGACGGGTCGGTCAGGTCATCGGCAGGCACATAGACGGCCTGGATCGAGGTAATCGAGCCGACCTTGGTCGACGTGATGCGCTCCTGCAGGCGACCCATTTCCTCGGCAAGCGTCGGCTGATAGCCGACGGCCGACGGCATGCGGCCGAGCAGCGCGGATACTTCGGTACCGGCCAGCGTGAAGCGGTAGATGTTGTCGATGAACAGCAGGATGTCGCGACCATCGTCACGGAAGCGCTCGGCCATGGTCAGGCCGGTCAGGGCGACGCGCAGACGGTTGCCCGGCGGCTCGTTCATCTGACCGAACACCATCGCCACCTTGTCGAGAACGTTTGACTCCTTCATTTCGTGATAGAAGTCGTTGCCCTCGCGGGTACGCTCGCCGACGCCGGCGAACACCGAAAGACCCGAGTGCTGTTTGGCGATGTTGTTGATCAGCTCCATCATGTTGACGGTCTTGCCGACGCCAGCGCCACCGAACAGACCGACCTTGCCGCCCTTGGCGAACGGGCAGATCAGGTCGATGACCTTGATCCCGGTTTCGAGCAGGTCGATCGACGATGAGAGCTCGTCGAACTTCGGTGCGGTAGCGTGAATCGGACGGACTTCATTGCCCTCGATCGGGCCGGCCTCGTCAATCGGACGACCGAGTACATCCATGATGCGGCCCAGTGTGCCCATGCCGACCGGGATGGAAATGGCGGCACCGGTGCTGTTGACCTTCATGCCCCGGCGCAGGCCGTCGGAAGAACCCATGGCGATGGTGCGGACCACGCCGTCCCCCAATTGCTGCTGAACCTCGAAGGTCAGGCCGTCCTCGGCCATTCCGTTGGTTTCAGCGGCATCGAGCTTGAGCGCGTCGTACACCCTGGGCATTGCATCACGCGGGAAGTGGATGTCCACAACGGCGCCGATGCATTGAACGATGGAACCTTGACTCATATTCAAATCCCCAAAAATTAAAAGCTTCGCTGTTGCATCAGACGGCCGCGGCGCCGCCCACGATTTCAGACAGTTCCTTGGTAATCGCAGCCTGCCGGGTCTTGTTGTAGACCAGCTTCAACTCACCGATCACGGTCTTGGCGTTATCGGACGCGGACTTCATGGCGACCATCCGGGCAGATTGCTCGGAGGCCATGTTTTCAGCCACAGCCTGATAAATCAAGGCTTCGACGTAACGGACCAGCAGATCGTCGATAACGGCCTTGGAGTCCGGTTCATAAACATAATCCCACTTGGACTTGGCGGACCCGACCGCCTCGCCGGACAACGGAAGCAACTGCTCGAATACCGGCTCCTGCTTCATCGTGTTGATGAAGCGCGTGTAACCGATGTAGAGCGCGTCGATCTCGCCTTTCAGGTAGGCATCGAGCTGAACCTTGACCGGTCCGATCAGCTTCTCGAGGTGAGGGGTGTCGCCGATGCCCGTGATGTGGGACACGACCTTGCCGCCCATGCGCTGCATGAAACCGAAACCCTTGTTGCCGATGCAGGTCACCTGATACTTCTTGCCCTGGGCGTCGAAATCCTTCATGTAGCCGATAACCATGCGCAGGACATTGGAGTTGAGACCGCCGCAGAGACCCTTGTCGGAAGTGACGAGGATCAGGCCGGCGGTGCGCACCGGATCGCGATTGATGAGGAACGGATGCTTGTACTCGCTGAGGGCATGGGACAGGTTTGCTGCAACGCGCCGGATCTTCTCGCCATAGGGCCGGGCAGCCCGCATCCGGTCCTGCGCCTTGCGCATTTTGGATGCGGCCACCATTTCCATGGCCTTGGTGATCTTGCGCGTGTTTTCAACGCTCTTGATCTTGTTGCGAATTTCCTTGCCGCTAGCCATGGCTCTCTCCTAAATCAGGCCCAGCTGCTCTTGAAGGCGGCTATGCCGGCGGCAAGCAGTTTTTCGGTTTCACCGTCGAGATCTGCGGTGGATTGCATCTTGTCCATAACGTCCGCACAGTGCGCCTTCAGGTACCCGATCATCCCCTTTTCGCATTCGAGGGCCCGCTTGACTTCGACATCGTCAAAGTAACCCTTGTCGGCCGCGTACAGCGTGACGGCCATTTCGGAAATGCTCATCGGCGAATACTGTGGCTGCTTCATCAGTTCGGTCACCAGGCGGCCGCGCTCGAGCTGCTTGCGGGTCGCTTCGTCAAGGTCGGAGGCAAACTGGGCGAAGGCCGCGAGTTCGCGGTACTGCGCGAGTGCCAGACGGACACCGCCGCCGAGCTTCTTGATCAGCTTGGTTTGAGCCGCACCACCGACGCGCGACACCGAGATACCGGCATTGATGGCGGGACGGATACCGGCGTTGAACAGGTCGGTCTCCAGGAAGATCTGGCCATCGGTAATCGAGATCACGTTGGTCGGAACGAAGGCGGACACGTCGCCGGCCTGGGTTTCGATCACCGGCAGGGCGGTCAGCGAACCGGTCTTGCCCTTGACTTCGCCATTGGTCAGCTTCTCGACCCAGGCATCGGAAACACGCGCGGCGCGCTCCAGCAGACGGGAGTGGAGATAGAACACGTCGCCCGGGTAGGCTTCGCGGCCCGGCGGACGGCGCAGCAGCAGGGAAACCTGACGGTAACCCCAGGCCTGCTTGGTCAGGTCGTCATAGATGATCAGCGCATCCTGGCCACGGTCACGGAAGTACTCGCCCATCGTGCACCCGGAGTAAGGCGCGATGTACTGCAGGGCGGCCGATTCGGATGCCGAGGCGGCGACCACGATCGTGTATTCCATGGCGCCATGCTCTTCGAGCTTGCGCACGACGTTGGCGATCGTCGAGGCCTTCTGGCCGATGGCGACATAGACGCAGAACAGGTCCTTGCCCTTCTGGTTGATGATCGTGTCGACGGCAACGGCGGTCTTGCCGGTCTGACGGTCGCCGATGATCAGTTCGCGCTGGCCGCGGCCGATAGGCACCATCGAGTCCACGCACTTCAGACCTGTCTGCACCGGCTGCGAAACTGACTTGCGCCAGATCACGCCCGGCGCGACCTTTTCGATCTTGTCGGTCAGCTTGGCATTGATCGGGCCCTTGCCATCGATCGGCTGGCCCAGCGAGTTGACCACGCGGCCGAGCAATTCGGGACCGACGGGGACTTCCAGAATGCGACCGGTCGTCTTGACGACGTCGCCTTCGGAGATGTGCTCGTACTCACCAAGAACCACAGAACCAACGGAATCGCGCTCGAGGTTGAGCGCCATGCCGAAGGTGTTGCCGGGGAATTCCAGCATCTCGCCCTGCATGACATCCTGCAGGCCGTGAATGCGGCAGATACCGTCGGTAACCGAGACTACCGTGCCCTGCGTGCGCACTTCCGATGCGCCTTGCAGATTCTGAATCTTGCTCTTGATCAGTTCAGAAATTTCGGAAGGATTCAACTGCATGAATTTCTCCTAGTTGTTCAGTGCGGTAGCCATGGCGTCGAGCTTGCCGCGGACAGACGCATCCAGCATCTGGTCGCCGACGATTACCTTGATGCCACCAATCAGTTCGGGATCGACCGAAACGGAAGCCTCGAGTCGTGACTTGAATACTGCCTCGAGTTGCGGAACAAGGGCCTTGACCTGGGAAGCGTCGATCGGGAAGGCCGAGACGATCTCGGCCTGCTTGGTACCTTCTTCAGCCCGCTTGTAGCCTTCGAACAGGGCTCCGATCTCGGGTAGCAGCCCAAGGCGGTCATTGTTCGAAAGCAACTGGATAAAATTGGAAAGCTGCGCATCTACCGCCTTGCCGCAGGCAGACCGGAACAAGTCGACCAGTTGCTGGGCCGCCACGTTGGGATCGCCGATGGCCTCGCGGACCTCGGGATTGGCTGCCACCTCGCCGAGCAATGAGACCTGCCCGGACCACTTGACCAGATTGCCGCTTTCCTTGGCCGCGCGAAACAAGGCCTCGGCGTAAGGGCGGGCGATAGTGACGGATTCGGCCATCGCTTACAGATCCTGTTTCAGGGCGGCCAGCATGTTGGCATGCACGGACGCGTTGACTTCCTTGCGCAGGATCTTCTCGGCACCGGCAACCGCCAGTTCGGCGACGCGCTCACGCAATTGCTGCTTGGCACGTTCGACTTCCTGGTCGATCTCCGCCTTGGCACCGGCGACCACCTTTTCGGCTTCGACCTTGGCGTTGCCCTTGGCTTCGTCGACGATCTGCTGCGCACGCTTTTCGGCTTGCGCCACGATTTCCGCGGATTTCTCCTTGGCTTGGCGCAGCGCATCGGCGGAACGCTTGGCAGCAAGGTCTTGCTCATGCTTGCCACGTTCGGCCGCTGCCAGGCCTTCGGCGATCTGTGCTTGACGGTCGGCCATCGCCTTCTGCAGCGGTGGCCAGACGTACTTCATCGTGATCCAGATGAAGAGCGCAAACCAGATTGCCTGACCAATCAGTGTAGCGTTAATGCTCACGCTAACCTCCTAGTGTTAAGGGTTACAGGCGCGGATGATTACTTGACCAGGGCGATGAACGGATTGGCGAAGAGCATGAACAGGGCGATACCGACACCGATCATGGTCACCGCGTCAAGCAGACCAGCAACGATGAACATCTTGACCTGCAGCGTCGGGATCATTTCCGGCTGACGGGCAGCGCCTTCCAGGAAACGGCCGCCAAGGATGCCGAAGCCGATGGCGGTACCCAGGGCGCCGGCGCCGATCAGGATGGCCACAGCAATGGCGGTGTTGGAGAGAACGGTTGCGAGTTCCATGTTTGCTCCTCAGTAAGGTTGGTTGTTGCGGTTGAAGTCAGAAACTACGGGAAACTGCCAAGAAACCTAGTGCGATTCCGAAGCCATGGACATGTAGACGATGGTCAGCATCATGAACACGAAGGCTTGCAGGGTAATGATCAGGATATGGAACAGCGCCCAGGGCAAGGCCAGGGGAAGCTGCCAGATGCCGAGCAGGGCGATCAGGATGAAGACCATTTCACCGGCATACATGTTGCCGAAGAGACGCAGAGCCAGCGAAATCGGCTTGGCGATATCTTCAACGACGCGGAAGATGAAGTTGACCGGGGCCAGCTTGATGCCGAACGGCGCCGCGAAGACCTCGTGCAGGAAGCCGCCGACACCCTTCACCTTCAAATTCATCCAGATCATGATACAGAAGACCGTGATCGACATCGCGAAGGTCAGGTTGGGATCGGTGGTCGGCACCGACTTGAAGTACGGGACGCCCACCGCGGCCGCTCCCAAGGGGAGGAAATCGACGGGAATGAGGTCCATGGCATTCATGACGAACACCCAGACGAAAATGGTGATGGCGAGCGGGGTGACCAACTTGCTCTTGCCGTGGAAGGTATCCTTGACCTGCTGGTCGACAAGGCCGACGACCATCTCGATGAAATTCTGCAGGCCGCCCGGCACCCCGGTGCTAGCCTTGCTTGCCACCTTGGCCATCAGGCCAAAGACGAGCAGGCCGAGAATGCCGGAAACCAGCAGGGTGTCCAGATGGAAGGTCCAGAAGCCGTGGCAATGGCCGGCGGCATCCTTGGCGGCGTCCGAACAGACGGCGAGGTTGGTCAGGTGATGTTGGATATAACCTGTAGTGGTCAGGCCGCCTTCAGCGCTCATGATTTCTCCGTTCAGCCTAGCGTTGCTTCAAGAGTGCCATCCAGAAGATGACGAATGTCGATGCATAGCCAAGAAAGAGCGGCAGCGCCGCAACCTCCCTGTACCCCCAGAACACCAGCGCAAAACCAGCGGAGGTCAGAGCGAACTTCAAGCCCTCCCCGGCCGACTGCGCCCGATACAGCCTGAGCGGGTCATCTCCCGTCGACACTCGCATGGCCCGCAGGACATAGCCCGCGTTGGCGATGATGCCGATAGATCCCCCGATCAGAATCGAGACTGCCGCATTGCTGCCGACCAATACCCAGGTGATGACTCCCAGGAGTATCGCCAGCGCCGCCTGTCGGCTGAGAATCCAGCTCACATGCGGGTGCACGACAGGCCCCGACTGAAAACTCCGCGATTGTAATCAAGTCTTATAGATGAGTCAATTGCTGCGTCGCACAAAGACGGTATTTCTCTGCATTGGCGACGGCTTCCGGGTTTCGCCATCGCTCACCCGCGCAGACGCGAAATCAGGCCGTCCAACTGGTCGAGACTGCCGAACTCGATGGTGACCTTGCCCGCTCCCTTTTTGTTGGAGCGGATCGCGACATTTGCCCCGAGGCCGTCGGAGAGTTCTTCCTGCAAACGCAGAAGATCGCGGTCGACAGCCTCCTCTGGAGCTTTCCGCGGCGGATTCAGCAGGTGCTGCACCAGCCGCTCGGCCTCGCGCACCGAAAGTCCCTTGTGCACGATGCGCTGGGCCAGCGCGACCTGCTGCGCACCGGGCAGCGGCAGAAGCGCCCGGGCGTGGCCCATGTCCAGCTTGCCCGACATCAGCATTTCCTGAACGGCTGCGGTCAACTGCAATAATCGAAGCAAATTGGTCGCGGCGGGACGCGAACGACCCACGGCGTCGGCTGCCTGCTGGTGAGTCAGGCCGAATTCGTCGATCAGCCGCTGCAGGCCTTGCGCCTCCTCGAGCGGGTTGAGGTTTTCACGCTGGATGTTTTCGATCAGCGCCATCGCCAAGGCCTGCTCATCGGGAATGCTGCGGATCAGCACCGGAACTTCGCCGAGACCGGCCAGTTGCGCGGCGCGCCAGCGACGTTCGCCGGCGACGATTTCGTAGCGCTCGGCGCCCGGCGTGCCATCGACGGCACGCACGAGAATCGGTTGCATGACACCCTGGACCCTGATCGATGCCGCCAGTTCGCCCAATGAGCCTTCATCCATCTGCGTCCGCGGCTGATACTTGCCGGGGCGTAGGCGATCGACCGGCAGATTGCGCTGTTCGTCGCCATGTGGTCTGTCGCTGCCGGAAAGCAGTGCGTCGAGGCCGCGGCCGAGTCCTTTCATCTTGATCATGGGGCGACCCTTTCGAGAATTTCCTTGGCAAGGGCGCTGTAGGCCTGCGCGCCCTTCGAGCTTTTGTCAAAGGCAATGACCGGCTTGCCGTAGGAGGGCGCCTCGGCGAGACGGACGTTGCGCGGCACGATGGTCTTGTAGACCTTGCTGCCGAAGTGGTTTTCCAGTTCGTTCGAGACCTGCTGGGTCAGCGTGCTTTGCGCGTTGTACATGGTGCGTAGCAGGCCTTCGATTTCGAGCCGGGAATTGAGGTGCGAGCGCACTTTGCGCAGGGTTTCGACGAGGTCGGACAGCCCTTCCAGAGCGTAGTACTCGCACTGCATCGGAATCAGGACCGAATCGGCAGCAACCAGACCGTTGACCGTCAGCATGTTGAGCGCCGGCGGACAGTCGATCAGGATAAAGTCATAATTGGCGTGACCGGCGAGGACCGCGTTCTTCAGGCGGTATTCGCGCTCCTTGAGGCCGATCAGCTCGACTTCGGCGCCGGCCAGTTCGCGGTTGGCGGGAACGATGTCGAAGCCGAAGTCGGTCCTGATGCTGACCTCGCCCAGCTTGGCAGTGCCGATCAGCATCTGATAGACGGTGGGCAGCGCTTCCTGCTTGGTGATTCCGGCGCCGGTCGTGGCATTGCCTTGCGGGTCAAGGTCGATCAACAGAACGCGCCGGCCTTCGGCGGCCAGCGACGCGGCGAGATTGACCGCCGTCGTCGTCTTGCCGACACCGCCTTTCTGATTGGTAATGGCGAATACTTTCATGACCCGGCTTTCAAAATGATCAAATGTCGTTCGGCATCCAGCCCCGGTACCGCAAGCGGGATGATCGCTGCAACCTCGCTGCCGGCCGGCAGCGCCTTGATTTCATCGTCGGGCCGCGCGCCCTTCATCGCCAGCCAGCGACCACCCGGGGCCAGCAGGTGGTGTGTCAGGCTGATGAAGCGTGCCAGCTCGGCAAAGGCGCGCGAACTGATCTGGGCATATTGTCCCCGCATTTCCTCGACCCGGGCATGGTGGACCGCAACGCTCTTCAATTCAAGCTCGATCGCGGCCTGCTGCAGGAAAGTGGCTTTCTTTTGCACTGTATCGACCAGCGTGACCGACAGGTCGGGACGGGCAATCGCCAGCGGAATGCCGGGCAGGCCACCGCCACTGCCGACATCGAGCAGCGGGCCGGCCCCGACGTGTGGCAGGATCGCCAGCGCGTCGAGCAGGTGATGCGAAATGACCTGCTGCGGGTCGCGCAGGGCAGTCAGGTTGTAGGTCCTGTTCCACTTCAGCAGCAGGTCGCGGAAAGCCAGCAGCTTCAGCTGCGCCGCTTCGGGCAGCGCGATTCCGAGGGCCGTCAGGCCAGCCGCCAGCGTCATCGTGCTCATGCCGCGCGCGCAAGACTCAGGCGCTTCAGATGGATCAACAGCAGCGAGATGGCGGCCGGGGTAATGCCCGGGATTCGCGAGGCCTGACCGATGGTCTGCGGCCGATGCTGTGCAAGCTTCTGCCTGACCTCGTTGGAGATGCCGGCAACCGACCCATAATCGAGATCAGCAGGCAGAATCATACTCTCGAGGGTGGTCGACCGCGCCACTTCCTCGGCCTGACGATCAATGTAGCCCTGATACTTGGCGGAAATCTCCAGTTGTTCGACGACCAGCGGATCGCTCTGCGCCGTGCCGGCACCAGACAGGGTCAACAGGGAAGCGTAGGAGACTTCCGGCCGGCGCAGCAGTTCGAACAGGTTGTATTCGTGGTCGATCGCCTTGCCGAGCACGCGCTGGCAGTCTTCCACCGACGCGATCTTCGGATTGACCCAGGTCGACTTCAGGCGCTCCTGTTCGGCGGCGATCGCATCGCGCTTCCTGCTGAAGGCGGCCCAGCGCACGTCGTCGACCAGGCCCAGCACGCGGCCCTGCTCGGTCAACCGAAGGTCGGCGTTGTCCTCGCGCAGGCTGAGGCGATATTCGGCGCGGCTGGTGAACATCCGGTAGGGGTCGGAAACGCCGCGCGTGATCAGGTCGTCGACCAGCACGCCGAGATAGGCTTCGTTGCGCTTCGGGCACCAGCCCGGCTCGCCCTTCACGTAGCGCACGGCGTTAATGCCGGCCAGGAGCCCCTGCGCCGCAGCTTCCTCGTAACCGGTCGTGCCATTGATTTGGCCGGCAAAGAATAGGCCTTTGATGGCCTTGGTTTCCAGCGTGTCCTTGAGGCCGCGCGGATCGTAGAAATCGTATTCGATGGCGTAGCCGGGGCGCAGAATATGGCAGTTTTCCAGTCCCTTGATGGAGCGGACCAGCGCCAGCTGGATATCGAAGGGCAGGCTGGTCGACACGCCGTTCGGGTAGATCTCGTGCGTCGTCAGGCCTTCCGGCTCGAGGAAGAGATTGTGCTTGTCCTTGTCGGCGAAGCGGTGGATCTTGTCCTCGATCGACGGGCAGTAACGCGGGCCGACGCCCTCGATGACGCCGGTGTACATCGGCGAGCGGTCCAGCCCGCTGCGAATGATGTCGTGCGTACGCTCGTTGGTTTCGGTGATCCAGCACGGCAGCTGTTTCGGGTGCTGCGCCGCGTTGCCGAGGAAGGAAAACACCGGCAGCGGATCGTCCGAGTGCTGCTCCTCCATCACCGAGAAGTCGATGGTCTTGCCGTCGAGGCGCGGCGGCGTGCCGGTCTTCAGCCGGCCTTGCGGCAGGTTCAGTTCCTTCAGCCGGCCGGCCAGCGACACCGAAGGCGGATCGCCCATGCGGCCGCCGGTATAGTTTTCCAGCCCGACGTGAATCTTGCCGTTGAGGAAGGTGCCTGCGGTCAACACCACGGAAGAGGCCAAAAAGCGAATGCCGAGCTGGGTCACAGCCCCCGCCACGCGCTCGCCGTCGACGATCAGGTCATCGCAGGCCTCGGCAAAAATAGTCAAATTGGGCTGATTTTCCAGTCGAGCGCGGATCGCCTGTTTGTACAGCACGCGATCGGCCTGGGCGCGGGTGGCGCGCACCGCCGGGCCTTTCGAGGCGTTGAGGATGCGGAACTGGATACCGGCTTCGTCGGTGGCCGCCGCCATCGCCCCACCCAAAGCATCGACCTCGCGCACCAGGTGGCCCTTGCCGATGCCGCCGATCGACGGGTTGCAGCTCATGGCGCCGAGCGTGTCGAGGTTGTGCGTCAGCAACAGCGTGTTCGCACCCGCCCGCGCTGCAGCGAGCGCGGCCTCGGTGCCGGCGTGGCCGCCGCCGACGACGATGACATCGAAACGGGTGGGATAGAGCATGGATACAGGGGGTTTGCGGCACGGTAGTGGGTGCCGGATTTTACGTCAGGGCGCTGAAAAGTAACAGGTTTCGCTGCCTTCCCCGACCTGTTCCGCGGAAGGACACCGCGCCCCGCAACATTCGGTAACAACTTTCCGGGAACCGGCATTCATCCGATCCAGCGCACCCACGTTATCTTGTAGAGCGGTAACTTCTGCCTGCAACCGCTGTCGACGGAGTTGATCATGCCTTCCCTTTTTCGCCATTTCCTCGCGCTGATGACCGTCATCGCCGTTCTGGTGCCCGCACATGCGGCGGGCGATCCGCCGGCCCGTGTCGGTCGACTGTCCCTGGTCGATGGCAACGTGACCTACTACGGCAGTCAGCAGGACGCCGGCGGCCCGGCACTGGTCAACTGGCCGATCAGCAGCGGCGCCGTCGTTAACACCGAGCGAGGCGCCAGGGCCGAGGTCTGGATCGGCTCGACAGCCTATCGGCTCGGCAGCGACAGCCAGGCGGAATTCGCCACGGTCGACGACCGTAGCGTCGACTTGCTGCTGCATGGCGGCACGCTGGCCGTCACGATTCGCGATCGCGACCAGGCGGACGATCTTGCTGTCATGACGCCTGCCGGGCAGGTCCGCTTTTTCGGAACCGGCCGCTACCGTCTGGAGGTGGCGCCCGACCGAACCACCATCGCGGCCCAGTCGGGGGCGGCGGAAATCTTCGCCAACGAGCGGCCGGTTACCCTGCGCGCCGGCGAGATGGTCACTGTCGATGGCCGCGGCGTGCTTACCATCGAAACCGCCCGCTACGGCGACGACTTCGATGCCTGGGTTTCGGCGCGCGACAACCGGGAAAAGTCGGCGCAGGCGCGGCGCAACGTGTCGCCCTACATGACCGGCTATGACGATCTTGACAATTATGGTGACTGGAGCACGGCAGCGGACTACGGCACGGTCTGGTATCCGCGGGCGGTCGCCGCCGATTGGGCGCCGTACCGCTATGGCCGCTGGGCCTGGGTCGAACCCTGGGGGTGGACCTGGGTCGACGCCGCCCCCTGGGGCTTCGCCCCGTTCCACTACGGGCGCTGGGTTCAGATTCGCGGGCGCTGGGGCTGGGCCCCAGGCGCCTACATCCCGCGCCCGGTCTATGCGCCGGCGCTGGTTGGCTGGGTCGGCAACCCGGGCTGGAACGCCAGCTTCAGTCACGGTTCGGCGCCGGCAGTCGGCTGGTTCCCGCTGGCGCCGCGTGAAGTCTATGTGCCGGCGTATCGCACCAGCCCGACATACATCCGTCAGGTCAATGTCACGCACGTCAGGAATGCCGTGGACATCGATCGCGCATTACGGCCCGACTACCGGCCGAACTACGCGCACCACGGGCAGCCGCATGCGGTCACCGTGGTACCGACGAGCACACTCCGCGATGGCCGGCCGATCGACCGGGCCGCCATTCGCCCGCATGACCGCCATGAACTCGGGCCGGCCCCGGCA
>ERZ724514.373-NODE-373-length-20091-cov-6.227740_pt1 | contig 20091 bp, 15 predicted proteins | sample MGYA00376047_ERZ724514 | MGnify/ENA primary metagenome ERZ724514 (study PRJEB28724, sample SAMN07190883) | activated sludge metagenome | isolation source: activated sludge of sewage treatment plant in Hong Hong | place: Hong Kong | collected 2016-03-17 ...
CCGTACACACGCTCTGTGGCTGTCTACGCCCGGCAAGAATGGTCAACGACACAATCAATCGACGATGCGACGATTGCTCCTAAGTACCAGTGCCCCCTCAACGATCTCCCTGAAGACTGGATGGAACAGTACCGGGGGGCATGGGGTCAGCTGCGAAACGCTATGAAGTGATGGCTTGATCTGATCCGCCTGATCGACTCTGGTCGTAGTCTGCGATGACTCAAGAATTCACTGGTGGTGCCAGTTCAGTTGATCCGTACGTATGCACCAGGATGAGCGCAGCAAGATGTGCATCCATGGCGCGTGCACAATCGTCCTGTCCGTTGAGCCCCGATGTCCAGCAACCGGCCCCTAAACCACCCAGATTCCCCCGTTCCACACCTTTTCCCCATCATTCCTAACCCTGCGTAATTCCGACGGTTTTGGACTCAGTACAATCCCGGTGCAGGATGCCGCGGCGGTGGAGGTAGTGCAGGGCGCTCAGGATGTTGCTGAGCAGAGACAGCTTTCCGGGCAGCGGAAGCTGGGCGCCTGCTTGTAGCAGATCCTGCGCGTGCGGCAGGTATTCCATCGTGAAATAGGGCTGTCTGTCTTCATCGAAGCCGTAATCGAGCACGCTGATGATGTGGGGATGACGCAGGCCGGACAGCGTCCGAAACTCTTGTGCGAGCAGCAGCCTGAGCGCGGACTCATGCAGTGTGTGGGGCGGACTCGACGACAGACTGACCACACTGGAATGATGCGAATCGTTCGCAAGATTCTCCGCATCCATCGGAGTCGTCAGATCTTGCCTGCCAGGAATCGTTACGGTGTGCGTTGCAGACAGCATCGCAGCGGTCTCATCGCGAACACGTTCCATCCGCACGCGCTTGAGCGCCACCGTCTGTCCGGTCAGCCGATCGCGCGCTCGGAAGACCTGTCCCATCCCACCTTCACCGACCAAGTCCAGCAGCACGTAACGGTGTGCAACAAGCAAGCCCGGTGGAGTCTGCATTCCCACCATCATACCGTGAGATGTCGTGCTTCGGGAGTGCCAGCTTCGCCCCTTGCTGCGTGCAAGGGTCCGACGAGGAGTGAACCCTGCGAATGCGCTACAGAATCGGCGCGCCCTGCTTTTCACCGCGCTCAAACACAATGTGCGCACGGCCCACAATCAGGGAATCCAAGTTGCCGATGAGCCGCACGTCTTTGTTCGCGTAGGGAAGCTTGTGCAGGATGTAGCGCAGCGCATTGAGGCGCGCGCGCTTCTTGCAATCGGACTTGATCACGGTCCACGGTGCATCTGCGGTGTCGGTGTGAAAGAACATCGATTCCTTCGCCTTGGTGTAGTCCTCCCACTTATCCAGCGAAGCGAGATCGATCGGAGACAGCTTCCACTGCTTGAGCGGATGTACCTTCCGTTCCTTGAAGCGACGACGCTGCTCATCACGACTGACCGAAAACCAGAACTTGATAAGATGCGTTCCGTTGCGCACCAGCATCCGCTCAAACTCTGGAACCTGGCGCATGAACTCGCTGTACTCGTCCTTGGTACAGAATCCCATGACGCGCTCAACCCCAGCGCGGTTATACCAGGATCGATCAAACATCACGATCTCTCCGCTGCTGGGAAGGTGATTGACGTAGCGCTGAAAGTACCACTGACCGCGCTCTAGCTCCGTCGGTTTTTCCAGTGCAACGACGCGCGCACCACGCGGATTGAGATGCTCCATGAAGCGCTTGATGGTGCCTCCCTTTCCGGCTGCATCGCGTCCTTCAAACACGATCACAACCTTCTGTCCGGTCTCCTTCACCCACGCTTGCAGCTTCAGAAGCTCGACTTGCAGCTTGTACTTGTAGTCTTCGTAGTTGCGACGCTGCATCAGGTTTCGATACGGATAGCCACCTTCGCGCCAGTCTGGATTCAGCTCCTCATCGGGATTTCCTCGACGGGAAGATTTGATCTTGCGAAGCTCTCGCGAGATCATCTTCAGGACCGACTTCGCTTCTTCTTCGTCCATGCCAGACAACAGATCTCGAACGCTGGCGGTACGCGCTGCGCTCTTGGCTGTGACAGACTCCTTTACCACGAAGTCTTCGATTCCTTGGGGATCTGTACTGGGCGCAATGTCTCCGCTCGCAGTCTCTCGAACGGGTTCCGGTGCGACCACTGGGTCGGCTGAAGTTGTCTGATCGGTGGTCATGATCTCCTCGCGAAAATCCAAGTCAGAGCGAAGATGATAGCATACCGAATCGGCGGAAGAAGCGTCGTAGGACAGCGCGGCTAGCGACTCCCAAAGCCATTCCGTCTGCGAGACAGTGCGCGGGCAATGCCTTGCTGAAGCGTGCTCTGCGTATCGATGCTGCTCAGGTCGATTCCGATGGAGACAATCGTCTGGGCCACCGCCGCCGTGATGCCGGTCAGGATGACTTCCGTTCCCAACAGTCGCGCTGCTTTGGCGGCTTGAACGAGCGCGTTTGCAACATGGGTATCTACCGACTTTACGCCTGTGATGTCCAGGATTGCAGTGATCGCATGATGACGACCGATTCCTTCCAGCAGCGTTTCCAGAATCTTTCCTGCGCGCGTGGTATCGACCACGCCGATGATTGGCATGATCACCACTCCGTCATGCACAGGAATCAGCGGAGTGGACAGCTCCAGAATCAGCTCCTGCTGGGCGTTGATCATCACCTGCTGTTCCGCGAGGCTCTGCTTGAGCGCTTGCTCAGCCTGCGCCACGCGCGTTACATCTTGCGCAAGGCCCAGCACGGCCCAGATCTGTCCATTGGCATCGGTGAGCGGACACTTGATCGTATGGAAGATGTGAACAGTGCCATCCACCGTCGCTGGATCGTGTGGATAGATCATCTGTTTTCCGCTGTCCATGACCTGTCGATCATCGGTCCAAAAGCCGCGGATTCCGCGCGCAGGATCTCCTTTGACAAGCTCTGGAGGGAAGCCGAGATCGAGATCGTCTTTGCCAACAAACTGCTCGGGTGCAATGTGCAGCGCATCTGCATAGCTGCGGCTAACGGAGTGGTAGCGATGCTGCTGATCTTTGATGAACACCCAGGCTGGCGTGATCTCCATCAGCGCATTCAGAATCCCAAGCACTTTGACATCTTGTGCCAGCGCAGAACGAAGTCGCACAACTTCCTGTTCGCGCTCTGCACAGCGCGCTTCGGCCTCTGCAAGTCTGCGTTCTAGCTCCTGGATGCGTGCAGTCTGTTCTGCGACATCAGCGCCAGAATCCATCTGTGTACTTTGATCGTTTCGCATTGGCACCGTCCCCAAACAGGTGATAAGCGATGGAATTCTTACTGCCATGGTCGGGACAAAAGAGTGCTTTGGCAAGCAGGAAATCATGGCGTCGGAGTCCGCTTGGACAAAGCCGCAGCGAGACTGGGAAATGCAGACGGAGTCTCTGTAGCGCACCGCAAGGATCGGACAGATGAGTGTATGGTCCGGCTAACGACCGCCTGGGTTGATCGCTTGGCTCCGCTGCGCAGCGTGTGCGGATCACACCGGGCTGTGGATCTGGCAAGGAGTCCTAGCAAGCAGCCGTCTTGCTCGGCGCTGTGAGTGGATACTGGACTACTCACTTCGCTGATGTAGCAGAGCGTCAGATGTCTGTTTTCGTCGGAAAGGCTGCTGCGTTTTTGGATTCGCATGGGTGCGAAACAGACTCCCAATTGAAAAGAAAATCAGAGTCACGCAGTCTGTCTGCTTCTTTGCAACTTGGAGCATCCCCACATGTCACGTTCCCCTGCCTCTGCTCACACATCTACGGGTCGCGGGCCTGATTCCCAAGCGGTTCCACAGGGAAATACGCGCGTCATTCCTTCACCGTCGCTGGCCAAGACCGAAGAGGAGTCGATGGATGGCTGGGGTTTTGCGGACACGCGCTTTGTGGTGCAGCCAAATGGCAGCGTGGTGCTGACCGGAAATCGCTACAACATCAGCAGTGTAGAGCTGCCTTCGCTGATGCCGTGGATGGCGCAGAAGCTGGGCGCTCCGCTTGGGTATGACAACCGCAACGAGCCGCACTATCCTCCGCAGGTTCCGACGGCACGACAGGCCCCAGAGCTGCTTGCTGCGCTGGGCGGATTCCTACAGCCGGATCAGATCTCCAGTGATCCACTGGTCCGTCTACGTAGAGGTCACGGACACACTGGTGCCGAGATCTGGGCGATTCGCTATGAGCAGCTCGATCGCGTTCCCGATCTGGTGGTGTTTCCGACTTCGCATGATCAGGTCGTTGCGATCACCGATGCGGCCAAAGCGCATGGCGCGTGTCTGCTTCCCTTTGGGGGAGGAACCAATGTCACCGATGCGCTGCGTCTACCGATGGATGAGCAGCGCGTGGTGATTGCGGTGGACATGCGGCGGATGAACAAGATCCTGTGGATCGATCCGGTCAATCGCATGGCGTGTATTGAAGCGGGAGCGACCGGACGTCACATTGTCAGTGAGCTGGCGAAGTACGGAATGACGATGGGACACGAGCCAGACAGCCTGGAGTTTTCGACGCTGGGCGGCTGGATTGCAACCAATGCGAGCGGGATGAAAAAGAACCGCTACGGCAACATCGAAGATCTGGTGCTGGATATGCAGGTGGTGACTGCGCACGGTGTGGTGCAGCGCCCACAGATTGGTCCGCGTGAAAGCATCGGTACCAATCCCAAGCAGGTGATGTTCGGCAGTGAAGGAAACTTCGGAATCATCACCAGCGCGGTCGTGAAGCTGTTTCCAGTTCCTGAAGTCCAGCGCTACGGCAGCGTGCTGTTTCCTGATCTGGGAAGTGGCCTTTCCTTTCTGTACGATCTGCAAAAGTCCGGTGCGGTTCCCGCCAGCGTTCGCGTGATGGACAACACGCAGTTTCACTTTGGACAAGCACTGAAGCCAAAGACGCACGGGCTCGCTGCACGCGCCAAGAGTGAGATCGAAAAGCTGTTTGTCACGCAGGTCAAAGGCTACGATCCGTTCAAGCTCGCCGTCGCTACGATCGTCTTTGAAGGCAGCAAAGAGGAAGTCGCGTTTCAGGAACAGACGCTCTATCAGATTGCCAAGCAGCATGGCGGAATGAAGGCTGGAGCAACCAATGGAGAGCGCGGATATCAGCTTACGTTTGGCATTGCGTACATCCGCGACCTGACCTTTGAGCACTGGGCGATTGCAGAGAGCTTTGAGACCAGCGTTCCGTGGAGTCGTGCGCTGGAGCTGTACGAGCGTGTTCGTGCGCGTGTGCATCGCGAACATGAAGCGCGCAGGCTGCCTGGGAATCCGTTCTTTACGGGACGAATCACACAGGTCTATCCGACCGGAGTCTGCATCTACTTCTACTTGGGTTTTTACGCCAAAGGAGTCGACGATCCGGTGCAGAAATACACCGAGCTGGAACACGCTGCGCGCGAAGAGATCTTGGCCGCAGGTGGAACGCTGTCGCATCACCACGGCGTCGGAAAGATCCGTCAGGACTTCCTAAAAGACATCTATTCCGATGGTGCGCGTACGGTGATGCAGCAGGTCAAGCGCGCGCTCGATCCGAGCAACCTGTTTGGTGTGTCCAATCACGGTGTGCGCGGCATGATTGCACTTGAACATCCAAGCAAGGACAGCGCGACATGAGCCATCGTGAAGTGCTGCTGGCGGGCTCTGCTTATGAAGACGGAGAGAGCGATCTCGGCTGGATGATCCGTCGCAAGAGCGGCTCTGCGGTCATTCGCATGCTGGGCTATGCCTTTCGCAAGACGCTGCGGCGCTGCACATCTGCGGTGACGTTTGATCGTGCATCGTTTGAACAGGCAGTTGCCGCTGCGCCAGATGGCGCGCTGTATGTGCTGGCTCCTTCGCACAGAAGCTACTTCGACTTTTTGCTGATGAGCTATCTGTGCTTTCAGCATCCCGAGCTAGGCATTCCGATTCCGTACATCGCCGCTGCCGAGGAGTTTTCGCGCATTCCGCTTGTGGGACAGCTTCTGCGCAGAGCGCAAGCGTTCTACATTCAGCGCGGTGTGGGAACGGCCTCTTCTTCGCTCAATGCAGAGCTTGCGCGAATCAGTGAACTCGGTGCTTCCCTGATGTTTTTCATCGAAGGACAGCGCAGCCGATCCAGACATACGCTGGCACCGCGAAGGGGACTTCTGCGCGGACTTCAGCGCACCGGAAAGCGCTTTGTCGTGATTCCCATCTCGCTCAGCTACGATCGCTTGCCAGAGGAGTCGGCATTTGCCAAAGAGCTAAGCGGCGGTGACAAGCCCAAGATGTCGGTGTCTGCCATCGTGGACTGGCTGCAATCGGTCGCACAGGGCGATGTTCAGCTTGGCCGTGTTCACATCGCAGCGGGACATCCTGCGCAGCTTGATCCAAGCACCGATGTGGCAGCGCTGTCGTTGCATATCGTGGAGGAGCTTGCGCGCAACACAACGATCAGTCGCTTCCACGTTCGGGCCTTCCTTGCGCATGCGGGACTGACGCACATCGACGAAGACTGGCTGGTTTCTGCGATCGAGCAGCGGGGCGGACAAGTCCTCGATAGCCAGGAAGCGGTTCCTACGCAGCTGTCTTCGTCCCTTCAGCAGTCGTTACGAAATCAGTGGATGCACTGGTTCTATCCCGATGCGCGTGCGCTGTTTCCCAACAACTTTGCGGTGCATGATCACATCAAGCGTCGTTCGCGGCTGGCTGCGTCCGTTCTGACGGATCACGTACCGAGCGAAGATCCTCGTCTTCGCCAAGTGGTGGAAGCGCTGTTTCGTCCGGTTGTGCTGGATTACGAGCTTGCGGTTCGTCAGCTGGGAGATCGTGGCAGCAGCTTGTGCTTTCGCAGTCCGAAGATGCTGGTGCGTGCCTATCCGGTGGCGCATCTTCCGCACCTGGAAGATGTCTACTGTGCGCTTGCGGAGCGTGGGATTCTGTCTACCAGCAATCATCGAGAATACGACTGGGGGCCCGCCGCTGCGCAGCTTCGCGAGGTCTATGCGCAGATCACCGCAGATGTTGTTGTTCGACACGCGGTCCGCAAGAAAAGTCAGCGTGCGAACCGGCGGGTCGGAAGTACATCGCGGAGTCCGTAGTCGCGCGGCCTAGAACGCTTCATCCAGCGTGACTTCGCCACTGACTCCTACTTGATAGGCAGAGACGCGCCGCTCAAAAAAGTTGGTCACTTCCTGAACGTCTTGCAGCTCCATAAACGGCAGCGGATTCTTGGCTCCGTAGCGCTTGGGGAATCCCAGCGATAGCAGCCTTTGATCTGCGCAGAACTCCAGATACTGACGAATGTCAGGAACCGAGAGTCCGACGATGCCACCCGAGAGCAGATCTTCCGCAAACTGTGTCTCACAGTCCACAGCTTCTTCGATCATTGCGACGACCTCGCGCTGCATCGCATCATCAAACAGAGACGGTTCCTCTGCAAGCACGGTGCGAACCACTGCGTAGGCAAAGTCCATGTGCGCGCTCTCATCACGAAACACCCAGCTGGTTCCTGCGGCCAGTCCGTGCAGCAGTCCGCGCGAGCGCAGATAGTACACGTACGCAAACGCAGCAAAGAAGAACAGTCCTTCAATGCAGGCCGCAAAGCAGATCAGGTTCAGCAAAAACCGTCGTCGATCCGTCTGCGTGGATAGCTGCGACAGCTCTGCTGTGTGATGAAGCCAGCGCAGACAGAACGCCGCTTTCTGTTTGATCGAAGGAATGTGTTCGATCGCGGAAAACGCTCGTTCGCGCTCGCTGTGATCAGGAATGTAGGTATCGAGCAGCGTCAGATAAAACTGTACGTGCAGCGCTTCTTCGTACAGCTGACGAGACAGATACATCCGCGCTTCGGGCGCATTGATGTGCCGATACAAGTTCAGCACCAAGTTGTTCGATACGATCGAGTCTCCGGTTGCGAAAAACGCCACGAGTCGCTGCACCAAGTGCTTTTCCGCAGGCGTCATCTGGCGCAGGTCATTTACGTCGGTGGTGAAGTCTACTTCTTCCACCGTCCAGGTGTTTTTGATCGCAGCACGATAGCGATCAAAAAAATCGGGATAGCGCATCGGACGCAGTGTCAGACACAGTCCCGGATCCAGCAGTCGGTTGGGCCTCTCCGTAGGACTCATCATCAGGGCTTGGGACGTACTCATTGGCAGGCCTCGCACGCTTCGGGATTTTCCAGGGAACAAGACACAGCACTGCGATCTTCATGCGGACTGCGCGCTTCGGGCTGCTGCAACCCGACGGACGGAATCAGTCCGCTGCTTCGTTCTACCGTTGCTTTGGCAATCCGCGTCGCTGGACGAGAACGCAGATAGTACGTGGTCTTGAGCTTCCGCTTCCATGCGTAGAAGTACATAGAAGACAGCTGTCCGATGTTGGGACTTTCCATAAACAGGTTGAGCGACTGGCTCTGATCGATAAACGGTCCGCGATCCGCTGCCATGTCGATGAGCGCACGCATCGGTAGTTCCCACGCGGTGCGATAGATTGCGCGCAGGGTGGAAGGAATCTCTTCAATCTGCTGAATCGAACCTTCGGCCAGCTTGAGCTTGGTTCTCATCGCTTCATTCCACAGACCCAGCGCTTTGAGCTCGCGCACCAAGAAGCGGTTCACTTGCAGGAAGTCACCGGACAGTGTCTCTCGCTTAAACAGGTTCGATACTTGCGGCTCAATGCACTCTGAGCAGCCCGCAATCGAGGCAATCGTTGCCGTCGGTGCGATCGCAAGCAGAAGCGAGTTACGGAGTCCGCTCTGTGCAATCTGTCTGCGCAGCGCTGTCCAGCGCGCAGGCTGTGTCGGTTCGATTCCCCACGCATCAAACTGAAGCGTTCCTTGCGCGGTTCGCGTGTCCGAAAACGCAGGATGACAGCCGCGCTCTTTGGCAAGATCTGCGGACTCACACAGCGCATGAAAGTAGATCTCTTCCGAGATCTGTTTCGACAGCGTACGTGCCGCTTCACTGTCAAACGGAAGCCGAAGCTGAAAGAACACATCTTGCAGTCCCATCAGACCCAGTCCGATGGGACGCCAGCGCAGGTTGGATGCTTGTGCAGAATCAATCGGATACAGGTTTAGATCGATCACGCGATCCAGCTGACGAATCGCAGTCCGCACCGTGATCGCCAGCTTGTCAAAGTCGAAGCGCAGGACTCCTTCCGCATCGTGCAGAAGGTGTCGCGACAGGTTCACCGATCCAAGATTGCAGACGGCAGTTTCCCCTTGCGAGGTCACTTCCAAGATCTCTGTACAGAGATTGGACAGATGCACCACATGATCAGGCTTTGCGGTCTGATTGCAGGTTCGATTGGAGCTGTCTTTGAACGTCATCCAGCCGTTTCCGGTCTGGGCCAGCGTTCGCATCATCTGTGCATACAGATCGCGTGCTTTGATTGTCTTGTGCGCAAGTCCAGCCGCTTCCGCTTGCTCATAGGCTTGCTCAAACGCTTCACCGTACAGATCAGGAAGCGCGGGAACCACTTTGGGATCGAACAGACTCCAGTGGGAATCGGACTCCACGCGCTTCATAAACAGATCAGGAATCCAGTTGGCCAGGTTCAGCCCGTGGGTGCGCTGCGATTCATCGCCAGTGTTGTCACGCAGAGACAGAAACGCTTCAATGTCGGCGTGCCACGGCTCCAGATAGACGCAGCAGGCTCCTTTTCGTCTTCCTCCTTGGTTCACTGCGGACACCGAAGCATCCAGCGTCTTTAGCCAAGGAACGATTCCGCTGGAGTGTCCGTTTGTGCTCTGGATGAGCGACCCGCGCGAGCGAACGCGATGATACGCAAGACCGATTCCTCCTGAAAATTTCGACAGCATGGCGACATCTGCATAGCGCTGATAGATGCTCTGCAAGTCATCGCTCGGAGAGTCGAGCAGAAAGCAGCTAGACAGCTGTTCATGCTGCGTTCCTGCGTTAAACAGCGTCGGTGATCCTGGTAGATATTCCAGCTTCGACAGAAGCTCATACAGCGCCAGCGCTTCGCTGACTTGTTCGGACAGCGCGCACGCAACCCGCAAGAAAAACTGCTGCGGAGTTTCCACAACCTGGCGCGTGTTTGGATGCCGCAGCAGATAGCGATCGTAGACCGTCCGCAGCCCAAAGTATTCGAATTCCTGATCACGATCGGGACGCAGTGCATCGTTTAGCTTGCGCGCGTGTCGCGATACAAAGTCCGCAAGTCGCGGATGGATGAGCCCTTGCTTCTGCGCGTTCCCGATGGCTTGTGAAAACGCGTGAATCTCTTGTCCGCGCACTTCTTTGTCGATGTAGGTAGACAGAAGTCGGGCCGCCAGCTTCGAGTATTGCGGTTCCTCTGTAATCAGTGCCGCAGCCGTCTGAATCGACAGCAGATCCAGCTCGCGCGTGGTCGCTCCGTCATAGATTCCGCTGATCGTCTTGGTTGCTACGCGCAGTGCATCGACTTCAGGAAGTCCTGCGCAGCAGCGAGAGATTGCGCGCACAATCTTGTTAAGATCCACCGACTCTGTCATTCCGCTGCGCTTGCGGACACGCATGCTGGTCTGCGGAATCAGGTGCTCTGCTACGTTTGAATCATCGCCGCTTGCGACGCTGCTACGTACACTTCGCGCTGCGAAGGAAGGTCCGCTCTGTGGTGCTGTCTGGCTGCGCATCTTGCTTGTCTCTCCGGGCTTAGGTAGGAAAGAGCCGCGAGCAAGCTCACGACCCAACACCCGTGAAGGAAGATGGCTTGGCAGCGACGAATCAGCAGGCTGTTTCCATCGCGACCGACCTGTGCCCCCACGGGCCTGAACACCTGTGAGTCACCGGTCGGTTCGCAGATCTGCGCGGACAGGCCCAGATCGAAAAACCACCCAGCTCTCCCACGGAGCGTTCAGGTCGAACCGACGCTGGTTTTCTCTCCGTTGTCGGGTACCGGCAGGTTTTCGGGCTTGCGAGCACTTGCTTCGGTCCTACTTCCCACCGCTTCCCGACCGTGAAGTCAGTGCGTTCCATGTGGGGTTCGTTCTCGCTTACCGCTGCGGGGCAGCCCCGGAATTACACCGGATTCCCTCGATGGCCTGGGGATTTCACCCAGGCGCCAGCACGAAGCGAAACCTAGTCAAGACCGGGCCCGGCTGTCAAGCCTGATGCATGTGGAAACCAGCGTGGTGTCCCGATCAAATTGGGTATCTACCCGGCATCATTTTGCGAGCGCACCGCGCGGTCACGCTGCATCAGAGACTCCGCGCAGCGTACCCCGTTAGCCTGATATTAGTCATATTGTAGGATTCATATTGCGGACCGGATGACTTCGTGGATCTTCTGCATCAAGCAGCTCCACACCGCACTGGGATCGCAGAGGGAAGTCAAGCTGTGCCGCTTTCGCAAAGGCTTGGTCTTGACAGATCTTCCCCAGCTTCTTTTGTCCTGTTTCGATCAGATAGCGTCCGACGCCAAGCAGCACCCACGGCGTGGCAATCGGAAACGCCAGCGATAAGTGTGTGATGTGGCGCAGTGCATGCAGGACGCGCTGCTTGGCTGCCGATTCCTTCGTTGTTCCTTTGGCGCGCAGCCACAGCGAAACACTGACTGCCAGCGCAGAGGAATAGCCCAGCCGAAACGACGGAGCAGGAACCAGTCCTTGATCCATGCGAGACAGCGCGCGATCACACAGCTCTTCCGCCAGCGTGACATCTCCACAGTGCAGTGCGCACAGCGCGAAGCCTCCGTTGAGCGTCATGCGATGCGGACGACTGCTGCACTCTTCCATCAGGAGAGACGCCTCTGCAAGCAGCGGATACGCCTCTTCGTAACGTCCCTGCGGAATCAGAGAGAAGGCTCGCCAGCCTCGACCGGATGCTTCAAACTGACGATTCCCAAGCTGCACGCCAATTGCTTCTACGCGAGATGCATGCAGCGCGACACCGTTGAGATCATTGCGATCCAAGTAGAACGCAGACAGCATGCTTTCCATCAGCGCTTCTTGGCTTAGATCTTCTTGTTTCCGCGCGAGCGCACAGGCCGTTTTCAGAGACGGCTCTGCGCGCTGCCACTGTCCGGCTGCTTGCGCACACAGACCTGAAAAGGAATGAAAGCCTGTCACTGGAAGATCGACGGCAGACTCTTCTGCCAAGCGGCGCGCACGATCGATGTAGTAGCGACTGAGGGGTCGCAGCAGAAACAGCGAGCACGTAAATCCGACCGAAGACAGATAGGTGATCTGATACGGAATGTCATCCAGCTCTTCCGCCGCGTGCAGACTGCACAGTGTGACGTAGAGCGCCAGCTCAAACGATCCGCTGGTGATGTAGAGCGTCTCTCCGGTTGCGACCATCAGGTTGAGCTGTTCCCGACGCTGCGTACGCTGCGCTGGCGCAGTCAGTCGCTTCGGTCGAAACAGACGATTTCGGACTTCAACCAGCGCTTCCTTTGCAATCGCCCAGCGACGTCCGCTGGTGGTGGTGGGAATCGGCGCACCGACCAGCTCCATCGCTTGGGTCATCACCTGTGCGCACGCAGCGGTTTCACCCAGTCCGTATAGCGTCCGAGACAGCCTTCGCAGTGTGATCGCGCGCTCTACGTTCGGTTCGCCAAGCTGCTCTTGAAGCTGCGCAGTGCGTGTCAGCTGATCCTTGGCTTCATGCAGCGCACCGCGACGAAGTGCCACCAGGGCTGCGATTCCCAAGTACTGCACGGCACGCTTCAGATCCTGCGCACGCTCTGCATGAAATCCTACGACCGCTGCATGCTCTTCCGACTGCGGATAGACGCGCTCCAGCGTGTCTGCCAGCAGCAGATGACAGCCGATCCGCTGCGCGTCCGACAGCTCGGAGAGGACTCCTTCCCGTAGCTTGCTGTGTGCAAAGCGCCAGCGATCTTCTTCTACTTCCAAGATGGCTGCATCTGCGCACACCGGAAGCAGTGCATCGATCTGTGGATCAATGGCTCGTAGCACGGTGAGATCCAGCTCTCTGCCTGCCACCGCTGCGGTCTGAAGGAGTGTCAGTGCAGAGGCCGGAATCCGTCGCAATCGTCGTCTGACCACCGCCGCAATTCCGCCCGAAACCACCCGCTGCGGCAGCGTCCGTTCTGCCACTGCACGCAGACCTCCTGCGTCTTCTGCCAGCGCGCGCATCACTTCAATGACAAAGAAGGTATTGCCTTCCGTTTCGCGCTGAATCAGACGCTGTAGCTCTGTACGCTCTGCGGCTTCCCCCAAGATCGAATGCGACAGCTCTGCCACTTCACTTGGGTCCAGTCGATGCAGCGGAAGCACGGCGGCGCCCGGTAGCTGACTTGGCAAGTCCCGTCGCTCATCATCGCGATAGGAGCCAAGCAGCAGAATCGGTCGGCTGCGCAGCTGCGGAATCAGCGAAGCCAGCAGATCCAGCGTGTCATGTTCGATCCAGTGCAGATCTTCCAGGATCACAAGCAGCGGCTCACTACAGCGCAGCAGCACCGATGAAATCGCTTCTTGAAGTCTCTGACGCGCGATCTGTGGATCCAAAATGGGCGCATCAGGAATCGCAGTCTCCAGCAGTAAGGGAAGGTCCGCAGCGACGCGCTTGAGCACACTGGCTTCCGGCTGACTCAGTGGAACGGACAGCGCCAGCGCACGAATCACATCGCGAAACAGATCCATTCCGCTGGATCGCTCTTGGGTGGCTTGACCGCGCAGCACGCGGATTCCCTGAACCAGTGCATGGGTTCGGACTTCATCGAGAAGACGCGACTTTCCGACGCCACTTTCGCCTCCGATCAGCCACGTTCCGCCTCGCTGATCCAGCGTTTCATCGACCGCTTGGCACAGTGCGGACAGCTCTCTGCGACGACCGACAAAGCGCGCAGCGACCAGGAAGCTGTCGCGTGTCTCTTTGGACTCTGCTTGGGTGTCCAGCTCTGCGTGGATTTTGGTCAGGACTCTCTCTGCACTGTGCGGACGCAGCGCGGGGTCTTTGCTCAGCAGGCTCCCGATCAGCGTCGACAGCGTCGGCCACTGCGAAAGCGGAGTCAGATCCGGCGTCTCTGTAAGGATGGCAGAAAGCAGCGAAGCGGAGTCTCTGTGATGCGCAAACGGATGATGTCCCGCCAGCAGCTCGTAGGCCATCACACCGACGGCATACAGATCCGTCTCTGGTCCTCCTGCGTCCCCTTGAAACAGCTCGGGCGCCATGTAAAGGAGCGTTCCCAGCAGCTCACCCGTTGGTGACTGTGCGCCCCTTGCCACGGCCAACCCAAAGTCCAGCACCTTGAGCTGTAGCGCTTCGGCCCCGCGCGTCCCTGCCTCCGCCGCACTGTCGGTACACAGAAGGACATTACGTGGCTGAGGATTCACACCCTTTTTGTCGTCGAGCCGTGCGCTGCGGCAAGCGGATCAGGGAAGGGCTTGGGAACTGATCCTGCTGCTGCGAACCCTGCGCTCGAGCTGTCGTCAGCTGTTCCCATGCGCAGACCGCTGCACGCTGTGATGCAAGGGACCACGCGGGAGACACCGACCTTTCGCAACGCGCTTGTACCGTCGCAGACTCTGCTTCCTCGGCATCATCACGTCCATGATGAGCACATCGGGGCGTAGCTTGAGGGTCAGCTCGAGCGCGGCGCGTCCGTCGGCGGCTTCTCCAACGATGTAGACATCTTTTTCGCGTGACAGCAGCTTGCTGAGCGCGGTGCGATACGACTCGCTGTCATCGACCAGCAGGATGCGACACGGACGTTGCTCTTCGCCGTCTCTCATGTCGCTTCTTCCTTCAGAAGCTGCGTCACCACATCGACCAGCTGTCCGCGCTCAAAGTCGCTCTTGGCCAGGTACGCGCTCGCCCCGGCGGCAAGTCCCCGCAGACGGTCTTCCTCGCTCTGCGCACCCGAAAACAGCACCAGCGGGAGCCTACTGGTTCGCGCATCCCCACGCAGCCGCAGAAGCAGTCCGATTCCATCGAGCCGGGGCATCCGCACATCCGACACCACCAAGTCGATTCGCTCGCTGCGCGCGATGCGCAGGGCTTCGTCACCGTCCGACGCGGTCCGCACCCGGTAGCCGCCCCCTTCCAGCACGCTCCGCAGCAGCGACCGCGTCGTGATCGAGTCATCCGCCACCAGCACCGTCCGGCGACGGCTGAGATTTTCCTGGGCCAGACGCAGGCTCGTGGCCGTAGCCAGCAGACCTTGCGGCGACAGCACAAACAGCGCCGGACCGCTCGGAACAATCGCCACCGATGACAAAAGCGGATAGCGACGTAGCTCGATGGGCAGCGGTCGCAGCACCAGGTCCGCTTCGCCGCGCAGCCGGTCACACGCAATCACCACGCCGCCACTTCCACGCAGCTGCAGCAGTGGCTGCCGCGCGGGCGCTTCCCCCGTGTGCGTCTGTCCAATCAGCTTCGACAGCCGCAGCACCGTGTGAGGCTGCCCATCGATATAAAACACCGTCTGACTGCCCAGCGTCGCCAGCTCTTCCCGCCGGGGCAGGGCAATCCGAGCAATCGCTGGCAGCGGCAGCGCGAAGATGTGGTCTTGCTCTTCCAGCATCAGCACCCGCGACGCCGCCACCGTCAGCGGCACCGAGATCGTAAACGTCGTGCCCGCCCCCGGCGCAGACTCGATGCCCAGCGTTCCGTGCAGCTTGCGCACCGTCGTGCTGACCACATCCAGGCCGACGCCTCGTCCCGACAGCGCCGTGATCTCTTCTTTGGTCGAAAACCCCGGTCGCAGCAGCAGCTGATACGACTCGTTTTCGTCGAGCAGGGCCGCTTCCTTGGCGCTCAGCAGTCCGCGCTGCTGTGCCACCTCGCGAATCCGCACCACGTCGAGCCCGCGTCCGTCATCTGTCACCGTCAGCTCCACCTGGCTGCCGCGCTGCTCGATGTTGATGCGGAGCTGTCCGGCGGCGGGCTTGCCAACGGCCTCGCGCACCTCGACCGGCTCGATTCCATGGTCCACCGCGTTGCGCACCACATGCAGCAGCGGCGTCTTGATCGCTTCCAGCAGCGTCCGGTCGAGGAACACGTCTTCGCCATCGAGCTGGAGCGTCGCTTCCTTGCCCGTCGATCGACACGCTTCCCGCACCGCCCGATGCAGCGGCTGTGACAGCAGCGACGCGGGCAGTAGCTGCATGGCCCGCAGCCCATCGTCTAGCTCTCCCGTCGTCGATTGCAGCCCTTCGATGTCATCCATCAGGTCGCGCCGCAGCGACCGCAGACCGCGCACAAGGTGCTGGAGATCTTCGTCGATGCGCTTGACCTGCGCTTCCCCCTGTTTGGGTCCGCTGCGAACCAGCTTTTCCAGCCCGCGCAGCATCGTCGTCACTTCGCTCTGGTGATGTTCCAGCTGACCGCGCAGTCGTCGCAGCGCATCGGTGTGCTGCACCAGCGCTGACAGCTTGTCGATCGACACCCGCACCGATTCCGCAGCCTCGCTGGTTCCGGCAAACGCTGTCTCAGCCTGCTCGTCTTCGGTCGGACGCGTCGCTTCCCGGTGCGCAGGTGGCTCCGCTCGCCGAGAAGACCCTGCCTGACCCGCGCGCGCCTCGGTGGCTGCATCCGCCGTCCGGTCTGTGGTCGCCGGGCTCTCGGGCTGCGCGCTGTGCGCCAGCTGCTCAAACCGATTCGTCAGCCGCTGCACATCCGACAGCCCCAGCTCGTTGTCCGCTTGCAGCCCTGCGACCCGCAGCTTGACCGCATCCATCGCTTGCAGGCCCAGGTCCACCAGCTCTGCCGTCAGCTGTCCACGCTGCCGCCGCACCGGGAGCAGCGCGCTCTCTAGCTGATGCGCAAGCTGCGACAGCTCTTCCACTCCCAGCGACGCCGACGATCCCTTCAGGCTGTGCGCTTGGCGATACAGCTCCTCGATCTCTTTGGCAATGCTGGCGGGCTGCTGCTCCATCGTCAGCAGCGCCTGCGCAATGCGATCCGCCTGCTCGCGCGCTTCCGCGACGAAGATGTCGATCACTTCGCGCAGCAGATCATCCATGGCTTAGCTCGGCTCCTCGGTCAGCCGGGCATCCGACAGAAGCTGCGGCAGATCCAAGATCAGCAGCTGCAGCTTTTCCATCATCGCCACCTGCGAGATCGCCGCCGATCCGCTCAGAAACGGAGCCACCTTCGCCGCCGGGATGTCCTCGATGCCAAGCAGCTGCTCGGCGCACAGCCCCAGCTCGCGACCTTGCACGCTCACCACCAAGCAGCAGGCCACATCGCTCAGCCCGCGCTGACGCAGACCCAGAAACGCCGCCACATCCAGCACCGACACCAGGTGTCCCGCCAGCGCGCAGATGCCCAGCAGATACGGCGGTCCGCCCGGAATCGGCGTCAGGTGACGCAGCCGACTGGCATGGACCACGTAGCGCAGCGGCACCGCGAACGGCTGACCGGCGGCCTGAAACGCGACATGCGGCAGCACCGCCGCTTTGTCATCATCCAGCTCTCGCCGGGCCAGCTGCGCCGCACGCTCCGCAAGCAGCCGCGAGATCTCTTCTGCGCCGCTCACTTGCTCTTCCGCCATGACCGCTTACTTCTCCAGCCCCACCGACTTCATGATCAGCATCGCCAGCATCGGGACATCAATCGGCTTGGTCATGAAGTGACTGGCCCCACAGCGCATCGCTTCGGCCTTGATCTCGGTCGACTTCTGCCCGGTGATGAGGATGATCGGCGTCCGCTGGAGCGCCACGCTCATCCGCGCCCGGCGAATGAAGGTCAGACCGTCCATGCCAGGCATCTTCAGGTCGATGATGATGGCGTCGGGCCGCTCATCGAGCGCCATGCGCAGTGCGTCGGTGCCGTTGTCCGCTTCCAAAAAGCCCAGGGACTGGCCGCTTAGATAGACTTTTACGACGGCGCGCGTGGTGGCTGAGTCATCAACAATCAGGACTTTTTTCACGAGCGTCTCTCCAGGTTGGCCAGTCCGGCACTTGCCAGTCGGCGCGCATGCGCAGCCTGCAGCGGCTCGGGGCCTTGCAGCAGCTCATCGTCGCGACACTGGGCGAGTAAGGAAATCACGGTATGAAGGTGCTCGGCGCCCCGCCATTTTTGGTGCTGGGGTCGCTCCAGAAGGCCCAGGCTCAGGTGTCCTTGCACGTACTGCGGATTCACCTGGAGCGCTTCGCTGAGCAGCTGCTCGGCCTCGCTGTGTCGACCCTGCTCACTCAGGATGAGCGCCAGCAGGTGCAGCGTCTCTGGGGTTCGTTCCGCCATCAGCAGCCGACGCGCCAGGTGCGACGCCCGATGCAGATCCCCTTGATCGGCGGCGGCTTTCACCTCGGCGGCGCGCTGGCGGATGTCTTCGGCGTGGGCCGACAGCAGCCGCGCAGGCTTTGGCGGCACTGGGGGCAGCATCGGCAGGGCTCGCGGGGTCGGCGTCCGCTTGACCGCATCCATTCGCCGCAGGATCGGCACCCCATCGAGCACCTGCTGCGTCAGCCCCTCGATCTGTTCCCGCTGGTCGAGCGCCGTCAGCACCAGCACGCCACCCGGTGCCAGCCGGTCCCGCAGCGCCTTGAGCACCCGCTGGCCCTGGTCCTTGGTGAAGTAGATAAGGACGTTGCGGCAGAAGATGAAGTCGAAGCCGCCCGGCACGGTCGCAAGCTGCTCTTCATCGACCAAGTTGACGGCGCGTAGCTCGACGAGCGCACGGATCTGCGGGATCACTTCCACGCTGCCTTCGCTGTGCGACAGAAGCAGGCTCCGCATCGCCGCCGGAATCGGCTCTCTTTGCGAGTTCGGACCGTACTTGCCCCGCGCCGCCACCGCCAGCGCTTGCGTGCTGATGTCCGTGCCCAGCACGCTCAGCTCACAGCTTGGGGCCGCGCGGTGCAGCACCATCGCCAGCGAGTAGGCTTCTTCCCCCGTTGCACAGCCCGCGCTCCAGGCACGCAGCAGTCGCTGACCCTTGGCGAGCCGCTCGGGCACCAGCCGCTGACCCAGCAAGGTGAGCTGCTCGGGGTGCCGGAACAGGTACGTCTCACCGACCGTGACGACTTCGACCAGCTTGTGCCACAGCGCGGACTTGGGATCATCGGTCCGCAGCCGCTCGCACAGCACGTCGAGAGGCAGACCCAGCGCCGCACCTAGCTGCCCAAGCCCACGCTCTAGCAGGTCGATGTTGTGCGCACCGAACCACAGCCCGGTGCGCTCCGCCAGCAGGTCGGCGACGACGTTCATGCCGGACCTCCTTGCGGCTGCGCTGGCTTCGACAGGGCCAGCAGCTCCGCACTGATGCGGGCACGAATCACCACCGACAGGATCTGACTGGGATGCAGCACCAGCGCACGCTCGCCATCGGCAAGTCGCAGCGCCCCCTGGATCAGTCCCTGAAGGTGCCTCGGTGCTTGCGAAAGCGGTGTCATCGGCTCGCGGCTCAGGTCCTGCACCCCATCGACCGCCATGCCCCACAGTCCGCTCGGTAGCTCCAGAAACACGATGTGGCCGGCAAACAGATCGGCGGGCGTCCGGGGCGGGCACAGGCCCAGGCGCGCGGGCAGATCGACCAGCGGCACCAGCTGTCCATGAAAGTCCACGACGCCTATCACATAGCGCGGTGCCCGCAGCAGCTTGGCGCACGGCGCGACCATCCGAGCGACCTCGACGACGCTCTCGATGGGCAAGGCAAGCTGTATCCGGCTACAGCTTACGATGAGACAGCCGTGCTTCATGACGCTCCGAGGACGCTGCGAACGGCGTTGCGCAGCTGGACGCGGTCGAGCGGCTTGCGCAAAAACGCCACGCAGCCGAGCGCCTCACAGCGGGGACGCAGCCCGGCTTCGCTTTCCGAGGTCAAGATGATGACCGGAACGCGCCGGGTGTCTGCGCTGGCTTTTAGCTCCGCGAGCGCCGCCAGACCATCTTTGACGGGCATGTTTAGGTCCATGACGATCAGATCGGGCTGCTCGGCGCGGCACAGTGCGATGCCCTGGTCCCCGTTTTCCGCCTCGTAGTAGTCGTACTCACTACCCAACACGGCGCGGGCCAGCTTACGGATGGTGGCTGCATCATCTACGAGCAGCAGCCTCTTTCGACCTTGGGTCATGGTGCCTCGCAAAGACGTGGTGGATCACCCTGATCATCCGTATTTGGGAATACAAATTTCAAGACATTTGAGAACGGAACGCACCGGAAGGTATGCAGTCAGGTCGCTTAAACCCGTGTCGCGCGTGCTTGCGCCGGGTCG
>ERZ724514.375-NODE-375-length-20051-cov-4.624625_pt1 | contig 20051 bp, 12 predicted proteins | sample MGYA00376047_ERZ724514 | MGnify/ENA primary metagenome ERZ724514 (study PRJEB28724, sample SAMN07190883) | activated sludge metagenome | isolation source: activated sludge of sewage treatment plant in Hong Hong | place: Hong Kong | collected 2016-03-17 ...
CGCCCATTTGCTGCTGGCAGGTCCCGACGATGGCCTTCGCCTCGGCGGATTGATGGGTGATTTCGTGCGCGGCCCAATCGACCCGCAGCTCGCAGCCGGCGTGCGCATGGGCATCGCGCTGCATCGGGCCATCGACAGTTTCACCGACAACCATCCGGCAACCGCGCAGAGCAAGGAGCGCATCCGGTCTTTTGCCGGGCGTTATGCCTCGCCGGTAACGGATGTGTTGTACGACCACCTGCTGGCCCTGAACTGGAAAACCTATGCGCCGGAGACATTTGAGGTGTTTGCGGAAAAAACCTATCAAAGGCTGGAAAAAAGGGCTGAGGAAATGCCCGAAGTATTACAGGAACGCCTGCCACATATGCTGAAAGGGCGTTTTTTGCACGGTTACTTTAGCCGGACCGGGCTGGAGTGGGTACTTGGCCAGTTCAACCGGCGCCTCGGCGGTCGCCTCGATGTGCCGGAACTCTCCACCTGTTTTTTTGAAAACCTCGATCTTTTTTCCGCAGACTTCAATCTTTTTTTCCCGGACCTGATCGCCGAAGCCAAAGGAAAGAGCGGGCAATAATCAGAGGCTGTGGTTGCCGGCAGCCGCAATACCGTGGCCATAATGACTGAAATGCATTATTTTCGACCCCCAAAAGTCTGATCCATGCGCCTATCCCTTTTTGTTGCTCTCCTGCTGCTTGCAATAGCCTGTTCCCCCAAAACCACCGCACCTGTTTCCTCCGGTACCGGCGGATTATCAGGGGTGGATTCCATCGCGATCAGGACCCGGAACATGACGGCCTTCCCCGGTTATTTCCCGTTCTGGTGGGATGAAAAATCGGGCAAAATATGGCTCGAAATTGGCCGCCTGGACTCGGAATTCCTGTACGTCAATTCCCTGCCGGCAGGCGTGGGCTCCAACGATATCGGCCTCGACCGCGGCCAGATCGGCAGCACCAGGGTGGTAAAGTTTGTGCGCAGCGGCAATAAAATCCTGCTGGTTCAGCCCAATCTCGGCTATCGCGCCGGCAGTGCCAATGCCGCTGAACGCCGCTCGGTTGAAGAGGCCTTCGCCCAATCGGTCTTGTGGGGCTTCCCCATAACCCTCAGCGCAAAAGACCGCTTTCTGGTCGACGCGACGCCGTTTCTCCTGCAGGATGCCCACAACGTGAGCGGCACGCTTGCGCTGACCAGGCAAGGCGCCTATACGCTCGATCCGAGCCGCTCCGCCATTTACACCGAACGCACCAAGAATTTCCCCGATAACTCGGAGTGGGAGACCATGTTGACCTTTACCGGAAAACCGGAAGGCGCCTTCATCCGGTCGGTAACCCCTACCCCGTCCGCCGTGACCGTCCGCCAACACCATTCGTTTGTCAAACTGCCGGATGGCCATTACAAACCCCGCATATTCGACCCGCGCAGCGGTTTTTTCGAAACGGCGTGGTACGATTATTCCGTGCCCATCGGCGAACCGATTGCCCAACGCTACATCGTCCGGCACCGCCTGGAAAAAAAAGACCCCGCCGCTGCCATCAGCGACCCTGTCGAGCCGATCGTGTACTACATGGACCCCGGCGTGCCCGAGCCCATCCGTTCCGCCCTGTTCGACGGCGCGCGCTGGTGGAACCAGGCCTTTGAAGCCGCCGGGTATCGCAATGCGTTCATTGTCAGGGATCTTCCCGCCGATGCCGACCCTATGGATGTACGGTATAACCTCATTCAGTGGGTGCACCGTTCCACCCGGGGCTGGAGCTATGGCAGCGGCGTCATTGATCCGCGTACCGGCGAGATCATCAAAGGCCAGGTATCGCTCGGTTCGCTGCGCGTCCGGCAGGACTACCTGATCGCACAAGGCCTGCTGTCGCCTTTCGACGGCGGCCAGACCACCGACCCCGAGGCAGAGGCCATGGCGCTGGCGCGGCTCCGCCAGTTATCGGCGCACGAGGTGGGGCACACCCTCGGCCTGGCGCACAATTTTGCCGCCAGCGCCAACGACCGCGCCTCCGTGATGGACTATCCCCATCCATATATCCGGATGAAACAAAACGGCGAACTCGACTTCTCACAGGCCTACGACGACAAGATCGGCGCCTGGGACAAACGCACCATCCTGTACGGGTACCAGGACTTCCCGGCCCGCGCCGATGAGGCGGCGGAACTGAACAAAATACTGGAAGAAAACAACCGCCTCGGCCTGCTGCACCTCTCCGATGAAGGCGCAAGGCCTGCCTCCGGCGCCCACCCGCAGGCCCATCTGTGGGACAACGGTCCCAACGCCTCAGCCGAACTCAACAGGCTGGCAGCCGTACGCAGCGCCGCGTTGCAGCATTTTGGCGAGCGCAGCATTCCGAAAGGCCGCGTTATGGCCGACCTGGAACGGGTACTGGTGCCGCTCTATCTCGCCCACCGCTACCAGACAGAAGCAGTGTCGAAAAGCATCGGCGGCGTACGGTATGCTTACACAGTGCGCGGCGATGGCCAGCCCGCCAACGAACCGGTCGAAGAGGCCGAACAGCAAAAAGCCTTCGAAGCCCTGCTGCAAACCCTTCAGCCGGACTTCCTGTCGCTCCCGGAATCCGTTATTCGCCTGATCCCGCCCCAACCGATTGGTTTTGAACGCGACCGGGAAATGTTCGACAGCAATACGGGAGGCTTTTTTGATCCCCTGGCCGCTGCGGCAGGCAGCGCGGGACATACGCTCGATATGCTCCTGCTCCCAGAGCGGCTCAACCGCATGTCGGAACAACAGGCGCGGGGTGTATTACGTGCCTTCACACCCGTCAGTATGCTCGACCGGCTGCGGGCATCAACCTTTGCCGCCCCTGCTTCCCTCCCTATGGAAGCCGAACTGCGCCGGATCGTACAACAACTTTTCCTGAACAAACTGCTGGCACTTGCCGCATCCGACAAGCCTACGGGCACGGTAAAGGGTATTGTGTTGTTTGAAATCGATATCCTCGAAAAAGAACTCGAACGCCGGCTCGCTGCGGCAACCGACAACACCGACAAGGCCAACGACCTGTACCTGCTGCGGCAGATCAGGTTGTTCCGGGAGAAACCTGAAGCTTTCAAACCGGAACCGGTGCCTGCACTGCCGCCCGGGCAGCCAATCGGGTGCGGAGAAGACGGCTGGTGAAGAGACGAGGCCCGATCGGATACAAACCCGGCCATTTATTGAGAACCTTGTTAATGCTATTCAAAAAATTTTATTTCCCCGGCAGGGAGGCATAACCCACCGAAACAAAATTTAATTTATGCCGTTTAATCAGGCACTTACCTGAAATTTTTGAAACTTCCCACAATATTCTGCGTCTAACCATAAAAAACTTGATATCGGCAAGCGGAAAATTGTACCTTTGCAGCCGAAAAAATTCAACATAGCAGCACACAATGAGGCAACTAAAAATTACGAAGTCCATTACCAACCGGGAGAGCCAGTCGCTCGAGAAGTATCTACAGGAAATTGGTAAGGTGGACCTCCTCACCCCGGAAGAAGAAGTTGATTTAGCCAAACGGATCAAGCAAGGCGACCAGATCGCCCTTGAAAAACTGACAAAAGCCAACCTTCGCTTCGTAGTATCTGTGGCGAAACAATATCAAAACCAGGGACTTAGCCTCTCCGACCTCATCAATGAAGGCAACCTCGGCCTGATCAAGGCGGCCCAGCGTTTCGACGAAACGCGCGGCTTTAAATTTATTTCCTATGCCGTTTGGTGGATTCGCCAAAGCATCCTCCAGGCACTGGCCGAGCAAAGCCGTATTGTGCGCCTGCCGCTGAACAAAGTCGGCTCGCTCAACAAGATCAACAAGGCTTTCTCCGAACTCGAACAGACCTTCGAACGCGAACCCAGTCCTGAAGAGCTCGCCGAACTGCTCGAGATCACGACCGACGAGGTGGAAACCACCCTCGGTGTTGCCGCTCGCCACGTCTCCATGGACGCTCCTTTTGTGGAGGGCGAAGACAACTCCCTGCTCGATGTGCTGGAAAACAACTCCATGCCCGGCACCGACACACACCTCGACTATGCCGACTCGCTGCGCCGCGAGATCGAACGCTCGCTCGGCACCCTGACCGATCGCCAGTGCGATGTGATCAAACTGTACTTCGGTATCGGCGTCGAGCACCCCATGTCGCTGGAAGACATCGGCGACAAGTTCGGTCTGACCCGCGAGCGCGTGCGCCAGATCAAGGACAAAGCCATCAATAAACTGCGTGCAACCAGCCGCAGCAAATTGCTGAAAACATACCTCGGCGCATAAACTGCCTGCCCCAAAAGCAAAGCCCGTTTTTTCCGGTAACAGGAAGAAACGGGCTTTTTCTTTTGCCGTTTAAGGCTGACTTTATTGTTTCTCGAAATACAGCAGCGACTGGCTGCTGACCAGCGGATCAGTGCTGAGGCGTCCGGTCAGTTTCAAGGTAACGTCGGATTGTTCGAGGATCGTCCAGTCGCCGACAATATTATTTGCCATAGCAACAGGGTTTTGAATTGCAAAGGTGGCGATCGAAGTATTGGCATCAACTGCCCATTTTCCGGTTGCCGAACTGCCGTCGGGGAAATGGATGATCCACTCGTTGTTATCGTTCAATTCGAACGAGTAATTGTCGAAGAGTGCGGTATCGTCCTTCTGATCGGCGCCAATCTGGTAGTAGGTAACGATCCAGCCGGTTGTTTTCAGGTTATCGTCGGACTTGGAGCAACCGAATGCCATCAGGGATACCAACAGCGCAAGGATAAGCGGTTTTTGCATAGCAATTAAAGTTAATGAATGAAGAAATCAGGGTACATAGATACAAGGATTGTTCCATAAGTTGTTAAAGAGGACTCGGGATAAGTACTTTTTCGCGCATACCGCCCCGGTCAATGCCCTATGAGCGCTCCAGTGCCTGCTCCACATCCCGGATAATATCTGCCACCGTCTCCAGCCCAACGGATATCCGTACCAGTCCGGCAGTAATACCGACGGCCGCGCGTTCTGCCTCGCTCAGTTTGGAGTGCGTGGTAGATGCCGGGTGCGACGCAATGCTGCGGCTATCACCTAGATTATTGGTCATGGAGACCAGGTTCAGGGCATTGAGAAAACGCCGGCCCCGGTCCAGACCGCCTGCCACCTCAAAACTGACGATGCCTCCGCCGTTGCGCATCTGCCGTTTGGCAACCGCGTACTGCGGGTGGCTCTCCAGGAACGGATATTTTACGTTTAGTACATGTCTGTTTTGCTCCAGAACACGGGCCAGTTGCAACGCGTTCTCTGCGTGCTTGTCCATGCGCAGGTGCAGGGTCTCCAGACTTTTGCTTAGTACCCAGGCATTGAACGGACTGAGCGAAGGGCCGGTATTCCGGACCATGAGATAGAGCTGGTGGATCAGGTCTTCACGGCCGACCACCACACCGCCCAGCACCCGCCCCTGGCCATCCATGAATTTGGTGGCGGAGTGGATCACCAGATCGGCGCCATAGCGAGTGGGTTGCTGTACCGCCGGTGTGGCAAAGCAATTGTCGACGACAAACAACATATCATGTTTACGGCACAAGGCGCCCACAAGGTCGAGGTCGATGATGTCGAGCCCGGGATTGGAGGGCGTTTCCAGGTACAACATTTTTGTGTTGGGCCGGATCAGAGGCTCCATACTTTCCGGCTTGTTCATATCGAAATAGCTATGTTCGATGCCCCATTTCGGCAGGTATTTCGTGAGAATGGTGTGCGTGGAGCCAAAAACCGCCGAGGCGGACAGGATGTGATCGCCCTGACTGAGAAAAGACATGAAGGTGGAAAAGACAGCGGCCATTCCGGTGCTTGTGGCCACCCCCGCTTCAGCGCCTTCAAGGGCAGCGACCTTTCCTGTAAACTCGTCGACTGTCGGATTTGAAAACCGGCTGTAAATATTTACATCCGGATTGTCGCCGGAAAATGCAGCCGCCATGTCCTCTGCCGAATCGTAGACAAAACTCGAGGTCAGGAACAGGGGCGTGGAATGTTCCTTCTCGCCTGTCCGGTTTCGTTGCAGGCGAATGGCCTGCGTTTCGGGACCAAATGTGTCGGATGGAAATCTGTTATCGGGCATGTATCTGATATTAAAATGTTTAGAGGGGCAAAAGTAGCGGTCGGATTTCACCCCGGGTTGTTTTATTTGTTTTCTGTGCTGCCGCCTTGCCGTTTGGGACGTCTTGATTCCAGCGATATTTTGTGCTTCACACCATTGCCCAATCATAAAATTCCCCGCCCAAAAGCCTGTCGAACTCTAATCCAATCCCACGGCTTTGTTACATTTGTCCGCACACCGCCGAACCGGCACAAATCGTAAATGGAAAAAATATAAACGTGAGAAAAACATCAACCTTCCTGCTCGCACTCTGCTTTCTCTTCGTTGAAGGATTCGCCCAGGCGCCTTCCATTCAGCGCATCGACCCGACCAACTGGTATGTGGGCATGAAAAACCCGGAACTGCAGTTGCTGATCTACGGCAAAGACCTCAAAGGGGCCTCCTTGAAAATATCCTATCCCGGCATCAGCGTCCGGCAGGTGTACGAGGTCGAAAACGCCAACTACCTGTTTGTCGACCTGTATATAGCGCCGGAGACCAAAGCCGGCACCTTCGAGATCGAACTGAGCAAGTCGGTTCCCGTAAAAAAGAAAAAGACGATCGTCAACGAAACGGTCAAAGCGACCCGTTCCTACGAATTAAAAGTGCGGGACAAACACCCGCAGGAGGTCAATGCCGGTGATCTTATTTACCTGGTTCTGCCCGATCGTTTCTCCAATGGCGACCCTTCCAACGACAAGTTTGCCGATATGGCCGACCCTGCATCCGACCGGAATAACCCGTTTTTGCGACATGGCGGCGACCTGTTGGGCATACAGAATCACCTGGATTATTTCACCGACCTGGGCGCGACGGCGCTATGGCTCAACCCGGTCGTCGAAAACGACCAGCCGCAGACCGACGAAGGCGGCGCGATGCGTTCGGCATACCACGGATACGGTTTTACGGATCACTATGCCGTCGACCGGCGGCTGGGCGGCAACGCTGCGTACAAGAGCCTGATCGACGCTGCCCATGCCAGGGGTCTGAAGATCATTCAGGATGCCGTGTACAACCACGTGGGCATCAACCACTGGATTCTGCGCGACCTGCCCATGAAAAACTGGCTGCACCAGTGGGATACCTACACCAATACCTCGTACCGCGACGAGTCGGTGTTTGATCTGGACCACGGCAACAAGAGTGATTTCAACGTACAGCAAAACGGCTGGTTTGTGCCTTTTTTGCCCGACCTGAACCAACACAATCCCTTTGTGGCCAACTATCTCATCCAGCATGCGCTCTGGACCGTTGAATTCTTCGGTATCGACGGCTGGCGGGTCGATACGTACCAGTACAACGACCTGGAGTTCATGAACCGATGCAACAATGCCCTGCTGGAAGAATACCCCCGTATGTTCATCACCGCCGAAAACGCCGTAAACACCGCCGTCAGTCAGGCCTTTTTTGTGCGCAACAACCTCTATCTCCCCTTCAAGAGCACCTGCCCCTCACCCAACGACTTCGTTTTTTACAACGCCATCAATGCCGCCCTGAATGAAAAATGCGACTGGGGAACCGGGGTCAACAGGTTGTGCACCATGCTGGCGCAGGACATCGTGTACGAAGACCCCAGCCTGAACATGACCTTCCTGGACAACCACGACCAAAACCGGTTCTTTTCGATGGTAGGCGAGGATATGCGAAAATACAAACAGGGCATCGCCTTCCTGCTGACTGCACGGGGCGTTCCGCAACTGTACTACGGCACGGAGATCCTGATGAAAAACTTCAAAAACCCGTCGGATGCAGAGGTGCGTCGCGATTTTCCCGGGGGATGGCCGGGCGACAGTGAAAATAAATTCACGGCCGCCGGCAGAACGGCCCAGGAAAACGAGGCATTCGATTTCACCAAAAAACTGGCGCGTTATCGAAAGACCTGCACCGCCCTCCAAACGGGGAAGCATACCCAATACCTGCCCAAAGACGGCGTCTATGTGTACTTCCGGCACGACGACAGCAAAACGATCATGGTCGTTATGAGTCAGAGCGATAAGGACCAGACCTTGCAGACCGGGCGTTTTGACGAGAACCTTGGCGCGTTTACCAAGGGGAAAAACATTTTGGACGATAGGGTCATTACAGACATTCGCCAAATTGCTGTGCCTGCCATGTCGGTGCAGGTGATTGAGTTAATGAAGTAAGCGGTGTTTCGCCACTGGCCCAACCGTTTTTTACAAAAATCAACGTGAGTTTGTCATGTTTGTAAACAACTGTCCGATCTACGGAGGGTTATTGCGGCTTTACCCGCATTTAGAGCGGACGGGTGTTTTCAACAGGACAAGGGAACTGCATTGTCGGGAGCACCCCCTCCCCTATCAATATATGACCCCATTTCATCGAAAACAATCTTGCAAAGTGAAAATCCAGCCTTTATTCGCAGAACAATCGAAAAATTATGCTGCGAAACACCCTACAGTCCTTTGGCCTGGCTTTCCAGAACATCCGCGCCAACCTCTTTCACACTTTCTTTTCGGTGCTCGGCATCGTGATCGGCGTCGCCGCTTTAGTCGCCACCTTTTCCCTCATCGACGGCCTGGAGAAATTCGCCCGCGAGCAGATTTCGAACAATACCAGTTTCAACGCCATTGTGGTAGAAACTCAAACCGACAAAGTCATCAACAACCTGTCGGTCAGGAAGGATTCCTTCCAGGTAATCGATTATGAGCGGTACACGCGGCTCCGCGCAAATACGGCCGGGGTGAAACGCGCCAACATGGACAACAGTTTTAACCGTGAAATTCGCCTCACGGAAAACGACTCGACTATTGGCGCCATGATTAAGGGCGTCGCAGAAACGCCCTGGGGCGATACTATTCTCACGAACGGAAAATTGTTCTCGCCCACTGCCTTTACCGGGCGCGAGCCGGAAACAGTAATTAATACCCAACTGGCCAAACTAATTGCCGGGTCAGACGACCTGAGCCAGGTGCCGGGCAAAACCTTTGCGGTATTCGGCCATACCCTGCGCATCGTGGGCGTGGCCAAAGGCAAAAGAGACAACGCCCCGCCGACGGCCTATATCCCGATCTCGCTGTTTACGATGGATGATCTGCACCGCGGTCCGCCACGCCTGTTGCTGGAGGCCGCCCAAACGGAAGATGTCCCGAAAATCAAGGAGCAGGTAAACGCCTGGCTGAAAACTGAATTCGGCGAAAACCATGTTGATTTTCAGGTGATGAGCCAGGATTTCTGGGTCGGAGAGACCGCCAAGGGCTTTCTCATTTTTCGCATCATCATGGGGCTGATTATCGGTATTTCCGTTGTTGTAGGCGGCGTCGGCGTAATGAATGTGCTGCTGATCTCCGTCAACGAACGCACGGCAGAAATCGGGCTGCGCAAGGCGGTAGGCGCCAAAAAGGCCGATATTCGCCGCTTGTTCCTCGCCGAGTCCATCACTGTATCTGCGTTTGGCAGTATGATCGGACTGGTGTTCGGTGCAGGTTTTGCCATGGCAGCCATACCGGTTATCCGCCTTTTTGCCGACGTACCGTTCAGCGCTGTACTGACCTGGAATACCTTTTTTATAATATGTACGGTTGCTGTGCTGATCGGTATCCTGTTCGGCACCTACCCGGCTGTAAAAGCGGCGCGCCTCGATCCCGTCGAAGCACTTCGGCGGGAATAAACCTGCCCGTTTGGGATGAGTGTCGGGGTGACTACGATTCACCCCGACACTACGCTGTAACAAGCCTACCCCATGCAGGCTTTTACAAAAGCAACAAAAAGCGGGTGCGGGTTTTCGACCGTGCTTTTTAACTCCGGGTGAAACTGCACGCCTACAAACCATTTGTGGCTTTTCAGTTCCATGATCTCCACCAGATTCGATTCGGGGTTGATGCCAGTGGCCGTCATACCTGCTTTTTCAAACTGGTCCAGGTAGGCATTATTGAACTCCCAACGGTGCCGGTGGCGTTCGTTGATGGAGACGCTGCCATATGCGGCATGGGCTTTTGTTTTCTTCTTTATCTCGCAGGGATAGGCGCCCAGTCGCATGGTGCCGCCTTTCTTGGTGATTTTTTTCTGCTCGCTCATCATATCGATGACGGGATGCGGCGTGCCCGGATTCACTTCCGTTGACGAAGCGTCTGCCAGGGAAAGCACATTGCGGGCAAACTCGACACAGGCGGTCTGCATGCCCAGGCAAATGCCGAAAAACGGTATATCGTTCTCCCGGGCAAAACGAATGGCCGACAACTTGCCTTCAATACCGCGTTCGCCAAACCCCGGAGCCACCAGGATACCGTTCAGGTCCTTCAGTGTTTTGCCCACATCTTTGTAACTGCCTTCCAGGTCTTCGGCGTGTATGGGCACTACGCGTACCTTGCATTCGTTAATTGCACCTGCGTGCACAAACGCCTCGTGTATGGACTTATAGGCATCCTGCAGTTCGTTGTACTTGCCCACGAGGCCGATCTTCACTTCACTGAGGGGATTCTTGAGTTTACCCAAAAACGTTTTCCAGGAGTTCAGGTTAGGCTCCTTAGTGTCGCGAAGGTGCAGTTTGGAGATCACCACGGCGTCGAGGCGTTCGCGCAGGAGCATGAGCGGCACGTCGTAAATACTCTCGGCATCGAGGGCTTCGATGACGGCGCTGGTTTCCACGTTGCAGAACTGGGCCAGTTTGCGGCGGATGTCGGTGCTGAGCGGATGCTCGGTGCGGCAGGCCAGTACGTCGGGCTGAACGCCGAGACTCAGCAACTCTTTTACGGAGTGCTGGGTGGGTTTTGTTTTCAGTTCCTTGGCGGCGTTCAGATAGGGTACCAGGGTCAGGTGAATGACCATGCAGTTGTCGCGCCCCAGTTCCCAGCGCAGTTGCCGCACCGATTCCATGTAGGGCAGCGATTCGATGTCGCCCACCGTACCGCCCAGTTCCGTGATAACCAGGTCGTACTGGCCGGTTTGTCCGAGCAGCAGCATCCGGCGCTTGATCTCGTCGGTGATGTGCGGGATCACCTGCACCGTTTTGCCGAGGTAGTCGCCCGCCCGCTCCTTGTTGATCACCGTCTGGTAGACGGCGCCGGTGGTGACGTTGTTGGCGCGGGAGGTAGGAGTGTTCAGAAAACGCTCGTAGTGGCCCAGGTCGAGATCGGTCTCGGCGCCGTCGTCCGTTACGTAGCACTCTCCGTGCTCGTAGGGGTTGAGGGTACCGGGGTCGACGTTGATGTAGGGATCGAACTTCTGGATGGTTACGGAAAAACCGCGGGCCTGGAGGAGTTTCGCCAGGGAGGCACAAAGAATGCCTTTTCCGAGCGAAGAAGTGACACCGCCCGTAACAAATATGTATTTCGTCATAGTATGCTTGAAACTGTTACGGGACACAAAGGTAGGATTTCATTTTACCCCCTGTATGGACATTGGATGATTTTCGTCAGCAGATTCCGAATTTTCTTTTCCGACCTTTGCCGGGAACATGCCCCGCTTAATTTTGTTTACCGCTTATGCAAACGGTCCGGTTCCTGGATTTGGGTCTGATGGAGTACCAGTCTGCCTGGGATTTCCAGACAGCCCTGCACCGGAGTCTGGTAGATAACAAGTTGAACAACAGGGATCTGCCGCCCGGAACCTACCCGCAGGAACACAGCCTGATTCTCGTGGAGCACCCACCCGTTTATACCCTGGGCAAAAGCGGATCAACCGATAATCTCCTGCTTTCGGAGGCAGAACTTCAGGCGCGGGGCATTCAGTATTTCCCGATCAACCGCGGCGGCGACATCACTTTTCACGGCCCCGGACAAATTGTCGGCTACCCCATCCTCGATCTCGAGTGTTTTTTCAACGATGTACACCGCTATGTCCGCAATGTGGAGGAGGTCATCATCCGTACCCTGGCCGAATACGGGCTCGACACTTACCGGATAAAAGACTACACCGGTGTATGGATTGGCGGCGCCGACGGCGGGCAACAGCGAAAGGTCTGCGCCATCGGCGTTCACCTGAGCCGCTGGGTGACCCTGCACGGCTGGGCGCTTAATGTAAATACGCCGCTCGAATACTTCCGCTACATCGTACCTTGTGGGATAAGCGACGCAGACAAAACGGTCACCTCGATGGAGGTAGAACTAGGCAGGTCCGTCGATATGAACGAGGTAAAAACAAAAATAAAACGACATTTTGCCGAAGTATTCGAATGTGAGGTCGTCGATCCTGCGCCGGAATGGAGCGGCACCTTGTCAAATCAATAGATCATGAAAAAAGACATTCCCATCCTGAAAGTCGAAGACCTCGCCATCGCGATCGTACCCCGCCTGGAGCACGAAGAAGACCATGAGGAGTTTTGGGATGCCTATTTGCTCAACCTTAAAGACGAGCCGATCCATTCGGTACTCATCAATTCGCGCGGCTACGGCCTGATCGACGGCGAGCAGCGCCAGACGACGACGCTGCGGTATTTCTGGGAGAAGATCGGCCCCCTGGAAGTGGTGAAGGTGGAGCCCGTTCAAAAAGACGTACTGGTATTGGCCAGCGAGTACTGGGTCAGTTTTTCCTACAACGATTACCTCTACGATAAAAAATACGTTTTTGTACCCGGCAGCCTCGACGCCATGCATTTCACCGAAATTCCTTTTCTCAACCGGAAAGGCGTTATGATCAGATAACATGACCGACTCTTTTTATACAAAACTGGAAAATCCCGTCGCACAGGCCGTATTGATACTGGCAGGCGCCGTGGTGCTGATGTTTGGAGGCTGGCTGCTTACGGTGACCGGTATATACCCTGTCGACCCGCTTTTTGCCTGGTCGATCGCTACGGCATTCATGCTGCTGTTCGCCATGCTGAACAGCCTGATGAGTCTGCGCGCCGACAGTTTCATGAAGTATTGGGGGCGTTCGATGTACAGTTATATCGGTTTGGCGTTTTGTACGGGACTTATCGCCTGGATGTTTTCCGGGATTGCACTGCGGGATGCCGGCACCTATCGATGGATTTATATCGTGGTGACCTTCGGTTTTCTCGTTTTCCTGTCCATGGTTAATTTCATGAAAAAAATCGTGCAGTTTGCCGAACGGGAAGAGTGGAACCAGCCGAGGCGCCGGCGGTAGGGTCGCTTTCGTTCACGTTTTAATGTTTCCAATACCATGAAATACCTTTCTGTTTTGCTGGTACTGCTGGCCTGTAATGCCACGCAAAAACCGACACCCGAACAACACAACACCCCAGCCTCAGTTACCGCCGACACCATCGTTCCGCCACAATACGACAACGGCAAACTGGTCAAAATCACCAAAACCGACGCGGAATGGAAGGCGCAACTTACCGACCTGGAATATACCGTGCTGCGCAACGAAGGTACAGAGCGCGCTTTTTCGGGCGACCTGTGGAACAACCACGAAAAAGGTACCTACATCTGTGCGGGCTGCGGACTGCCCCTGTTCAGTTCAGAAACCAAGTTTGAATCCGGCACCGGCTGGCCCTCGTTTTACCAACCGCTCAAACCGGAATACGTCACCGAGATCGAAGACCGCAGCTACGGCATGACACGCGTGGAAGTGGAATGCGCCCGTTGCGGAGGACACCTCGGCCACGTCTTCGACGACGGACCCAAGCCCACGGGACTGCGCTATTGCATGAATTCCGTGTCGATGAATTTTGTGAAGGAGTGAGGTAGGTGTGTTGACAGGATGAGGGCGTCAGAGGCTGTCTCACTCACCTTTCCACCTTGACACACCTGCCGCTGTCCAGCACCACATCCCCGTCCGAAACCGTCCAGAAATACATCCCCGGTGGTAACCCGGCTGTGGCCACTTCGTCATTCTCCCCGGAAAGCGTCCGCTCCGCTACCTGCCTGCCTGCCGGGTCGTACAGGCGGAAATGCAGCCCGGACTTTGCTTCTGGCCACAACGTTACCTGCAAACGGTCGTGGAATGGCGACGGCATCACCTGCGCTTTTGGTATATTTGCCGGCTCCCGCACCGGCACCGTAATCTCTACCATCCTGCAGTGCGTATCCGACCCCTTGGCGTTGCTCACGCTCAGACACACCTGCCAGGCGCCAGGTGCCGGGTATGTATGTACTGGGTGCCGCTGCGTACTCCCTGTGCCATCGCCAAAATCCCATACCCAGGTTGCCGGCTCGTAGTACGACAAATCCCTGAATCTGAACGTATTGAGCACAAGACTGTCTGCCTCATAAACAAAATGCGCCACCGGCACATTGTCCAGCCCCAGCGTATCGCACGCCGTGCCGTCGAGCGGGCCGAGCCGGTAGTTGGGGTGATTGGGCACCGTGCCGAGGTTGAGCGTGGGCAGGTTGATCGCGTGTTGCCGCACCCGACACGAATCTCCCGGCAGATCTGGCTCCTCGATCACGTGCAGTTTGTCCGTCGACGAGTTGCTGCATATGTAGATTTTGCCGTCGGGGGCTAATTGCGCCTTAAAAAAGTTTGTGGGCAACGGAGATTGGAATCCGTCATATTCAGCAACAAGGGTCTCGCTGGATTCCAGGGCGGAGGCTTCCAGATCATACTGAAATACGCTTGTCGTATTGGTCAGGTACAAATATCTGGAATTGGGAGAAATCGCAACGCCTGTGCTTGCAACTCCCAGTTGAAACACTCTACTGTAATTACTTAAAAGTCCTGTACAGCGGTCAAAATCATAGACGTCAAGATAGGAGCCAATTATCCCCGGGCAGTTCATTCTAACATACTTGGAACCATCCGGCGAAAAAACCGCCTGGCCGCCATTTGAGATAAAGTCCTCTCCCAGAGTCTGGGGTGGAAAGGTATCGATACCGGAGGGGGTGAGCAGGTAGCGAAAAAAGACGGGTTGATCGAATTTCGGAACTAATATCCACCAGTCGCGGCCGTTGGCGTGGCGCGTAGCTGTGAGTTTGCCGTAGCACAAGGTATCCTTGACCAGCACCCGGTTTTTCTCAATCACCTTGCCCAGGCCGCCGTTTTGAGACATGTCGACGATGGTGTACAAGCAGTAGTATATCTGGTCGTATGAATAGGGCGTCGGCGCGAAGGTGCGCATTTCATGGATCAAATAAAACAAGTCGTCATTCCCCGGCAAGGGTAAGGCCAATATTCCCTGATATAAACGATTCTGGGGGGCGGAGTTATCGGGGTTTAATTTTAGCCCATTATCCATGGTGTCATTGGCGTAAGAAGACAGGTATATCCCGTTTGAATAAAAAAGTAATTCACCCGACTCATTACAAACAACCGCATTTGTTATACCGAAATCCATATACCGGTCTTCCCGGGTAATCGTGGGCGGGATGGTATTGAAATCGATTCTTGTGCCGCCGTACCACTCGTTACCGCTGTAACTCGAGTAGCCCATCAACCAGATGTAATCGTGTTTGGGAGCGGCGAGGGGTGTTTGGGCGGTCAGCAATACGCCCGAAAGGGAAAAAAGAGGCGCAAATAATATATAAAAGCGGTTCATGGCAAAATAATGGAAAGGGGTGCTGTCTTCTTCGAAGACAGTACCCCGGTCAAATTACAGGAAATAAAGATAAAGCAAGAACAGTTACCATATCTGGCTTTAACCTGTATTTTAATGCCACTGATTTTGCCCATCATCCATATCCCGACACCTACCTCGCGCGGCTCATCCTCTTTGTCACCTTTCCGAAAACGCTCTCCACGCTGTAAAACAGAACATCGCCGCTCGCATTCAGCCATGCGCTGTTGAGCATTTCCGTATGGTACCCCTTCTCATACCTGCCGCTCGCCGACCACAGCGCATTGCCTGTGGCGTCGTAAACGGTCAGCACCACGCCCGACGCTTCCGGCAGGTAAAACCCTATCATGGTGCGCGTGGTAAACGGATTGGGCTGGTTTTGATATAATTCAAATCCCGCACCTGCAACCACTTGTCCACCAGGGCTTTCAAAACGCAAGGCTGTGGCGTAAGTCTTGAAATCGCTTCCGTTGGCGGCGTACGCTTCAGCCTTGGTCACCCGGCCGGAAACACGCATCATATCGCTAAGATTTCCCGTCCGGGTCGCGTGGAAACGCACCGTAAATGCCTGTGCGCCATCGATAGATACGGTCAGGGCATCATTGAACACGCCGAAGTTGCTGCGGTTGACCTGACTGCTTTCCACGATATCCGTCACTTCAAGCCCGTCGAGATTCAGGGTAAACTGAAAGCCCAAAACAGGTGTGGCAGCGGTGAAGGTCACCTCAACATTCTCGCCGGCCTGCACTGCCCTGTCCTGTACATCAAACAGCAGGGTGCCTGCAGCCCTGTCCGTTGCGTTCATCAGGCCATTGGGGATTGCCGTATCGTTCACGTCGCCCACCTTCACTGCGACAAAATCGTTTGGTTGGCCCAGTAGGCTATTGTTGGAAATGGTCTCCGGGAAGGTGGCTCCGAAGGGATTCAGGGGCTGCGGAAACACGTAATTTTTGTCTACAAACCGCCACGAACTGTTGTTCGGCAATTCGGGGTATATCCCGAGTATGAGTTTGCGCAATTCCACGATATCGAATGTCGTAATGGAATTCGATTTGTTGGCGTCTGCCGCGATCATCTTGTAGGGATCGGTCAGCGGCTGCAGGCCGAGGATGTGCTTGGAGATAAGGACGAGGTCGAAGGTAGACACGCCGTTCAGCGAGTTGTCTTCCTTGACCGGGGTCAGGGTATAGTCGGCAGCCAGGGGTACGGCGTTGGGGAGCAGGAACTGTCCCTGATCATCGGTCAGATCAAATCCGCTGAAGGCGCCGGATTGCACGTGCACCACTGCGTCTTCCACGCCATCCTGCAGTTCCGTTTTGAGCGTGCCTGCGACATTCACCATGCCACCGGGAACACAGTTATTATTATTGTCGCCCACCTCCACGAAAGTCTGACAATAGTCGGCATTGCCGGCCAGGTCCTGCGCCCACAGTTCAACGGTTTGCATCCCCAGTTCGGCACAGGAAAACACCACATTGGTAACCGGGTTTCCTGCGGCGTCGACGGGGAATCCCGTACCGGCGCCTGCCTTGCGCACACCAAACTTCAGCAGGTTCGGGCCGTTGATGGTTGCCGTAGGCGGCGTACAGTTGTCCTGTGCGTATTGCAGGAAGTCGGTCGCCCAAAGTTGCACCATCTGCGTCGGCATAATATTGACGCTCAGGCCGTTAAAACACACCACCGTCGGCGCTTTGCAGTCCTTGACCGTAAACGGATATTCACAAAACGCTTCATTGCCGCAGCCGTCCTCCACGATCCATTTGATCCGGTGCGTGCCGTATGGCAGTTCCGGTGCCGCAAATTGTGCGGGATTGGCCAGGGTATTCCAGCGCACGACCGCGTTTACATTCATGCCGGTTTGGGTCGTTTGCAAACTGAACCGCCATTTCTGGTCGGCAGGCACGGCGCGCGCGTCAAACAGCCGGGGTGTACCTCCGGAAAAGTTCGGCGTATTGGCATTATTGAACAGCACGATACCCCCCGGCTGCGGGTCATTGCTGTTGATCACGGTTTCCGTGACGCCGTCGTTGTCGAGATCGAGCAGCAACAGGTAGCGGAAATGCAAATCGGCGCCGGTACACAAATCGGTTGCCGTGATGGTCAGGTCGACCGGCCCTTCACAGAGGTCGTGGCTGTTGGTGACCGGGTCGAGCCAGTTCGATTCGTTCCAGAGTTGCGGATCGTTGTTGGTCAGGTCACAGAATTCGGGTTTTGTCGCCGGACAATCGGCGATAACAGGGTCTTTGGTGTCTTCCACGATGATGATCTGCTTGTATTGATAGCAGTTGGCGTCGGGGTTCCAGAAAATGCTGTAATCGGTGGGCTCCGGGTCGGTGGGCAGTACCTTGATCACGGTGGAAGACCAGGGCCCCTGCGTACCGGGCTGTGAGACGATCGGCCCGGGCAGGATAAAGGGGCGCTCCAGCGCAATGTCCGGGTTAGGGACGAATATGCAGGGCTTGTTGGGGTCGTAGGTACACCAGTTGATGATGTTCCAGGTGCGTTCGATCTTGTAGCAGGCATCCGTCACCACGGTATAAATCACATCTTCATACGAGACACCCAGCAATTCGCAGTTTTCCCCGAAAAAGATGGGCTCTCCGAAGTTTGCCGAACCATCGCATACCTGCACGATCTTGTCGTCGGGAAACTTGATCCAGTAATCCTGCTTGTATTCCACATATATCCGCTGGATACAAGGGTTAACCAGGCCCGCGCAGTCTTTGGCACGGAACGTCCGGATGATCGTTCCCCTGTTGCACACCGTATCAAAGAGGTTGTAATTCAGCGATTCGGTAATCGTGTCCAGGCAACAGTTGTCGGTCGACATGGCAAAGCCATAGGTTTCCAGGGTGGGGTCGAAACTCTCACAGGAAACAGTCACATTGGCCGGTGCGATGCAGGAGGGTTTGATCTTGTCCTCCACCAGCACCTGAACCATACACTCGTTGAAATTCTGGAGGTCGAAATCGAGGGGTATCCCGCCGGGCGGCGGCGGGCTGTCGTACACCCTGAACACCACGGTCACGGTATCGCCAATATCCGAACAGCAGAATTTGACCTGGTCGTACAACGTGTCGTTCGGCTGGCAGTCGTTGGCCGCCATGCGCCGGACCTTGAAATGCACGTCGGTACAATTGTCGTACGACCCGTCGTCGAACGTTGAAGCGTCGATGAGCGCCATGCCGTCGGCGCCGAGGGCTACCTGCGTATGCGTTTCGCAGGCGGCCAATGGTGGCGTGATATCTGCAACCGTGAGTTGAAATGCGCAGGTAGCGCTGTTGTCGCAGCCATCGGTGGCAATATAGGTGACCAGGTGCGCACCTTGCGGCAGGCAGGTGGTCAGGCCCAATACGCCGAGTGTATCCGGTACCCAGTAATTGTTTCCGGGAAAATCGCCCAGCGTTCCATTGACGATATAAGTTCCGATCGGATTACCGGTATATTGGTCATAAGCCGTCACCCTGGCTTCGATATTTTTCAGTCCGGAACAGTTGTCGCTGAGCACAACATCCGGCAAATCGGCAATAGCGCAGCAGTTGAAAGGCTCTGTACTGACGGTCAGGTCGGCAGGACAACCGAAAACAGGCCCCTGTTCGTCGGAAACCTTTATGATCTGCGAGTGATAGATCGGGTTGATACCCGGGGTAAATATGCCGCCGGGATAGCACCAGTCAACAATAGTCCAACTGCGGTGGATTTTGTACGTACCGGCGCACACCGGGATGATTTCATCGGTATAGGCAATGCTGATATCGCAGGAAGTGTTGTTGGGGTATAACGAAAAATGCCGCCCGTAGTCGGAAAAATAAGGCGCCCCGGTATTCGCCGGACCGGTCAGGGGATTATCACAAACCACGACGGTATCCTGCGGCAGAACAAGCGCGTCGATATGCCTGCGTTGCAGGTAGATATACTGCAGGCAGGTCGACATATTGTTGTAGGCATCTCTTGCCGTCCATTCGCGGATCAGGTAAGCGGCGATGTCTTTCTTGCCGTTGACGCTGTCGCCACAAGCCACGGTCTGCCAGGTATCGACAAACTCCAGCGAACTGAGGATACAGTTGTCGCTCGCAGCCGGCCGGCCGGCCGCTATGCCAAGCGAGTCGGCGAGATAGCCGGGTAAAAAGTTTTCTACGGCACAGGTCACGGTCAGGTCCGTGCAAGGGATAACCGGCGGGATTTTATCTTCGATATGGATGGTGCTCCAGCAAAAACTGCCGTTGCAGGTATCCGTGACCTTCACCTTGAGGGTTTGTCCGACCTGCGTACAGGTAAGCGGATTGTTCACCGGTTGTCCTGTGAGGGTGAAAATAGCCACGCTGTAAACATCCAGACCATCGTCCACTCCCTCCAAAATCATATCGGGCGTGATCAGGGAAGAGCCGTTCGGGCCGATACTGAGGTACAGATTGTCGTTGCAAACCACACCGACCGGTTCGTGAATGCTTACGATAACGCCGTCTGTGGCGGTGCAGCCGAAAGCGTTTGTCACCGTAACAAAATAACCGGTGGTAAGTGCCGGAGCGGCCGTGGTGCTGCAATTATTCGGGTCTCCGA
>ERZ724514.378-NODE-378-length-19997-cov-9.776351_pt1 | contig 19997 bp, 17 predicted proteins | sample MGYA00376047_ERZ724514 | MGnify/ENA primary metagenome ERZ724514 (study PRJEB28724, sample SAMN07190883) | activated sludge metagenome | isolation source: activated sludge of sewage treatment plant in Hong Hong | place: Hong Kong | collected 2016-03-17 ...
TCGGCTCGAGCTGGCCGAGGAGCGCCCCGAGCAGGCACCAGGCGCGGTGGCGCGCAGGATCCTCCGCGTCGCCGTCGGTGAGGGTCGCGATGCGCAAGCCGGCGGGGGACTGCGGTTCCGGCTGAATCACGCCGGAGATGCCGACGGCGTCCGCAAAGCGCCTGGCACGCGTCAGCAGTTCGTCCACCTCCGCGCCATCGGCGGAGGGGCCGGCCACCGGCGCCGACGGGTTCACCTGGGACTCGCTGTCGCCCTTCGACCTCAGTGCCAAACGTAGCGACTCGACGGGTTCGCCGAGGTGATGGGCCAGGCCGACTTCGCAGGCCTCGCAGGTGGCGGCGACGCTGAACGTGCCGGTGTGCGGGTACTGCTGCGCGATGCGTCGAAAGACGGGTTCGAACACCTGCGCGTAGAGGTCGTCTTCGGAGATCGAGCTCCGCGTCTGGGCGTAGCGCTTCAGCGCGTTCAGCCGCGGCTGCATCGTCTTGACGTCGAGGCCGGAGAGATCCGTCACTGCTTCGCCGAGGGTTCGCAACCGCTCGGTGGCGAAGAGATGGAGACCGAGAGTCGCGGTGTTCACCGCCAGGCCCAACGCGTGGAGCGCGTCCTCCAGCGGCCGCAGCGTCAAGGTGCGGCCCTGCTCCGCTTCCAGGCGGGACTTGAGCGCGACGATGCCGCACGCCTTGTCCCAGAAGGTCATCTCGCCGCGCTGTTCGTTCTCGATCAGGTGCGCGGTGAGGACGTGGCTCTCGGATCGCCACGGCCGAAACAGCACCACCAGCTTGCGGAAGCGCGGATCGCGCGTCTCGGCCCACAGTTGCCGCAGGGCGAGCAGCCGCGTGTTGCCGCCCGCCTCGACGATGAAGTGCGATTCGCCGGGGCGGCGGGTCACGGTGAGCGGGCTTCTCAGGCCGCTGGTGCGGATCGACTCCTTGATGTCGTCGAACTTCGCGTTCGTCGCGCGCCGCGGGTTGTGCTCGTAGGGCTGGATCTCGTCGACCGCGAGCTCGATCTGCGATTCCGCTCGCGGGTCGACCTGGCCGGCGAGATCGCGGGCGTTGTTACCCGGGTTTCCGACGCGCAACGACTCCGCCACCAGTCGCCGCCGCTCGTCGACCGACACCTTGCCGCTCATGCCGATCGTTCCTCGGCAGCGGAGTCGCCGGCGTGAACGCCCTGGAGGCTGGGAATCAGTTCCCAGGCGAGCTGGTGCATCACCGTGGACGCGCTCGGCATGACGCCGTCCCTCCGAGGCTCGTGCCGGTGCACCGGGATCCGCAGAGTGGCCGCCTCCTTGTAGGCCTTGGCGTGCGGCACGACGGTGTCGAGCACCGACACCCTGCCCTTCAGGCGGATGAAGTCCTCGCGGATGCCGCTCGCGATGAGACGGGCGTCGGCCGTGCGGTCCTGCCGGTAGATCACCGCCTTCACCGGCCCGAGCGTGGCGCCCAGGGCGCTGCCCGGCTCCAGCCGGTCGAGCAGTTCCATCGTGCCGTCCTTGAACTCCCGCGCGGAGAGAACCTCCGGCGTGATCGGCGAGACGAGGATGTCGGCAGCCATGAGGGCCGCGTCCTGCAGAGGGCCGATGGCGCCCTGCGTATCGATCAGGACGCAGTCATAGGCGTTCGCCACGACGGCAGCCCGCAGGGCGAAACGCAGCCGGAAGCCGCGGTCGATCCGGTTGAGCAGCCAGTTGGGGAGATGGCCTTCGGGGTCGTCCGACACGACGATGTCGAGGTTCGGGAAGACCGTGGCCGTGATGCACGCCGCGGTCACCTCGCCGCGCAGGATCACCTCGGTGAGGCCGGCTGCCGGCTGCGCTGCCGCCAGCGGGAAGTACTTCGACAGCGAGGGTTGGACGTCGGCGTCGACCAGCAGGACGCGCAGCCCCATGTCGGCCAGCAAGGCGCCGAGGTTGGCCGTGAGCGTCGTCTTGCCGACGCCGCCCTTGGTGCTGGTGATGGTGAACTTGATCATCGATTCCGTGCCGATTCAGGTCGGTCTTCAGGCATACGGAATCGCGTGGAAAAGTGTCGGGCTACTCCTTCAGATAGTCGCCAAGCCCCTGATCTGCGAACACCCGACGGATGCGCTTGATCTCCTCGTACAGGGTGCCGCGGGGGATTCGGAGCCGCTCGGCAGCCTCTTTGACCGTCAGCCCCTCCTCGCCGAGCATCCGGCACAGCTGCCGCTGAACCGGCGTCAACCGAGCCAGGGCGCGGCCGATGTCGATGCGCGCGTGGTGGCGATCGACGGCACCGGCCTCGTCCTGCTGGGCCGACTCCTCTTCGGCCAGCAGGTCGGCCAGCGTCAGGCCATCGTCCGAGCCGTCGAGCGCGGCATCGAGCGACAGCGCCTCCTTCTCTCCGGCGCGCTTGTCGGCCTCCCGCTCGCGGATCAGATCCGTGAGCTTGTTGCGGATGACCTGCGCCATGTAGCCCACGGGAGGCGCATCGGGATCGGGCGCGAGCTTCCGTCGCACCACGATCCAGTGCGCCAGGCACTCCTGCATCAGATCGTCGAACTCCTCCCGCTCGAGGCTTCGAGACCGCCTCCTGAACTCACCCACCAGTTTCTTCGTAACCGCGATCTCCCATCGCTGGAGACCCTCTCCCGCCTTGAGCGCCATGACTCTCCCCGTCGGTTGCCGGACGGGGAGGAGATCGAGCGGGGGTCAGCGGAAGGAAAAGAGCGACAGGTGACCTAATTCGTAGGGCCGACAACGGCAGTGGTGGTCGATGTGTCCCGACACTTCTGCGCCGGATTCCGTAACCGGAAGCCAAGGGCCTCGCGATAGCTGGCGAATGCCGGCGATCCATGGCGGAAGGCGCCAGGACGCCACGTCGGAGCCCCGAGGCTCGCGAGCCGCCGAGTCGGTGGCGGCGCGCGAGGTCGACGGTTCGGAGAGTCGGTCGGGGACGCTGCGGTGGCCCCTGGACCGACGACGGAGGTGCGGATGAAACGTGGGAATCAGTTCGTCAATGTGGCGCGCGCGGCCGGCGCCGGGAGGGCGCAGGCGATGCCAGCTGCACTCGACGGGGACGTCTCCGACGATCGTGATGCCGGGCGAGATGGCGACTCGGCGCTTCGCCAGACGGTGCGGGAGACGGAGCCGACGGGCGCGTTCGACGCGCGCGCGATCCGGGATCTGTACAAGGCGGCGCCGACCGATCCCAAGGGATTGCGGCGCACGATCCGCCGCAGCGAGCTACGTCAGATCGTCCCGCTGGCGGACTCGACGATCTACGAGCTGGAGCGCCGCGGGGAATTCCCGCAGCGGTTCTATCTCACGGCGCGCTGCGTGGTGTGGGACCTGGCCGAGGTGATGGCCTGGCTGCAGAGCCGCCGGCAGGCTGGGAGCAACGGGATAAAGAAAGCACCGGTGCCGGACGTTCGAAGGAGGATGCGCCGGCCGATCAGCGTGAAGGGCTGACCGGGCGAGGTACGCGAGGAGTCGTGCGGCTTGCCCGACGACGGTACAAAGACTGGCGACCACCTGAGTCCGCTCCAACGGAGCGCATGGCGACAATCCGTGGTACGGCGGTCCGCGGGGCAAAGTCAGTGGCCGGCAGGCGACGGGGCCACAACGTGTCGCTGGCGACGCGTAAACATAAGAAGCTGGTCTAGATCGTGAACACTGCCTCAACGCCTGAAAGCGCCGTCTCGCTTTCCATCCGGACCACTTGGGCGGGGTCTAGGGATTCCGGTGCCAGCGCCAGGTACTCCTGGGTCACCGGCCGACACGGCGGGTTGAGGGTCAAGGACGAGCGGCTGGCCCCCTCACCAGGTAGTGTCCGGCGGAAAATGGCGGATCCGGCCGCATGTGCTGTCGGAATACCAACCCCCCATCAAAAACTGCCGCACGTCGCGCGTTGAGCAGACAAGAAGGCCGACTCCGTGTTGGTGGTTCGCCGCGTAGTTGCTCCGGATTGACGCGAATCGTTGCAGTTACCTCCGGTTCGCTCCCAGAATGACCACTGTCCGAAGGTCGATGGCGCTGGAGCGAGGAGACTGCGAATGTTCACCGGAAAGCCCCTTCCCCCGATGCACCCGGTTTTTGAGGACGCCGGGTGGGCCGAGGGCTTGGTCCGCTGGTGCACCCAATCGGCGCTGTTGTTCGGGGCGGACCGGCGCACCCCAGTGGCCGCCCGGCCGATAGTGACCCTTCGGCGCGATGGCAGCCGAGCCGTGGTGCTGCCATGCACCTCGCGGGACCAGAGCCTGAACCCGTCGTTCCGTGAACTCGTCTCGCCGCGGGATGTGATGTGGGTCACGGACGTTCAGCGGCGCCGCACGTTCGCGTTCAGGCGTTACGAGACCGTCGGCCTTGAGGTGCTGGGATCGAAGCTCGGGATCATGAACCACAGTGCTCGGGTCGACCTACTGAAGTGGGTCAAGGAGCAGTATTGATGAGTGCACCATCGAAGCAACAGGAAGTCGATGCCCTGTTGTCTGATCTTTGGCGGCGCCGGTTCGATCTCCCCGAGACCGACATGACGCGCCTATGCACATTAGTCTGCCAAGTTCTGTCGTCGGGTAGACGCCCACCAGAACTGGCTGGGCTCCCGGAGGAGCATCAGGACTACGTGAACCACTTCATCATGGACAAGATCCTGCAGCCAAGTGGTACGGGAGACTTCTTGCACGCGGGCGGACTGCGAATGATGTACAGGAACTATCTAAGGGACCAGCTCGACAGGTTGGCGACCTGGAAGAAGTTCCATTTGTCCGCGACTGTTGACGAAGACGACGAATCAGCAGGGTCCAGCAGCGGTATCGATTCGTACGCTCAGGAGCCCTGCGGCGCGCACTTCCCTCGCGAAACCGAGCAGGCGCTGTTACGGGAGCATCACCTGAATGTCGAAGTTGTCGGCGCGGCGGCTAGAAGTTGGCTGTCTCGATCCGAGCGATGGGTTCTTCCATACCTCGCCTTCAACTTCTGTGCCGACACGGACGTTCGGGAACCATTGGTCCATCTTGCAAGGCGGTACGCCGTCCACTCCTACCACGCCAAGGCGGAGAAGCTGGGCTTCAACTGGGACGGCGAGAAGGCGCGCAAGAGCGGGCGGCGTTTTGAGGAGACCCTGATCGGGAAGTGGCTCTCCGAGGATCTCGGCATTCCGATCGATGACGACCACATGCGGGTGATCAAGATCGCGTTCGATTTGTTGTGCTTTGAAGCGTTGAATTGGGGAGAGCAACAGGAGATCGCCAAATGAAGCTGACTCGTCCCCTTTCGCCATCGCTTGAGTCAATCGAGCGGAGGCTCTTCGGCGTGAATCCTGTGCTTATCGCTGCCGTGGAGCGCGGCGAGACATCGAAGGACATCGCCCAGGCCGTGATGCAAAGCGAGGAGTGGGCGCGACGCGCAGAAGCCGACGAACAGCTTTCCGAGTCGGTCGGCGATGCATCTGAAGTCCGCCTTGCCGAGTACGTTCTCGACGTGATCCGCCGCCGGTCCGATGCGATGCGGGCAGCCGCATCGCTGACCAGCACGGTGCCCGCGCCCGGGCTGATCGTGGAACTGAGCGAGATTCGGACTCCCAAGCCCGGTCAGTTGGACTGGGTGATGCAGGTTCCCCTGCATGTCCTTCTTGACGAACCGGACGAGACACCACAGGTGTGGCACGGCTGGCTCGTGTCGGGTGAACCAGACTACGCGAGCTGGTGGGACTTCGTCCTGCAGGATCAGGATGAGCCGTTCGAGCCCTTCGCATGCGTCGTCCAGTTGTGGAACCCGGTGCAGGTCTACTTGCCGATGATTTCCAAGCCCGTGTCGAGCCTGTCGCTGCGGCGCCTACAGGCTGTACGTGCCCTGGCAGCCGATTTCGTAGACGGAACCATTCCTCCTGGCGTGCCTGTCTGGCCCGGCCGCGTCGCGGTTCGGGAAACCTCCGACGGAATGATCGTCGCGACTGGAAGCCCCCTGGGCGGAGAACGCGATCCACGGCACCGTTACCAGCACCTGCTCCATCACGCGGCGGAGGCGGTACGAGAACCGGCCAGATTGGCAATTGCGGCGGCTGTCGCGCCGTCTGCTCGGACCAGTCTGATGGCCAGCTGGATAGAGGCGGCACGGCGCCTCGGTGAGATGTTGGAACTGCAGCCGCGTGTGGCGGTAGCCATGAGCGGAGAAGCAGCCGGTGACGCAGACCTGATTTGGCCTGATCACGCGCGCATTTCGATTCTCGAACTGGCCGATGACGGTGCCGGGCGGATTGTGGTGTCAGCGCTCGGAGACCAGGTGGTGACAGTGGAACTTCGAGTAGCCGGTGTTCTGCATCACAAGCAGACCGTGGCGAAGGACGGTACGGCGGGAACTTTCGAGTGGGACGCCGACCGACCAATGTTGCTCACGCTTTCGACGCCCGATGGGCGGAAACTGTCCCTTGAGCGCCACTAGTCCACAGACGCCCTTCCTTGCTCTGTTCCGCCGCCCTCCAGGCCTCCGGGACGGCGACTCGCTTGCCTGCCTTGCGCCTTCCCAGCAGGACCTGACGCGAGCGCTGCCGAGGCTACCCGCGGAGCGGAAGGCGCTCGCCGATGTATTGCCACCCGGCGCAGTCCAGGAAGCCGCGCGAAATCGCGTGGAAGGTAGGGCCTGGTGGCTAATCCTCGACAGCTCCATTTCGCAAGAGCTTCAGGACGCACCTTGGGAGTCGCTAACGCTCGGCGGCGAGGCGCTTGCTGCAAACGCGCTCGTCGTTCGCGACGCGTCCTGGGCGGAGGCCAACCCAAGAGAACCGTCCGGGCTCCGGCGTGGCGGCAGCGGCTTTCTGAACCTCTTCCCCGCGCAGGAGCACGACTTCGCAGCCCGGCTCGAAGCGCACGTCGCGAGCGAGCGACTGATCCACTGCTATCCGCGGTTCGCCCGGGAGGGCCTCGACCGATTCGATGAACTGATCGTCGTGGCGCACGGCGATGCGCGCGGTCTCTTGTCCTCCGACGGTGAGCGTTTCGGCATTGAAACAAACGCGTTGCCGCGGCGCATCTGGCTTCTTGCCTGCAACATCGATGGTGCGATGCACAGACTTGCGCGTGCGTTGCTCGCCCGAGGCGTGCGTTCGGTCGTTACTTCGACCGGCGAGCTGTCGGCGACGCAAATGGCTGGCATCGTGGACGAGTGGCTTTCGGCCAAGTACGCATACGCCCCCGAGGATTGGATTCTGACGCGCCGGGCCGCCGAGGACGCAAACGGGGGTGTGCGGGCCCTGACCATCCATGGCGAGATTTGCTTGGACAGGTCCACTGCGAGCGGATGGAATCGTCGCACCTGGAGTGGCTTCGCGGATGGCCGCAATCCGAGACTCGGGAGAAATCTGGTCGATCTCGAGCGGGCGATCCGGATGCTTGAGGTCTCTGAGTCGGATCTCTGGCCCGTAACTCGGCATTGGCTGCTGGCGGACGCATTACGGCAGGCGGAGAACCTCGACCATGCAAACATGAATCGATTGCTTGCGCGGGTCGAAGCCTGTGCGCGGGACGCGAGCGCGCATTGCGCGATTGCGAATGCGCATTACCGGCGAGGCGAGTACGCGCGCGTAGCCAGAAGGATCGTTGAGGGTCTTGCCAGCGCCACGGCCGATGCGGAGAGCAGGGTCAACCTGATCTCCCTGCTCGCGAACGTTCTGATCGACATGAACCTGCCGCAGGCCGCGAGCGCAGCGCTGGCGGCCGAGAAGGAACTTGAACTCCAAGATGCTGCATTGGACCGCATGTACAGGTTCCAATGGCTCGATCGATTGAGTCGAAACGCCTTCCGAGCCGGCCGGATCGCCGAGGCACGTGAGGCGATGGAGGCAAAGAGACAGGAGGCCCTCGCCGGAGCGGCCGATCCTGCCGCGCATGCACCGGGGGCCATATTTGCCTATGACGATACGCGCGAGCTGGCCTGGCTTCTGTATTTCCGTTCCTGGGAGGACTGGGGAGCAGGTCGCGTGAGCACTGAAGGTAGCAGGCTGGCACGCGAGGTCATCACCTTGATCGGCGCCAGGGGCCCGGCTGATCTTGCCAAGGGCAACGATCCCATTGGGTACCTACTCCGTTCGCTTGCATGCTGGGTATGGGCCACGCAACGCCATCCCGGTTCCATGGACCGGGATGACGCCGTGGAAGCGCTGCGCCCTTGGTTCGACGTGATCATCGACCGTTGCAGCGAACATGATCCCGGCCCGTGGGCGTTTGCTCGGTGTTTCCTCGCCTTGGCGGGCGAGCTTCCCGCGGAGCACGCGGAGCTTGCGATCAGGGCCCTGGAGCGTGCGCGCTACCTCTTGGAAGCTGCGGCGTTTGCAGGCTTGGCTGCCCGCGACGACATCAAGCATCCTCTGTACGAGGAATTCACTAGGGGTCGCGCAGTCGTCGTTACGGCACTCCAGGGCCTTCGGGCCACGCTTCCGGCGGTCGTCGAGCGACTGGCCGAAGAGGGCCCAGATCCGGTTCCGATGTAACCCGGTTCAAAAAGCGCGTCGCTCGCGCGTTTTCACGGCATCAGTCCTTTCGGAAATGCCGTGGAAATCTTCGACAAGCTTGGAGTTGCGCAGCGCGTGGGGCGCGAGATCGCCCGGGGCGGCGAGGGAACGGTTTTCGCGCTCGAGTCACGCCCCGACATCGTCGTCAAGCTCTATCACCCTGAAATCCTGAGCCGCCGCGGGACTGCGCTCGAAGCGAAGATCGAGCAGATGATCGCTCTTCGCCCGAGCTTCTGCAGCCTGCAGCTTGCCTGGCCAGCGCTCTCCATCCTCGATGCTTCGGGCGCGTGGTGTGGATACGCGATGCGACGCGCAGACGGTGTACCGCTGACGAAGCTTGCCCATCCCATGCTCTGCGAACGCTACTTCAGCGGACTGCAGCGCCCCGAACTCGTTGACATGTTGCACGGGCTCGTGGGCACGGTCGCGCAGCTTCACGGGAGTGGCGTCTGCCTAGGCGACATCAACCTGAACAACTTTCTGTACGACCGCGCACGGAGCACGGTGACGCTGATCGACTGCGACAGCTACCAAGTCGACGCCGGCGGCGGCAGGCTGTTTCGCTGCCCGGTCGGTGCCCCGGACATGATTCCTCCCGAACACCACGACAGAAACCTCGCGGACGTCACGCGGACGGTCGAGAGTGACCTGTTCTCGATCGCGATCTTGCTGTTCAAGTGCCTGATGCTTGGACGCCACCCGTACGACTTCATCGGCGGCGACACAGTGGTTCAGAACCTACGTGGCGGTCACTTTCCGTACGGAACTGGCGGGGCTTCGCCCGGGCGTGAAGGAGCAATTCCGAACGGACCCTGGTACGTGATCTGGAGCCACCTGACCTACGAGTTGAAAAACCTGTTCATCCGGACCCTGCGCGAGGGCGCGGGTGATCCATCGGTTCGCGCCAACGCGCACGAGTGGATGGATGCACTGGCCAGATACCGGTACGGCCTGGACAAGGGCCACCACGACGTCGCGATGCGACCAGCTGTGCGCAAGCAGAGCGGGCTGCGCGGGCGGAGCGTTCAAAACCCCGATCCGGCAGGCGTTGTTCGGGTGAGGACCGATCAGCGAGCCGGGATGTCCAGGTGGCCGAGCTTCATTCCAATGCCGTCAACGGGCGGACCAACCTGATCGGGAAGCTCCGCGGCGCGCTGGCGCGCGTGAGGCTGCCGCACGAAGCCTTAATTTCCTTCACACGGATACATCGACATGTTCTGGATCATTGTTGTCGCCTGCCTCTTCGCTTTCACGTTCTTCCGCTTGGGCGCGTTGAGCGTGCTCGTGACCTTACTCACCACCGCTCTCCAGGGGGTGTTCATCGGTTTGCTCGTGCTCGCGGGCGTGCTGGCGCTACGCGCGCTGCTTCGGATTGCGATACGCCGGTGACCGCAGCTGGCGGCTGAAATTCGCTCCTCTTCACGCGTTGCATCGCTGCATACCCGCTGAATCTCACAGGACCACATCATGAACGAAACCGAATTCGCGATCGACAGCAATGACCTGATCGAGAACCCCACGCCGCGCTGCGCGTGTGTGCTGGTCCTCGATACGAGCTCGAGCATGGACGGCGAGCCCATCCGAGAGCTCAATGCCGCTCTGGCGCAATTCATCGACGAGCTCAAGGCCGACGACTTCGCGAGCTACGCGATCGAACTCTGTGTAATCACGTTCGGCAGCGAGATCCGCGAGCAACTGCCATTCACGCCGGCCTATCAGGTCGACGTCAACCCCAAGCTGACGGCCAACGGCGCGACGCCGATGGGTGAGGCCGTTCGCCGTGCGGTCCGGATGCTTGGGGATCGCAAGGGCGAATACAAGCGCCAAGGCGTCAGCTACTACCAGCCGTGGCTCGTATTGATGAGCGACGGCGCGCCCACCGACGACTGGCACCAAGCTGCCGAGCAGCTTCGCGGGCTGGCGGAGTCCAAGAAGGTTGTGTCACTACCAGTCGGGATCGGCGATGCGGACCTGCGCGTGCTCGGCGAGTTCTCCAATCGCCCAGCCAAGCCGTTGGCGGGTCTGAAGTTCCGCGAATTCTTTGTTTGGCTATCGCAGAGCATGGCCAGGGTGAGCCAATCCACGCCGGGAACCGCCATCAAGCTTCCGGCCACGTCCGGCTGGGACTCTATCTAAGCGGCATCGCGATGGTCAAGTTCCTCATCCTCTCGCGCACGGACTATGACCGCGTGATGTCCCGTCACGAGGCCGCTGCAGTCGTACTGCAGGACGTTGCCCGCACGTGTGACCGCGGCGTCCGTATCCGGCTGAGCGCGTTCCACGACGCACGTCGCCGACACGGCGATTCCGTGCTGCCAGTCCGTCTGCTCGAGGAGTTACGGTCGGTGGAGATCGTCACCGCTGAGCGCTCGCATACTCCCGTCGCCACGCCCGGCCATAGCCCGGACGGGCCGGGCGCCATCGGACTAGTCGATCCGCCAGTGTCTTGCACGATAGGCGATGAGCCGCGGATCACCGCCCAGACGCCGATGGACACCCAGCCCAGGGCTTCCGTAACACCTGAGACGGACGCCGGGTCCGAGCGCGTAGTCGTGCTCGAGGCCGTTGGATCGAAGCCCTTCGCGTGGGTCGCAGCCGAGGCAGCAGTGGTGGGTGCCGCCCATCTTCGCTTGGTGCCACCGAAGCCCTGCCAGGACGCCGCGCTGGCCGATGAGGCCGGCAGACCTCTGGTCGTGGTCGCCGACGGCGCTGGCAGTGCGGCTCTGTCCCACTTGGGCGCGTCATGCGTCGTTACCGCCGTCCGCCGGCTCGTGCGCACGCTAGACGCCGACTTCGCGATGGCCCTCGACGCCGGCGAGCCGACGTTCGGGATCGGCGAGGATCTCGCGGGCAAGATCGTTGCGCATGCGGCGGGCGCGCTCGACGACCTGGCGATCACGCACCAGCGACCGACCGAAGACTTCCGCTGCACGCTGCTGGCCTGGGTTCTCGGCACTGAGCGGTCGATGTGGGTAAAGGTCGGCGATGGAGCCCTCGTCGCCCAGTGCGAGGGCGGACTTCGCTGTGTCGGTCCGGTCGGCAAGGGCGAGTACGCGAACCAGACCTGCTTCATCGGCCCCGGCCTCGCCCGGGAGCAGTGGTGTTGGGGCGGCATCAGCACCGCGACGATCGAGGGTGTCGCGGCGATGAGCGACGGGGCGGCGGACCGCCTGGTGTCTTCCAATGGCGAGCGCGTGGCCCAAGCCATGGGCAAGCTCCTTCACGCAGTGGGCACCGGCCGGGCGGATAGACGGCACGTGTTCGGCCTGCTCGCCGACGGGTCGATGTGGAAGGGCAGTAGCGGCGACGACAAGTCGATTGCGTTGCTCGTTCGTAAGGAAGCCTTCAATGGCTGACGCAAGTGGGCCACTCGGTGACGGAAGCCTCGGCCGAATCGCAGCATCGGTCGAATCCGTCAGAGGGCTGCTCAGACAGCGCAAGACGATAGCGTTCGGTGTCGTTGACGGTCTTGGCGCCTTCCTCGGATCGGCAGTTGGGTACCAGGTGTTCGGCGATGGCAGCCTGGCGCGCGTAGCCGGCTGGGACGCGTTCATTGGCCTGGGCATAGGGGCCGCGATCACGCTCGCTCAAAACGCAAACCTGCGCCGTATCGAGATTGGGTGGCGAGAGGCACTGCACGCCGCGAAGCGCTTCGCCGCAGCGGGAGCTGCCGGGGGCGTCGTGCTGTTGGTTGTGAAGTCGCTCATGGGCGGCGGCCTTTCGGGCCATGCCACCGGGTGGGCGGCCGAAGGCCTGGTGATTGCCGCCCTACTCGCACGGGTGCTGCCAAACCTGCCGCTTCGGCACGCGATGTTGGCGGGAACGATCGGTGGCGCCAGCGGTGCGATCCTCGGTCTGGCGCTCGGGGCGCTCTTCGGGAGCGCGCTGGGGGTGGCCCTTGCGGACGCGCTCAAGGGAGCGATGCTCGGCATCGCGCTGTCGGTTTCGGAGGAGTTGTGGGCTATCTCGTCTGCGTCTCTTATCGTCCACTGGGGCAAGGGCGAGACGTCGCTCGTGCTACTCGGCGAGCAGCCGATCCGGTTCGGCAACGCCGCCCATTGCCACGTGTATCTGCGTGGCAGTGACGACAAGTCCCCATGCGAGGTTGCCGACGTTTCCATCGTCAGTGGAAGAATCGTCGTGCGAAATCTGCGCGCCCACCGTACGTTCCACGTGAGGGATGGCGAAAGCTTCACGATCGAGGGCATTCGCGTCGAGGTGCGCGCCGGCCGTGACGCAAACCGTCTGCCATCTGAACCCCGCATATCGGCTTGGAGGACATTTCAACCCAAAGGAAACATCCTCAAGAGCGATGGCACGAAGCCGGTCTCCGGCAACAAGGGCGTACTCGCCAACTTCAATGCCGTGATTCGCAAGCTGAGCGCCTTCGTCTGGCGTCACCGCTATTAGGCGGGCGCCGTCCCCGTCGGACATGAGCCCCTCGCTAGCGTTCGCCACCACCGGAATGGGGCTTGCCGTCGCGACGACGCCGAGGTCGGCGATTCCTGTCCTGCTGGCGTGCGCGGCGAAGGAGACGGACCGCACGGCCCGAACGGCTGCCGACGAATCTGGCGTCACCGGCGCCGACCTGGTCGTTCCAGAGGGGGCTAGCCAGTGACTTCATTCTGAGGCGGCGCAGTATCGCGCCGCGTTGAAATTCTCCCGCTCGGCCGCGTTGTAGGGTCATGAACACGACCGAATACCCCACGATTGAGCACTCCTTCGCTCTGCCTGCCGCTACGTGCCGTCGGAGCGCAACCGCTCCGCGCTCCGTCGACGAAATCGTCGTGAACTGGCACGTGACCGAAGCCTGCAACTACCGGTGCCGGTACTGTTACTCGCATTGGGAACGCGAGCCGAACCGACTCGACGTGATCCGCGACGAGGTCGCGAGCCTCGGCCTTATCGAAGCGCTCTGGCAGTTCTTCCGCCCGGATAACGCCAGCAATCCGCTTCGTAGGCAACTGCAGTGGTCGAACCTTCGGCTCAGTCTTGCCGGGGGCGAGCCCATGCTCTATGCGCGCCAGATCGCCCGCGTCGCGCGCCACGCGAAGGCACTCGGCATGCGCGTGTCGATGATCACGAACGGTTCCCTCTTGCCTCGCATCCCAGAAGAACTGAACGAGCTTGCGCGCTCGCTCGACATGCTCGGCTTGAGCATCGACGCGGTGTCCGACAGCCGCAATCGCGCGATCGGTCGAGCCGACCGGAAGGAAAGCACGTTGTCGCTCGAGCAACTTGCACGGTTGGTCAATAACTTGCGCGCCGCACATCCGGGTATCGCACTAAAGGTCAACACGGTCGTGAACGCATTCAACGTGCATGACGACCTGCGTGGCGTGATCGACGTGCTGCGCCCGGACCGTTGGAAGCTGCTCCGCGTATTGCCCGTCCTTAACGACGACCTGGTCGTGAGCGACACCGACTTCGCTGCGTTCGTCGCGCGCCACGCGTGCCTTGGAACACGCGTCTCGGTCGAGGACAACCGTGACATGCTGGCCTCGTACCTTATGGTTGATCCGCAGGGGCGCTTCTTCCAGAACGGAAACGGTGCGTCCTGCGGCTACTTCTACAGCCGGCCCATCACTCGCGACACTATCGAACGGGCCTTTCACAGCGTGCCGTTCGATGCGTGCAAGTTTGCGTCGCGGTACTAGAGGCCTCACACTGTCTTGCCTGGCGAACGAAGCGGTGATCCACGTGGCCGACTTCGGCCCGAGCAGTGCAGCGCAGTGCGGTCGCCGACCGGACACGTACGCCGCGCAGACGCTCGGCCACATATGATCGCCGTGAAGCCAGCGCATCGAAGCGCGGCACCTAACCTGTTTTCTCCAATGGAATCTCCCATCGACGCGGATAAGACTGTTCGAGAACTCGGGGAGCGCTTCGTCGTTGCAGACGTCACGCGCGCCATGCGTCCCGCGGACTTCCTGCTGGATGGCTTCGGGCACGACGCGGCGTTCGTCGACCTGCCCAGGCATGCGGACGACGTGCTGGTGATCAACACCGATCGCTCGGGAATCAATGTAGCGTACAAGCTTGGGCTCGCGGGACCCGAGTGCATAGGCGATCTCGGCGTCTCGCATGCTGTCAGCGACGTTGTAGTAGCGGGGGGCGTTCCGCGGGCTGTGACTGTCGCGCTGCTCCTGCCTGCCGACAGCACGATCGGATTCGTACGCGGCGTCATGAAAGGGGCAGAACTCGCAGCCGAGCGCTACGGCGCCTCAATAGTCGGGGGCGACACCAAACAGAATCCCAAGTTCGCAATTGTGGTCACAGTCGTAGGCACGGCGCCCAGGAACAAGCGTGTACGCAGATGGGGTGCGCAACCGGGCGACTCGCTCGTGGTGACCGGGTACCTCGGCTCGATGCTGCTTGGAATGATGGCATTCGGCAACTCGTTGCCGGTTGGCGACCGTGCCCGCCGCGTCTTGGAGAGCGCGCTGGTGAACCAGAGACCGCCCTTCCGGCTTGGTCGTGCGGTGGCTGATGCCGGTCTCGCGCGCGCCGGCATTGACATCAGCGACGGTCTGCCCGGCGCTATCCACGCGATTTGCGACGCGAGCGGCGTTGGGGCCCTAGTCGACGAACGGCGAATCCCTTTGCATCCTGAGTTGACGGACCTCGTCGCTGCCTCGGGGCTTGGTCCCCTGCAACTGAGCTCGGCCGGGGGAGACTGGCAGTTCCTTTATTCGGTGCCACCGGATCGACTCGCCGAATTGAATCAGGTCGCTTCGTCAGTGGGGGCTGTGGTCGGTGTCATCGGTACAGTCGTCGAACGAGGCATGTTGGCGGTCAGAACGACAGACGGCGTCTGGCGCCGGCTCGAGCGATTGGAGCACGACAGCTTCGCTGATGGCTCCGTTGGAGGGGGGCATTTCGCCAAGGTCCAGACTTCGATGTCCTGCGTGGGTGAGCGCGTCGACGAACGCGCCTGCGAGCGCCTCTGGACGATCGGAGCTTGATCTGGCCACCCGCTTGCCACCCAATTGCAATCTAGGGGAACGCGAGTCGATGGATTCAGGCAGACACCTGCAAAGCGTTCGCGCGCATACGGTCGGGCAGTGCTGGCTCGATAGCATCCGCTGCGTCCTTGACCATGGGGAGCACTATCACGACGAAGACGTCGGGTTGCTGGAGGTTCTTGGGTTGGCGGTCGAGATCCTGAAGCCGGCTGAGACCGATCCGGTAATCGATGCGCATGGCGACAAGACGGTGGTGGCAAGGACCTTCGCGAAGTTCGCTAAGGGCGCATCGGCACCCGATCGTCCGTTCACCTACGGCGAGCGCATCTACGACATGTCGGGCGTCGATCAGTTCGAGTGGATGGTCGACCGGTTGCGGAGGAAGCCTGACACGAAGTCGGCGACGATCGGTCTGCTGCTTCCCGGAAGCACGTCGGCGAACCTGCCGTGCCTCACGACCGTCGATGCGAAGATTCGGCACGAACGCTTGGATCTTCAGTTCTTCTTCCGAAGCCAGAACATCTTCGGAAGGCAGTACGCAAACCTCGCCGCGCTCGCGCGGCTGCAGAGTGACTTGGCCAGCCGGTGTGGCGCATCCCCTGGCGCGCTCCGCGGCTACGTTGCCTCCGCGCACATCTATGCATTCGATCTAGACGAAGCGCGCCGGATTTGCGCGGGCGAGGCCATCGAAATCTCGGACAGGTACTACGTGAGCGGACCGCGCTCAATACGTACCGAGCCGCACTACCTTGCAGGCGAGCAAGGCACCGACGGCCTTGACCCGATATGACAGGGTCAAGGGCCTAGATCGACGACGCGGCCAGAATCGACGGCGAACCCCCACTCTTCCTTCTTGCGGTCGAATCGGGTGGCCAAGCGAACATCGAGCGTCTGTCCAGGTGAAATCGGGCGACCGCTTGGAGACGAGATGTTTGACAGAACGAAGAAGATATCTCTGTCGAACTCCGGATGTCCCGCGAAACCGAAGTTGCTTTCGGGGCGCACGGACTTGACCGTCACGTTCCATCGTTTGTTTCGCAGCTGTGCGTCCACTCCCCTTCGAGTGTCGTTGGCGGCGAGATCAGCAACCAAGTAGCTAGGCCGACCAGCGCCTGCACGCGCAGACGTCCTGCCATCCATGGGGCGCGGAGCGACCTGCTTGAGAAGGTCCGGCGGAAGGTCCTCTGCAAGGAGCAGTCCGGCGTCGAGGGCCATCTTGATCTCCTTCGGCGAACTGGCGTAGACGAGCCGGGTGCGCTCCTGCTCGTCGAGGTCGGCCCTGCGCACCACGCGGCTCTTCGCTAGCCGGATCGCATTCATCATGGACATCCGGGACAGGATGGCATCCAGCCGACCGGCCTCCCTCCGGATCTCTTGGGCACTGATCGCTCCCCCGCGCACCAAGATGTTGAGCAATCGAAGCGATAGATCGGGCTCGACGGCGATACCGCGAAGCTGCGTCCTGTAAACCGGGAGCATCTTGCGCACGATCTCACGCACGCTCTCGCGCTCGGAGCGCAGGATGTCCACCAAGTCCATATCGAGCTGCGGACCCGAGGTCTCGCCGAGGGCGTGCTCCCAGGATGAGAGAAACGTGTCGGCGGAGATCCTCCCTCGCCTCCTCAGAGCGCACAGCTCCGATACCGTAGCCGTCGATAGCACTTCCGATAACGATGCGGGTGGCGGGACACCGACCAGTGCGCGCAGTGCCGGGCCGAGATCGCTGCCCCATGCCTCGTTTCCGGCGAGCGCCGCTGGCAGGAGCTCGATCCATGGGAAGCGTCGCCCGCACAGCAGACGTCGTAAGCGATCAAGCCGAGTCGCTCCTGCCTCGTGGGTCTGCGCGGCATACCAAAACGCGCTACCGCGTAGCGTCGAGACAAGGTACGGCGAGATCGGGTACTTCGGGGGCAGCCTCGCAACTATCGTGATCGCACGCGCCTCCGCGGCGACTTCCTCATCTCGAAGGGCGCGCAGGACGCCCCGGGTCCACGCATCGCCCTCGATCTGCATCGTTGCGAGATGCCCCGCATCGCGCACGGCCACGGCGACGATCAACGGTTCTACCTGCCAGGCGGCACTCATTAGGGCCCGCGAAGGATCCTCGATGAGTTCGAACGCGAAGGCCACTGGCATTGCCCAAGTGGCGAGCTTGGTTTCGGCATTGCCTGCCAGTGCGTCGGGGCCCAGATCCTCGTGGCGTGCAGCGAGGTACTCGGCGCACAGGTACTCCTGGATGGTCTCGTGCCAGAAACCGACGGTACCGGCCTCTTCGTCGCGGGTCAAGATCAAGCCCTGGGCGATCCGATCGATGAACCGATCTACGTCCTCGCCCATGACTGAAACGAGGATGTCGCGAGCCTGGCGGAGGCGGCAGGTGCCCCAGCCCTTCTGTCGTGCACGGAACGCAAGTACCGACAGCGCGTCGATCACTTGTTCGCGTCCCCATGGGAACTCGGTGCGTGCTTTGTCCGACTCGCGCCGATGCCAGGTCTCCAGAAAACGCCGATACAACGCGGCCCGGCCTGCCGGGATGTCGTTCGTTTCGCGGGCAACTTCGGCAACGATCCTCAGCAGAACGGGGCTGCTGGCGATCGTCTCCCCCCCGGGCTGGCGGTACAGGCGGTCGAGCAGTTCGCCGGCCCGATTGGCTTCGTCCAGGAAGGCTTCGAGGAAGCGGAGTTGCTGCGGACGCCCCATCGACCTGATCTCGAACGTCGCAAGTCGGAACTGCTCCGGAGCGTTCGACGATCGTGCCGAAACAAAAACCCGGGCGTCCGGGTACTCGCGCAGCAAACTGGCGATTTCGGTGCGGCAACTGTCGTACAGCGAGTCCGGGCACTCATTGAGCGCATCGAGGTAGAGGATCACTTCACCCGCTGCGACCTGGGACGCGAGGTCCTGCCACTCGATACCGCTGCGCCTTTGGAGTAGCCCGGCCAATCCGTCGCTGGAGTATTCCGCGAGTGAAGCAAAGAGCGGCCAAGCGCGACCCGGCTCCCACTGCTCAGCGGCACGCAGGGCCAGCTTCCTAAAGCAAGTACTCTTGCCGGACCCAGCTTCGCCGATCAACACCGCTCGACGCCGTTCATCAAGCAAGTCGGTCACCCGTCCCTGCCGCAGCGTGTGGTCCGGAGTCAGCAGTTCGACGGCATCGTCGCCGACCGGGTGGGTCGGTTGGGGGGGCTCTCGCAGCCAGTCCTCGTCCAATCCCGGCACGACCTCACTCTCCGCCGCCTCGGGTTCCGCGCCTGCAATTTCGCGCTCCTCTGCGTCGAGAGGTGTGAATACGCCGTCGATCCATGAAAGCTGGTTCTTGATCCTGCCTACATAGCGCCGGATGTCCGGCACCAACTCTTGTGCTGGCCTTGCAGTCCGCACGCATGCTAGGAACCTGTCCCAGGCCAGCGCCGTCTCCTGCTCGTACCGCGTGTGCCGTCCATCGTGCGTTTGAAGCACTGCGGGGTCTTCTATCGGTAGCTCGATGATCTGGCCAACAGCCCCCCGCTTGCGGGCGTAGACGACGCGAACGGGGTTCCCATTCGTCGTCTTCTCGACAACTACGTGCCCGTATCCGCGTGGTACAGGGTCGACGAGAATCGCTAGTGCGGATTCCTCGCCGCAACGAATTTCCTCGAGGGTGACCAGGTGCTCCAGCAGGCTCGGGTTGACCACCTTGAAGCTTCCACGGCGACCGGTCCTCCAGCCTCGCTTTGGGTGCAGGACCTGTTGCAGGATGACGTCACGTCGGAATGCCTCCGCCCCATCACGCTCCCGCTTGTGCGTCGGATCGCTCGCATCAAGCCCGACCGGCTTTCCCTCGTTGTCGACACCGAGCAGGACAACGCCACCGATGGAGTTCGCCAAGGCGATCACCGCCCTCGCGACGTCCCACCGGTAATCGTCCTCGTTCGCGCCACCGTCAAAGCGGCCGCCTTCCGGATATGTAGCCGCCTTCAGTTCGAGCCATTCCGTTTCGCTCCCGCCCACGAGTTCGAGCAGCGCCTCGATGCCACCCCGCGGGTGCTTGAGCACGCGCACAGCCAATTCGCGGGCGGTTCTAGGCTTCATCGACATCTCCAGGTCTCTGGTCGCACCGGATGTGATCCAGTGCAGCGAAGCGTGGCCTGCGCCAGGCGCCACTCGCCAACCTTGACCTCGCCTGCCACGGCCGTGGCATGGCGCAACATCGGCGCGTTCGGCAGGAGTGCCGCCGTCTCAACACGCGCAAGCAGGTGCCGCGAGTTGAGCAGCAAACTGACATTGATGCCGTGTTCCTGCTCAACCACCAGCCGAACCGCCCACTCTCGAACGCCGGGGGAATACTTCGTTGGTCTGTCCATGACTCCATCCTCTCAGGAACTGGAGTCTCCGGGAAACCCGGGGCGGTTCAGCACTCCATGACGCTTCGCGCCTATCCGGCCTCATCATTCGCGCAGTGTCGTCGGTCATATCGGCGCCGCCGTCGTCGCCACCTTCATCGTCGGCGGCAGCAGCGTCGGCGTGTGCGTCTTCCCCGCCACCCAGGCATCGATCATGTCGGCCCACTCCTGCAGCATGTGAC
>ERZ724514.388-NODE-388-length-19769-cov-5.504565_pt1 | contig 19769 bp, 17 predicted proteins | sample MGYA00376047_ERZ724514 | MGnify/ENA primary metagenome ERZ724514 (study PRJEB28724, sample SAMN07190883) | activated sludge metagenome | isolation source: activated sludge of sewage treatment plant in Hong Hong | place: Hong Kong | collected 2016-03-17 ...
GAAGAAGGCTGGATCGGTCGTTCGATTTCCTGACGCTGACGCTTGCCACTTGGCGTTCCGTTTCCATCGATCAGCAGGCTCCTGATGCTGCGCGCGCCGACATCGATCAGCAGCGTAAACGGAGCGTGTGAGACATCCTCCGCTGGCTGTTCCTGATGTACGGCGGATTCAGACACAGGTGCATCTGAACCTGCTTCTGCGACGTCCCGGAGCGCCACTGCTGCGTCACTGAGCATGGTCATCTTTTCTTCGTAACACGCTTGTCACAAAGTCCGCAAGCAGACCCCGTACCCTACGCTTGTGCGCTTCGTGCTGCGCGCAAAACAGTGTCCGCTGCAGGTGATTTTGCCGTACGCTGTTACGCTGTGATCGCTGCGGGTTCGGCTGTACGGATGCGCGCTTGGATCGGGGGAGCCCTGCTCCTGTGGATGGGCTGTGCGACGCCGCAGCAGCCGGAAGTGCTGCGTGCCGATCCCGTGACAGTGCTTCGTGATGTGCAGCTTGTTCAGAGCGTTCCGGCTGGAACGTCGCTGGCGGATCCGACGCTGCCGAGTACCCAGCGTGTCTGGATTCAGATGATTCGCAGCGCCACCCGCAGCATCGACTGGGCTGCGTTTTACGTGGCCTCTGCTCCCGGGGAAGCGCTCGAGCCGATCTTGCGGGAGCTGGCTTCTGCGGCGGCCAAAGGAGTCCGCGTTCGCTTCCTGATCGATAAGCAGATGGCGAAAAATGATCTGCAGACGCTCGGGTTTTTGGAACGGATGCCGGGCGCGATGGTTCGACTGATTGACTTCAACTTGGTGGCCAGCGGAAATCATCACGCGAAGTACTTTGTTGTCGACGGAAAAGAAGTCTTTCTGGGCAGCCAAAACTTCGACTGGCGGTCGCTGTCGCAGATCCACGAGCTGGGTGTCCGCATCGTTCATCCGCACATCGCAGGACAGCTCGCATTTTTGTTCGAGATGGACTTTGCGCTGGCGCGTGATCGCAACGACACCTTGGAATCCAATCCGCCGGTGATGCCGCGTGGTCCCGCCAAAGACATGGAAGTGGGAGTCTCTCCTCCACAGCTTACACCCGACGGAATCAGGCCCGCTCTGCCGGTGCTGCTTGATGTGATTCGATCGGCGCGCTACGCACTGTCCATTCAGCTGCTTCGCTATTCTGCGCATCAAGGAAGTGAGCAGTGGGACTCTCTGCAAGAAGAGCTACGACAAGCAGCTGCGCGCGGGGTCCGGGTTCAGCTTCTCGTCTCAAACTGGAGCACGCAGAGCCCAGAGATCCAGGATCTGAAAGAGCTGTCGCGCTTTCCCAACATCGAAGTACGGATTGCGACGATTCCCGAAGTTCCCGGACGCTTCATTCCGTACGCGCGGGTGGTTCACAGCAAGTACGCGGTCGCAGATGATCAAATCCTGTGGCTGGGAACCACCAACTGGGAACGCGGAATGTTCATGACCAGCCGCAACGTGGATGTGGTTCTTCGTCGCAGTGAACAAGCCAAGCAAGCAAACAGAGTCTTTCTGCAGCTCTGGAATGCTTCGTACTGCGCACCGATTGATCCGCAAAAAGAGTACGTTCCGCCGCGCGTTCGCTAGTCGCTGTCTACTTGGCCTGTCCCACCGTACAGTAGATTCCTGACTCTGCTCCACGACGATCCAGCGGCATCGCAGAAAAGAACTCTTTGTAGCGCACACTCAGACCGCTGACAGCCTTTCCTGTTGGTGATTTTCCCGACGGTGAGCTGGCTGGAAAGCGAAGCACGCTCTTTCCTTTGGGAATCGATCGACGCAAGGTCGCAAGCGGCTGTCGATGATGATCAAGCAGTGCGAACGTTACATCTTGTAATGCGGATGCTGCATCCAGTTCGATGTTCGGTGACACATCTGGATCGTAGTGAACGGTCAGCGAAAACGTCTCTGTGGGCGCAGAAACCGTGTAGCTCTGAGCCCACGGATCGTGTCTGTCTGCATCGGGAAGCGCTGCCGATGTTTCGTCGCTGAGTCGGGGCATGGCTGGCCCAAAAGATCGCTGTAGCTCAAACGCACGCGCAATCGGTCCGGTCACAATGCGAGGCACGCCACCGACATCGATCACAAAGAGTCCCAAGCGCACCGTAGACACTCCCACATACGATGCTTCGGACAGATTCACAGAGGTGTAGTAATCGGCGATGAACTGACTCTGCGACAGACCTTCTGCATCGCGCTTGCGAAACAGATCAAAGTACCAGCCAGTGTAGGTCGGCGGCCCGCTAGAGCTGCCCGGATGCATCTCTACAACCATTGACAGAAAGCGCTTCTGATCGAGGCTGAGCGGCTTCCCTTGTAGCTCGTCGCGCGCGATGACACCCAGCACTTGCATGATGCGTGACAGCCGCTGAAAGTAGCGGCGTCCGGTGGTCTGATCGGTGCGATCGATCTCTTGCAGGACGCGCTCACCACGCTGTGCATAGGCTGCGAGTGCGTCAAACACCGCAGGAACCGGCTCTACGTAGCCATCGGGAATCTCACAGCCACCCAGCTCGTAGCCCTGTCCTGACAAAAGCACGTAGTTGTGCTTGAGCTGTCCGAACGCTGCCACCGTCGAGTTCATCCGCAGATCTTGATAGGCCTCTTGCTGCATAAAGGATGGACGCACACCCGCTTCAGATGTGGCCAGACCTTGCACCGCAGCCAGCCACGCAGCGTAGAGATCTTGCTGCTGAATATGAATCCTTTGAAAGGACTCATATTGCGATTTGGACACCTCTAGCTGCGTACGGAGCGTCGGAAAGCGCTGAAGTTCGGATGGAAGATAGGACAGTGCGCGCCGATGTCCGAGTCCATACAGAATCGATGCAATCTCTAGGCGATGACGTTCGGGAACCGCATCATGAACCAGCGGACGCAGGCTCATCACATCGATCGGAATGCGGGGACCGAGCAGCGTGGCAATCACCGGAAGTTCCGTCGAGCCTTGCGGCATGTAGTGTACCGCGACCGTTCGCACAAAGCGCTTCCCAATGGCCTGTCGGAGCTTGTCCGTCACGCTCGCATCGCGAAGATCCGTGATGCCTGCTTGCGTACGCAGCGCGAGCAGATCCGAGATCGAGACATCTTCCCGCCGACCGGAAAGCAGCGTCCAGCTGCGCTCTACCGATGTCAGCTCTGGCAGTACGCCGCTTCGCTCCACCAGTTCCGCCAAGGCCAGCGCCAACACCACTTCACGCGGAGTCTCACGCTGGTCTGGACTTGCAGAAGGAGCCGAGCTACGCGACGAGCGAGAGACCAGATTTAGCTCCAAGCGAGACAGCCACATTGCCGCCAGAAACAGCGTGGTCAGCTGCGGATCTTCGCGATAGTGACCGCGCACTGTGTACTGCGAAAAGTCGATCATTCGCGCGCGTCCAAACAGCGTCACTTCACGCAGCTCGGTTCCTGACTTTGCCAGCGCCATCAGCGTGCTGACCTGGGCTTCCGTCTGTGGAAACAGCGCTGCATCCTTGATGTCAAGCAGCCGCGCAGCGACGGTAAGATACAGATCCAGATCATAGGCCGTGTCGCTTGGGATGCGCTGTGTTGCGGTTCCCAAGTGCTTGCGGAGCGTGCTCACAATCGAGCGGAGTGTTGGCAGAACCAGCACTCGCTCGATGTCTGCAATCAGCTGATCGCTGCTCGCATAGACTGCATGAAAGATCGCATCCACAGAGACATACAGCGGAAGCTGTGACTGGTGGATTTCGTGAAACGCCATTGCATAGCTGGGAAACGTCAGCCGGGCGAGCGACGCAAAGCCCAAGGAATACAGCCTCTCACGCTCTGTCGGGCGAAGGGAAAAGCGACGCTCAAAGTGATCGAGTCGCAGCGGTGCTTGCTGGTGATTCCAGCGCAGCGTCTGAGCGGGCAGAGTGGACGACGGCTGAACCGCAGACAGAATCGCTTGCATCGCGCGATCGATGTTCGAGTCTGCGACTTCACAGAGATCGCTCTTGTTCTTCGGAATCGCACGACGCGCGGGCTCTTCCTCTTGTGCTGCGGATGATCGTCCAATCAGACCCACAAGCAGCGCCGCACACAGAGCCGTTTGACGATTCAGCAACGCAATCTCCCCCGAGACAGTGTGGACAGTATAGCGTGGCGCGGACAGATCCCCTATTGTTTCCGTCGTGACATTTCGTTTCGAGCCTGTGTCTACGACTGTGACCGATGCCTATGAGCGACTGTCTGGTCATCGCGCTGCTCCGCTGTTTCTGACCTGTGAGCATGCGAGCGAGCGACTCCCAACCGGCTATGCGCTGTCTGGTTCTGATCTGCGACTGAGCGGAACCCACTGGGCCTACGACTTGGGGGCGCGCGATCTGGTGATCGAGCTTGCGGCTGCGCTCTGTGCGTCTGCGGTCCTGGCTCGCTTTTCACGACTGCTCATCGATCCGAATCGTGAGGAACACCACCCCGACTTGTTTCGCCAGCATGCCGAAGGACTCCCGATTGGGCTCAATCAGCAGCTCTCTGTTTCAGAACGCCAGCATCGCATCACGCACTACCATCGGCCCTATCATGAAGCGGTCGATGCTGCGCTCAGTGAGTCTGCTGCACCGACGCTGCTGTCGATTCACACCTTTACGCCGATTTATGAAGGACAGGTTCGTCAGGTCGAGCTTGGTGTGCTGTTCGATCGCGATGATGCCGCTGCTGAAGCGCTGATGGCTGCGCTGCGTCAGACCTATCCGCACGTCGCTGCCAACGAGCCCTGGAGCGGAAAGCTGGGACTCATTTATTCCGCCGAGCGGCATGCGCATCGTCACGGTCGTGTCGCGCTAGAGCTAGAAGTCCGTCAGGATCTCGCCACGGATCCAGCCTATCGACAGAAGCTGGTGCAGGTGCTCGCGGACTACTTTCAGCATCAGTAAGCTGGGAATATGAAGCAGATGGAATGCCTCATATTGGGAATATGAAGCAGATGGAATGCCTCATATTGAGAATATGAAGCAGATGGAATGCCTCATATTGAGAATATGAAGCATGTTGCGTGCTTCTTATCGCGCGGTGCGACGACTGCGCTGGCGACGACGCAGCAGCAGTCCAGACAGGAGCGATGACACAGCAATCATTCCGCCAGTGCCAGCGGAGGAACCCAGTCCACCGACTTCGCAGCCTCGTCCGCCGCCCGCGATCTGCTCGAAGACCGGGTTGTCGTTTTGCACAGACAGCGTCGCTTGGTTGTTCTTGTCATCGGGATCCACGCTCAGTGCGCTGACCGTGGCAACCAGCGAAAACTCCCGCAGGACTGGCGGTGGCACCAGCGTCACCGAAAGCTGCTGTTCTCCGACGGGAAGGTTCGCCGCCACGCAGTCCAACACCGACGCGCTCTGGGTGCAAGAAAAGCCATCCGCCGACAGCGACAGCTGCGCGTGTTCTGGCGCTTCAATCCGCAGCGTTACGTCATAGGCTGCGCTCTTTCCTTGATTCTTCAGCAGCAGCGGCAGCGTCGCCGGGTTCATCTGGCTCACCGTCTGGGTCGGCTGCGTCCACGCAATCGACAGCTCTGCTTCGGCGCGACACTGACCGAGCTGGCAGCTTCCCAGCTCGCAGACGGTGCCGTTTTCTTGGCTGGCGTCGCTCGGACAGATGGCGCTTGTGCCGTCGCAGCGCTCTTCGGCATCGCAGCCATGGACGGCGGATCGGCAGACTGCGCCGCGCGCTTTGCGAACATCGGCGGGACACTGAATGGAGGTTCCGCTGCACGTCTCGGCTTGATCGCAGCTTCCTTGCGCTGCCCGACAGACGGTGCCGCCGCGAACGGGCGCACAGACGCCATCGGCTGCCGCGCCAGCGACGATGCTGCAAGCCTGACAGTCCACGGTGCCACTGCCACAGGCGCTGTTGCAGCAGACGCCATCGACGCAGAAGCCGCTGCCGCACTCGGTGGCTGCAAGACAAGGTTCGCCGTTGCCTTTGCGATCGATGAACGCGTAGGCGGCACCACCGATGGGACGACGCGGCGCTCCGACGAGGAACGTATCGCCATCGACGCTGACTCCGTTTCCAAAAAAGCCGCTCACCACTGGATCTGATGCGGTCAGCTTGTTCGTCTGCGTCCAGCCGGTGCCCGCGCGCGCAAACGAATAGGCCGCGCCCGCGTCTTCGTTCATCGGGAGATCTGCAAACGGCGCACCGACGAGGACTTGCGTGCTGCTTACGGCCACATCGTAGCCAAACCAGTCGTTGCTGACGGCGTCGCTGGCGGTGAGCTTGGCTTGCTGGCTCCAGCCTGCTGCGCCACGGGTGAAGACGTAGGCACTGCCGCTGTTTGGCTTGCCCGTCGCATCCCCGTAGAGCGCGCTGATGACCGCCGTGGTTCCGGTGAGCGCGACTTGACGGCCAAACCAGTCGTTGCTCTGGCCATCTGCGGCGACGAGCTTGGCTTGCTGCACATAGCCCATCGCGCCGCGCTGATACACATACGCTGCGCCTGCGTCGGTCTTGCCTGCGATTTCGGCAAAGTCGGAACCAACCAAGACGTAGTCCCCGGATATCGCAACACCGACTCCAAAGGAATCATTGGCTGCGCCGTCGCTGGCCGCAAGCTTTGCGGTCTGAAACCACATCATTCCCCGACGAGAAAAGACATATGCAGCCCCGGCATCTTTGCGCATTCCGACGTCGGCACTGCGCGCGCCTGCGACGACATTGTCTCCATCGACGGCGACCGAAAAGCCGAGCTGATCGTCCGCTGCCGCATCGCTCGCAACCAGCTTGCCCGACGGATACCACGTCGTTCCGAAGCGCTGATAGACATACGCTGCGCCCGCGTTGCTTCGTCCGAAGGGATCGGAACCAGGGGCGCCGATGACCAGTGTGTCGCCGGAAAGTGAGACGCGCGCGCCAAAGTTGTCACCGCTGCGTCCATCGGCAGCGACGATCTTGGCCTGCTGGGTCCAGGTTCCTCCGCTGCGAACAAAGACATAGACAGCGCCTGCGTCGGTGCGACCCATGGGCGCGGCAAACGGAGCCGCGACGACAGCCGTGTCTCCGTCGAGCGAGACCGAAGCGCCTTCATAGTCGCCGGCTGCGACATCGGACCCAATCAGTCGCTGCGGGGCCGCCAGCGCAATCAGCGAAGCGGCATCATCCGTCGAGGACTGCGCGGAAAGATCCCACCTCGGCTGAGCGACGTCAGAATGCGCTCGCAGCGGTCCGTGCGCAGCGTCGGCTTGTGCCGTTCCCGATCCAGCAATCACCGACGCGGCTGCTGCCAACGAAGCCAGCTTCTGCAGGGCCGCCGAGCCGCTTGTCCACACAGAACGAACCCACACGTAGGCCTTCATGGGCAACCTGTACCACCAAGCGAGCGCAAACAGACCGACAAAAATTGCCGCGCGCGCGAGGCTCGCTAAAGTCGAGCCTTCAGCCGACGCACATGGACTGCTCAACTTGCTACTACCCGAATGAAGATGAGGCCCGTTTCTGTATTCGCTGCGCGGCGGCGCTTGGCGTGCCCGTGTCGCGCTTACCGACGGAGCCTCCCGCTGCACCCAGCCCCGAAGTGACAGAGCTTATCGCGGGCAGTGGGGATCTTGGCTCGCCGCAGCTGCTTGCGCAGGCGCTGGAAGGATCGAATCCTCGTCGCACGCAAGGGTTTGGAACAGGACAGGGCAGGGCGTCGAGCGGTCAGACGCTGCTCGGTGGACGCTATCGGCTGCTGAGCTGTCTGGGGTCCGGCGGCTTCGGGGCGGTCTACGAGGCCGAAGAAGTGTCGCTGGGTCTGCGCGTGGCGATCAAGCTGCTCAACCGATCGGCGCTGCAAGATGCGCGGATGCGTCAGCGCTTTTTGCAAGAAGCTCGCATGATTGCCGAGCTGCGCAGCCCGCACATTGTGGTCTTGCATGACTACGCCGTCACCGATAGTGGCGTTCCGTATCTGGTGATGGAGCTTCTGTCGGGAAAGCCGCTTAGTCACGACATGATGATTGGTGTGCTGCCAGCGCGCCGAGCGGTTCACATCATGGCGCAGGTCTGTGGTGCGCTCGGGGATGCGCATGCCTGCGGGATGGTTCACCGCGACATCAAGCCCGACAATGTGCTGCTGCTGGCGCACGCGCCGCCGTTTTCGCCCAATCTTCCGCCGTCGCCGACGCTGGCAGAGCGCGACTTTGTCAAAGTGGTCGATTTTGGCGTGGCTCGTTGGTGTGGTAGCTCGACGCGGGCATCGGATATCTTGGGCACTCCCGCTTATATTTCACCGGAGACGCTGGCCGATGAGCCGGTCGACGGACGCAGCGATCTGTACGCAGTGGGCATGCTGCTGTGGCAGATGATCGTCGGAGAGCTGCCGTTCCCAAGCAAAAACCAAGCGCAGATGATGAAGTCGCACCTTGACGCGACGCGTTATCGTCCGCGAGACATCAACAGTCGCTACCGGCTGCCTGATGCGCTGGAAGATCTGATGGTGAAGCTCATCGCGCGCGCGCCAAGTGACAGACCGAGCAGTGCCTATGAGGTTCGGTCTCAGCTTCACGATCTGCTGGCGCAGCCGGGACTTTTGCCAGAGCGACCGCTGCGTGGAGCCTCGCGCCCGGACTTTGGACCGCACTGGGATGGTCCCGCACGGACTACATCGCCGCATCAGCGAGAGGTCGATCAAAGCGCGATCACGGTGAAGATGCCGACGAGAATTGACGCCACTTGACCCACGCCAATAACTCTGCTGAGTTAATAGGCTATGGTCAGGCTCTCTTTCGCGTCCCTTGCATCCCTGCCCTTGCTAGGGCTTCTTCTTTGTCCCTCTCAGTCCGCTCAGGCCGCCGATCAGTGGTGGCGAGATCCCGAGCGAGGCTGCGGAAAAATCGAAGACTTCAAGCGCACGTTCCGCATTGCCGATCTGCCTGGTTGTGACGGAGAGCTGCTGCGATCGGCTCCCGAAGGCGAAGTCGCGATGCACGATGCCAAGAAGCTGCTGCGCGAGGCCGAAAAGGTGCTCGATGGCGGACAGTCCGATGGCGTCGAGTCGAAGCTCAACCAAGCGATTGAGCTGATGAACAAAGCGCCGCGTGATGCGCGTGTCGATTGGGCGCGTCAGCATTACAAGTCTGCCGTCGAGGTTCTCCAAGCGCGGATGGCGATGCTGGCGAAGCTGCCCAAGCTGCGTCAGACGTACAAAGCGCTGATCGATCTGAATGCGCAGACCAAGCCCGACGCCAAAGCGGTGCAAGCGGCGGGTGATGCCTGTGTCGCGGCGTTCAAAGAAGCAGAGACGAGCGGCGGCAACCTGCAGCTCCAGTACGAGCTGGTTCCAGGTAGCAAGATGCGTCCGCTGCGCGAGTACGTCACCGAGTGTGAGCAGGCCAAGGGAAGTGCGGCTCCAGCGGCTGCGACCGATACGGCGGCCAAGCCTGCGGCGACCGATGCCAAAGATGCCAAGACCGACAAGCCCGCAGCGGCTCCGGCTGGCAACGACGGCGGTGTTCCGCGCGCCAAGTGGGAAAAGAAGATGAAGGGTGATCGCAAGAAGATCTTCGAAGCGCACCCCGACGCGTTCCCGACGTTTGAAGGCGAGCCCGGACCCAAGGGCGCGGTCAAAGCAACCGAGTGGAAATACGGCAGCGAAGTCTTTAAGTTCAAGGGCAACAAGCAGCTCAAGGAATAGCCGTGCCGGTACCGATTACGCCGCTCTGTACGGTCGACTGCATCATCGATCTGGTCGACCATCCGCTTCATCGCGCCGATCGTCCGGTGCTGGTGCTGATTGAGCGGCGGTATCCTCCGCACGGCTGGGCGCTGCCCGGAGGCTTTGTCGATGTCGGTGAGCCCGTGAGCCAAGCCGCGATTCGCGAAGCGCTCGAAGAGACCTCGCTGCACATCGAGCTGACCGAGCAGTTCTTTACCTATTCCTCGCCATCCCGAGATCCACGCAAGCACACGGTGTCGACGGTCTTTTTGGCCACAGCCAAAGGACAGCCGACCGCTGCCGATGATGCCGGTCGCGTTGCGGTGTTTACCGAAGACAACCTGCCCGAGCTGGCCTTTGACCACGGTCAGATCTTGGCGGACTTCTTCGCGTATCGTCGCAGCGGCCAGCGTCCCGGCCCGCATCGCTAAGCGCGTCCGTTTTCACTTCACATTTCGTCGGTAGAAAAAAGAGAGGGCAGGGCGCTTGCACAACGCTGCGCTCGGTGTGACGGCAGGCTGCGCGGTCACGTCCCAAGCGGTGGGTTCTCGCGGGCTAGTCTTCGCTTTCGGGATCGATCTCTTCGTCGAGAATCGGCTCTTCTTGCTTCGGCTGCGCTTTGTCTTTGTGCCGGCGTGTCTGAAGCAAGCTGAGCGCTCCCGTCTTTTCCGATCGCGCCGCCGCCTGTTCTTGCAGCTTGAGCTGATGCAAAAAGCCGAAGCACTCGCGCAGACCGTCTTTGAGCGTCCGCAGCGTCTTGATTCCGTCTAGCTCGACGCCAAGCTGAACCATCGTGCGCGCAATCTCGGGACGAACGCCGGTCAGCACACACATCGCACCAAGCAGCCGCGCTGCCCGCGTCATCTTCAGCATCGAGTTGGCGGTGTTGGTATCGACCAGCTCAACGCCCGTGATGTCGATGATGATGCAGCGCGCCCGGTTCGCCTTGACGCGATCGAGCAGCTTTTCCGTCATCTCCGTCGCACGCTGCGCATCCAGCGAGCTGATGATCGGCAGCAGCAGGATGTCTTCCCAGACCTCGACGATCGGCGTCGACAGCTCATGGATCGCCATCTGCTGCTTGGCAATCGTCGCGATCTGTTCTTGCAGCTCGCGCTTCGACTGTTCCAGCTCGCTGATGTACCGCTCGTTCTGGAGCCTCGCGGACGCCAGTTCTTGGTTGTAAATGTTTAGCGCAGCCTCGAGCACCGAAAACTCGTCGGCTTGCGAACTGGGCTCGATCTGAATGAGCTCTGGGTTGTACTCGCCAATCGAGACCATCGACAGGATGTCGACAACCCGTTGAATTCGCTCAAATGAGACGGTGACGAACGTCTTCTCAGCCATGAGAATGGATAGGTGCGCTAAATATTGTACTTATACGCACGTAATTATCATGGTTCGATTGGTCCGATACAGGCAAGACTTTTCGCAAGTGCGTCAACGATCACGAGCCTTGCTCGGCCCGCTTCACCGCGTTCCAGTGCTGGTTCATCTCGGACAAGCTCAGCGACTTGATCGACTGTCCCGCGTCGGAGATTCGATCTTCCATCGCGGTAAAGCGCTTCGTAAAGCGCTCGTTGGCGCGACGCAGCGACTGCTCGGCATTGATGCCCAGCTTTCCCGCCAGCCGCGTGAGCGTAAACAGCACATCGCCAAACTCTGACTCGATGCGATCTCGATCGGCGCTTGGCAGTTCGTTCGTCACTTCGGCATCCAGTTCGGCCAGCTCTTCGTCGATCTTCGCGCGCACACCTGCGATGTCTGGCCAGTCAAAACCCGTCGCTGCTGCTTTGTCCGCGATCATCTGACCGCGCGTAAGCGCTGGCATCGACTTCGGAATCCCATCGAGCGTGCGACGCACTTTTCCTGTCGCTTTGCGCTCTTCGGCTTTGATGGCGCTCCAGTTTTGGATGACTTCCGCCGCGTCTTTGACCTTGGCTTCACCAAAGACGTGCGGATGTCGCCGTCGCATCTTGTCCGAAATCTGCCGGCACACATCGTCCAGGTTGAACGACCCTTCGCGCTCACGCAGTGCCGACTGAAACACGATCTGGAACAGCACATCGCCCAGCTCTTCGCAGTGCGCCGTCACATCGCGTTCGTCGAGCGCATCGAGCACTTCAAACGACTCTTCGATCAAGTAGTGACGCAGGCTGTCGAGCGTCTGCTCGCGATCCCACGGACATCCATCGGGAGCCAGCAGTCGATTCATCACATCCAAGACATCCACCAAGCGGTCGCCACGCGCAGGCTCCGTCGCTGACTGCTGATGAATCGCTGTTTGTTCCGTCGCTGATGAAGAAGTAGGGGAGGGCGCCGCCATGTCAAACCTCGCTCGAACCGGGTCTTGCGTGCGTCTCGATCGCACTCGCTGGTTCTGAATGCGAACTATCTAGCGCAGCGCGTCCCGACTTGTCACGGACTGACGGTTGGCGGACTGGGCAGTGAAGACGGCAGCGTCGAGCTTGGATCGATCGAACCCGCTTCGGGATCTGGCGCTGACTCAGGCTGCACAGGCGTCGTCGGACCAGCCGCGGGCGGATAGCGTAGATCCTGACAGCTTGCGCCGAGGCTTCCGACGGCATCGTTGTAGTGATTGAGCGCATCCAGCGCATGACCGTTCGCTTGGTTCTTTTCTCGCCACGACAGCGCGGACAGCGTAAGTCCAACTGCTCCCGTTGCGAGCCCGCCACCCAGCCACGCCCACTGATGCTGCGTGTCCGTCAGACCGATCAGGCTACCCACCGATGCCAGCGACAGCGTGATTCCAAGTACCGACAGTGCGATGGCTGCGCCGCCGTGATGCTGCGCCGACTTTGCGTGACGCGCTGCTTCTGGCACGCATCCGACAAAGCGCTCGAGCCCTCGATAAGACAGACCGCGCGCCACCGGTTGACCAGCCGATTGCAGCACAAAGCCTCCGTCGTAGCGAAGGACAAGCTCGCCTCGGGCCACAAGCTGCGGCTGATACTGCGTGGTGGCACAGCCGGTACAAAGCGCCATCGCAACCAAGAGCGAACCGCCGCGCAGACCGCGAGCTGACCGGATCATGGCGAGCCTCCGATTGCGTCGGGTTCACACGGAGATCCGCCGCCGCGCAGCATATCGTTATAAGCGTTGACGGCATCGATGGCTTGCGAAGCCTGACGCTCGCTTTCGGGTCGTACGCTCGCCAGCGTGATGGAAATCACCGGCATGACGACGATCGCGACCACCGCCAAAATCGCCAGCCCCTTGCCTGCATCGCCGCTCGATCCGCTGCCGCCGCCGCCGCCGATTCTGCCAACGGAGCCGATACGAACGCCGCCGACCGACGAAGAAAGCCTCGCAATCGGAAAGCCAGGTCGAATGATGCGCGGCACAAACAGCGGCGGATGCGGAAGATGTGGCAGCACGCCCGGATGCACCACAATGATGTCGGGACCGTAATAGCGAGGAACGTAATACTCAGTACCGATCGAGGTCACTTGATACGGCGTCGCAGACGGCAGCGAAGGAAGCTGTATGAAGCTGCGCTCCAGTGGGATGCGCTCATGACCGGTCAGCTGGCGAATCGCGCTTTGACACGCTGGACTCAGGCTGCCACCGCCAAGCGACACCGAGGCTTCGCTGTCGCTGCTATTCCACACCACGCGCGCCCGACCATCGATCGGCGCAACATAGCTTGACGTATAGCCACAGCCAGATAGCGCTGCGAACAAGCTTACGTAGGCGCCGAGCCGACTCATGTCTTCACGGTAGCCTCGAGCCAACAGACAGGTCAAGCGCCGATAATGTATATTATGTAAACTAAACACATCATCTCGGCACGCGATGCCTTTCTTTCGGTACGCGATGCTTTTCTTTCGGTACGCGATGCCTTTTTTGTCGCGCGACTGCTTGGTTCGCTTGTCGCTTTTGACAGTGCTGCGCCAAGCGTTCGATACTTTGGCTGTGCTGCCCGTTCGACGCTCGCTGGTCTTGTTTGCGCAGCCGCTTGGGCCCTTTATGTGGCTGCTTGCGGTGCCAGCTTGCGAGCGATCCGGTCCGCCGAGTCCACCGACTGCTCCGCCTGTTGCCGCTGCGGTTTCTCGCGTGTCCGATGCCGAGTCTGCGGATGCCGCCAGCGCTGGTCCTGCCTATGTCGCGCCGCCGCCGGTGCCCTCACGCAGCGCCGACTTTATTGAGGCCCAGTTCCTCGACACCTATCGGCTGTTTATTCCGCGCGACTTCACCAGCCAAGAAAAGGACGTGCGCTGGTCAAGGTACTACCAAGGTCGCTGGGTTCGCTGGACCGGCCAGTTTCGCTTTGTCACGGCGGACGCGCTGCTGTTTCATCACCTCGGTACGTCGAGCAGCTACGAAGTGTCGCTGATCGTTCCCGAGCCAGAGCGCACGCGGCTTCGCCAGCAGCTTCAGATCGGTCGCTTCTATAACTATGTGGGTCGGCTGCTGCGCTTCGACTCCATGTTTCGAGTCATTGTGCTCGAACAAGGCTCTGTGCTGGCGCCGAGCGACTTCGGTGTGCCAGGAACGCTGGCGACGCTGCCTTGGACGCGCGAGCTGCCTCCGCTGCCGGGTCTTGCTGTCCCATCGCCCGTCGGAAAGTGACCGCTCGCAAGTAGCCGATAGCACCTTGCTTCTGGTCGCTTGTTCGTGGGCGGGCCTATAGCCTACCTGTGCTCATTTCGCTACCCTGGGCTCGGCCAAGCAAGCGAACCTAGCCGTAAAAAGCCTTCTCTAACGCGGAGATCCTTGATAGGCTCATTACAAAGCCATTAGTAGCTTGCCCGTAATGCCGGGGGGCATGGTTTGGGACGTTGGCGATGTCGCGTGACCTAACTGGGAAGACGCTCGGGGGATATCGATTTGGCGAGGTCTTGGCTCGCGGTGCGCAGAGCACCGTGTACGAGGCCCACCAAGGCGAGTCGGACAGCCCCGTTGCGATCAAAGTATTTCTGACGGAGCTGCCGAAGGACAAGGCAAGCCCCATCATCACCGAGGTGCAGCGAGCGACTTCGCTCCAGCACAAGAACTTGGTTCCAGTGCTCGAAGTCGGCAGCCTGGAATGGAAGGGGAAAAAGCACCTGTTTGTGGTGATGCAGCGGCTTCATGGCGAGTCGCTGCGCAGTCGCTTGGCCAGTCAGCCCGGTCACGCCCTGCCCCTTCATGTTGCGCTTCAGATTGCCGGGTCCGTCGGTGGTGCGCTTCATGCCATTCATGGTGCCGGAGCCGTTCATCGTGGGGTCAACGCTGGCGCCGTGTTCATCTCGCCGCCCACCGATGAAGAGCGAGCGCAAGACATCGAAGCCGAAGACCATGTCTATCTGCTCGATCTCGGCGCTTCATCGTTCCAAGACGGGCTCAGCGGCAGCAGCGGCAGTCAAGGAAGGCGCGCACGCCAAGACGACATTCGCGGACTCGCGGCCCTTTTGTCCGAGATGCTCGGCGGATCGCCCGCGACGGTGGCACAAGGAAGCGAAGCCCTGCTCCCGCTGCGCTATCGCAACCGCAAGATTCCGGCGCGTCTCGATGCGGTGCTGCGCCTGGTGCTGTCGGACAAGCTCAGCCCGGACAAGCAAGAACCGTTTTCTTCGATGGCTGAGCTGATGGCCGCCCTGCTCGGTGATGCCCAGAGCATTCCGACGCTCGCAGCCTGGTCCAGTGACGGTCGAGAAGAGGCGCCCAAGACGCGTGGACGAAGTGGCCTTTTGTGGGCGGCCCTTCTGTCCATCGTCGGAGGTGCCAGCTTTGGTATTGGTTATTGGCTCTATCAAGATCCGGGTCCGAGCCAGCCCGTGCCTGCGGTGTCTAGCCAAGCCAGCTCGGCAGCCGCAGCGGATATGGCGCACAGCGACGCCGCCCATTCTGATCACAGCGAGGTGAAGTAAGTGAAGTGCCAAGCTCTTAGCATGGTTCTTTTGGCCGGTCTTCTGCCGGGTCTTTGGTCGGTCGGCACGGCACGGGCACAGCAGCCAGCCCCAGCGGCGGCGGCTCAACCAGCGGTGGCGAAGCCGAATCCGCAACCGGCTCAGCCTGGGGCGGCCAAACTGCCCACTGCGATCAATCCTCAGACGGCGGCGCTGGCGGAAAAAGCGATTGGGCTCGCGCAAAAAGATCAGTACGAGGAAGCGCTCAAGCTGTTCCGCGACGCCTATCGCATCGACCGCAACCCGCGCTGGCTCTACAACGTCGGTGTGCTGTACGACCGCATGGCCAACTGCGACGAAGCTGCGTTCTTTTATCGCGCCGCCCTGTTCGGTCAAGGTGTGCTGCCGCAAGACGTGGATCTCGTCGACAACCGCCTGGGTGTACTGCAGGAAGAATGCAACTTCCGAGAGCGTCACAAGCAGGTCGCCGACCGTCATGCCCGCGCTGCCCGCTACATGAGCCCCGAGTTCCGACTCTGTGCGCTCGCTGAGTCGATCCTCACCGGCATCATCACCCCGGCGGAGCGACAGCTACTCGCCACCTGCCGCGCGACCGAGAACGCACCGTAACGTTCTCGACGCACTGCGTCGTCAATCTTCCGTCCACTTCCTCTCGGCAAAGCGATACGATGGGCGCATGCAGACGACTCGCCCTGCCCGCTCGCGCTGTTTCCTTCGCTGCCTTGCGCTCGGGACTGTCCTCGGAGCTGCTGTTCCGACCGTCTCATTTGGCTACGCGGTCCCGATTCACACCGAGCTGTCGCGTCGTTCCCTGACCAAGAGTGGTCTGGACGCAGTGGCGACGCCTGTCAGCCCGCAAGCCATGGCAACGGTGCGCACCAGCATCGACGCCTTCGCCCGCAGTGAGCCAACGATCAAAGACGCCTGGCTGAAGCGCTATCCGACGGCAGAGTCTTTCGATGCCTTTGCGGAAAAGCAGCTTCTTCAGCTGGCCGCTGCAAGCCAGGTCTACGGCATCGATCGCATAGACGATCGGATCCCGGCGGGTGCGACGCTGCTGGATGTCCTGGCCTTGGGTGCTGCCGAGCCTGACGACGACTGGCGCAACCGTGAGCGACTGGCCTATAACGACAAGCGGCAGCCGCTCACCGATGGCTACAACCAGCCGGTGCCCGCTGATCCAGCGCTGCTCAACATGGGACGACTCGGGGCGCTCTCTAGCCAAGCTCATGCGCACTACGGTCTGGCGCAGGTCGAGTTCTCAGGCGATGCCGATGTCCTCAAGAAAGAGCCCCGTCGCTTCGCTCGCAAGCCGGGCTGGGAAGACGGACCGATCATCACGCTCGCTGCCGAGATGGCGCAGATTCACCTCGATCTATCGCTGGTTGCTGCGCTGACCGATATGCCGTCGTCCAAAGAGCTGTCCTGGCAGTACGCCGGACAGGGCTTTCACTACCTGGAAGACATCGGCAACCAGATCCACACCGTGCAAGTCGGCCTGTTCGACTTCTTCTTCGATGCCGCGATGGAGCGGCTCAAGATGGGACTGCTCAGCGGCGGTGGCTACCTGGGTCCGATGCGCTCGCTTGGGTCGATTGGCATCGACATCTTGTCCAGTCACCACACGCTCAGCGAGGAATACACCTTCCGACGCTTCCAAGCGGCGGTCGATGGCAAGGGCGACGAGCAAGCGCAAAAGCTGGTCACGGCGATGACCGAAGACGATCCCGAGTTTGCCAAGCTGCTTGATGACGCGCTGGCCAAGCTGGGACCGCATCCCGAGCGCAGTGAGTTCGCGCTGGTCATCACCCGCACCCTCATCGATGTGTCTTCGCACGAAGGCGACGATGTCTATCGGGCCACCGCAGCGATTGCCGACCCCAGGCTGCGTACCCGCCACAAGACCTTCAACGAAGAAAAGGACGATCCCGAGCAGTTTGTCATCCCCAAGACCGACCAGAACAAGGCCGCATACGACGAGTTCTTTGCGCTGCAAGCCCGCGCCTTCCGCCGGGTTGGGACCGCGCTGCGCCGCTGGGTCAGCCTGGAGCAAAAAGCCATCGCCGACGCCAGCACGCCAGAGCAAAAAGAAGCCCTGCGCAAGGAAGTGCTCAAGCGCTTGGTCGAGCGACAGCTCAAGATGCAGGCCGACGGCGATGCGCGCCTTGCGCAGTACCTCGGCAAGCCGCCCCACAACGTCACAGCGCCTGAGCACGCCCCCGAGCTGCTGGTCGCCGACGTCGTGATCGTTGGCTTGGTGGCCGGTGTCCCGATGCTGATCCGTCGTCGCCGCAAGTCGCGCGCAGCCTAGCTTCGGTCTGTACCCTGCGGGCTGTTCCCGCCCTCGCCTGTCACCTGCCCCGCCCCGCTTGTCACCCCATACCCGCTTCGTGTAGTCGATGGGCAGACCCCTTCCCAAGGAGCCATCACCATGCCCGTGCTTCGACCTATCCCCTGTGCGGCAGCAGCCCTGCTTGCGCTGGCCACGGCGCCCGCCCTTGCCCACGCGGACTCCGCCGTCTCCCTGCTGTATGCCAGCAGCGTCGTGACCCATCCGTATCACTGGGACACCCAAGGCGCCCAGTTTGACATCGTCGCCGACCCGGTCGCCTGCGCGGACAGCGTGGTTGTGCGCCTCGATGACGGCTCCGGCGTCACTGATCTGCCTGCCACGCGCCTCGATGGAGATGGCAAAAGCCCCAGCCTGTACCGCGCCTACCACTCGATCAGCTACACCCCACACGACCTGTCGTTTTCGATTCGCTGCGGCAGCGGCGCCACCGTCCACCAAGACGACAACGGCGGCAGCGGCTACTTCCTTGCGGCCAGCTCTGGCGGCTTTTTGCAGCGCGGAAGCGTCCACAACAGCGGCTTTGCCCCCACCTACACCACCGGGCCCGGCACCACCTACACCGGCACGGTCGTGCTGCGCAACCTGGCCTATGCCAAGCAGGTGCGGATCGTCTATTCCACCGATGGCTGGCGCACCGTCCAAACCGCCGATGGCACCTACGCCGGGCCGACCTGGGGCTATTACAGCGCCACCCCCAACCCCAACCGCTTCGGCCTGGAGCAGTGGTACTTCACGCTCGACCTCGGCAGCGCCACCACGGTCGAATACGCCGTCTCCTACACCGTGGCGGGTGTCACCTACTGGGACAACAACTTCACCCGCAACTACCGCACCACCGTTACCCGCCTGCCGTAGCGAAGGAGCAAGCGGTCACGCCGCCCGGCCTTGTCCCCCGCCCACAGGGTCTTGACCCTTGTGACACGCGGCGCGCTTACGGCGCAGGGATCGGCTTAGGCCACCGGGGCCGGGTCTTCCGAGCGACCAAGGAGGCCCGGACCATCGGGCGCGGGCTCGTCGGGCCTGCTGCTACGGCCCGGTGCCAGCTTGTCGCGGTACTCATCCACCGGGCGCAGCGCCTCTTGGGCTGCCAGTCGCTCGGCGTCATCCCCCGACACCCGCAGCGCCACCAGCTGGAGCTGATGCGCCAAGATCGCCTGCTGGACTTGCTTACGCAGCGTCGCCAGCTCGGGCCGCTTGCTTGGCTTCGGTCGCTGCTTCGGATCGGCTCCCACCATCTGTCCGTAGGCGGTGTGCGCTCGCAGTAGCTCGGTCACAAAGGCTTTGCCGCACAGCTTCTCTAGCGTCGGCTGCTGCCCGGCCTGCTTGAGCCACGCGATCCGCGACTCGGCTTCGACCCACTGCGCGCCGTATTCCAGCTGAATGAAGCGCAGGCCTTCGGGAAACAGCTTCGCGAACAGCGCCTGCGCCTGTGCGACCTCGGGATATTCCGACGCGGGCAGCTCCAGCCAGCCGAGCAGCCGCAGGTGAACCGCCGACCAGCTGTGGTCCGCTAGAAGGTCGATGGGCCGCTTGTCCGCCGGAGCGTCTTGCCCGAGCGTGTCCACCAGCCCATCCCCGAGCCGCTGGCTTGTCCGCGACAAGTGAAGGTGCGTCCGCTTGATGTTCGGCGCGGTCAGCGTCGCCGAAGCTGCCAAGAGCTGCTTGGCCAGCGCCAAGGTCGTTGCGCTGTCCAGGTACGGTGGCAGCCGCGTGTACGAAGCGGGATCAAAATCAAGCTCACTGCTGTCCATGAAGGGCTCCTTGATCCGAATTGGTCGGATATGCAGTCAACTTATCTAGCCCCGCACCCCCATGTGGTCAAGGTCCCCCCACCAAAAACAGGGTCTGGACCCTCCACCACCCATGCGATGCATGGGATCGGAAGGGTCTGGACC
>ERZ724514.390-NODE-390-length-19721-cov-4.233398_pt1 | contig 19721 bp, 9 predicted proteins | sample MGYA00376047_ERZ724514 | MGnify/ENA primary metagenome ERZ724514 (study PRJEB28724, sample SAMN07190883) | activated sludge metagenome | isolation source: activated sludge of sewage treatment plant in Hong Hong | place: Hong Kong | collected 2016-03-17 ...
CTTGAATTCTTCGTTGTGAAAGGCGCCTAGGATGGCCCTGGTGAAAGCGCCGTTGCCCCATTCCTTGTCCTCCCAGGAAGATTCGTTGGCGTCGCAGGAAGCGAGGGTGCTTGTCGTGGCCGCTTTGTTGCTCTCCGCCACAATGGTCTTGGCCTGCGCCTGCAGCCGGGCTTTTTCTTTGGCCTGTTCCTTGGCCAGGTCTTCCGGACTGAGGCTGCTTGCCGCTGCTGTACCGCCGGCAACGCCAATGGTGCCGCTTTGGCAGGCGTCTATGAAAATCAACTTGTTGCAGGTGATCTTGTCGATCTGCTCGATGACATCGCTCTGGAAGTCGATCAGCGCCTTTTCACCCACCATCACAAAGTCGGTGGGTACGATTTTGAATGAATTGTTGACACTCCTGCCGTGCGAGGAAATAAACAGCACCAGGAAGTCGCGCTCGTAAATGGTATAATTGTATTTTTCCTTCAGGTCGGCAAAGGCCTGTTTGATAATATCGCCGTCGGTCTGAATCTGACCCGCCCTGGTACTGTCGCCGCTGATGAGTGTGCGCATGTACACCTTGTCGAACACAGCGCCATCCTGTTTTTGAAAACTGGCGGCAAAGTCCTGAGCGTCCTTGGTGGTGAACAGCAGATCATCGTGTTGAATGCCGAGGGAAATGACGTGCAGATTAGGCTTGTCATTGTACACGATGGTAAACTTCCCCGTGCTTTCTTTTTTTGCGTCGTTGGCCACAACTACCTCAAGTTCGTTTGTTCCCAAACCAACCGTAATCAGGCGGGTATAGTTATACAGGTACATGCCACTGGCGTCTTGCTGGTTGTTTTTGGGTCGCAATCCTGCTTCACCTGATTTCTGGCCTACGTTATAGGGTTTATTGTTCAGGTAAACAGTGAAGTCGCTGGGTTTCAGGGGCTTATCGCTTCTTGCAAGCACCTTTATGCTCACCTTCTCCATTTTCACGTCCTTCCTTCCTGCAGGAAATTCCTCACGCCCGGGGTTTACCCACTCGATCTGGAGAAAGTTGGAAGGCACCACAGCCGGTTGAATCGTTACGGGTATTTCATCCGATTTTCCACGGCTGCGGCTTTCGTCGGAATACTGTATCTCCAGACGGGCTGTTGCCACCTTCTCCACTTTTTTTGCCCGGAGGGGAAGGTTGAATTTTTTGGATTGGCCGATGCCGAGAAACCCGGCTCTGACAACTTTGGGAAAACTAAAGCCCGGAACACCCGCTTTGTCCTGCAGGGCAATGTCTATGGCATAGGCATCCTGGGTGCCGCTGTTTTCAAGCGTAAAAAGCAGGTAGGCATCGTCGTGTTCCGTCAGCACACCGTTTTTGATGCCTTTGATCTGTATGTCCTTCACCACAACATTCGTTTCCAGTGTCGTCGTCGGGATATACTCCGGGTCGAGGCGGATGACCCAGATATCCTGGCTTTTCGCACCCTCCTGCTTGGAGTCCGTCTGACCCGCGAGCACGAGACTGCCATCGGGCATAAGCACCAGGGCATGAAGTTCATCCGTTCCGGTACCGCCGAATTCCGGCTTTTGTTCCCAAATTAATTTCCCGGTCTGGCCTTGCACCTTAATGAGCATGGCTTTGGGCGTGTTGGCGCCCATGACATGGGAGTACGTATATCCTGCCAATACCAAACCGCCATCCGGCGTTTCCACCATATCGAACGCGCCTTCATTGCTTTTGCCGCCATAAGTCTTCGACCATATTTCCTGCGCGTCGTAGTCGGTTTTGATCACCCACATGTCCTTCAGGCCCGATCCCTGGTTTTCCGAAACCGTTTTGGCATAACCTGCAAGCGCGTAACCGCCGTCGGTAGTTGCCACGATACTGAATACCTCGTCGTACTGGCGGGAGCCGAATAGTTGGTGGTACTGGGGTTTGCCTTCTTTGTTCAGCACAAAAAGCCAGATGTTGCGACTGCCTTTTCCGGAGGAGGTAATACCTGTTATACCGTAATTGCCGTCCTTTCCTTCTGCAATACCCGTGGCTTTGTCCAGCCCTCTGTTGCCGAAGGTCTGTTGCCAGATCAATCCGCCGTCGTCGTACATCTTATATACCCAGGTATCTTCCCGGCCATTGGCGGAAGTAGAGCCAACCGCCACCAGGTGACCGTCGGAGGTCTGGATGATGTCCCGGAATTCGTCGTTGCCGCTGCTGCCGAGGGCCCTTTGCCAGAGTGTATCGCCCAGTTCGTTTACCTTTAATATCCAGGCATCTGCCTGGCCGTTCCCGAATGACGTGGTATTACCGGCGAGCACAAAATTGCCGTCGTAGGTTTGCACCATGGCTTCGATGACATCGTCGCCGGCCCCACCGTACATTTTTTGAAATATGGTATCGCCCTTGGGGCCAAGCAGCATAAGAAAGCCGTCTGTTTTTTGGGCTGGCGGAGAATTCGTTTCCCCGGCCACGAGTATTTGCCCCACGTAGTTGGAGATCACACAGTGTGCGGCTTCCGATTTTTTTCCGCCGTAAATATGTTTCCATGTTACGTTTGGCGCCTCTTTGGTCTGCCCATGCGCCAAAACAGGAATAATGCACAAAAGGACCAGTATCTTTTTCATCATTCTTTATTTGAAAATTGCCGGACGATGCGATTGTTATTGGTTCTGGATCTTCACGTGAATCGGAATGACCGATCCTTGTCCTGTTGTCGTTGTTTTACAGATCATTTGGTCTTGTCCGTAGTCTATCAGGTTTTGCGGGATAAACAGATCACCGAAAGCCTGCTGGAGTCGATTTTCAAAGGGCCCGGATAATTTACTCAACTTGCCCAGCCGTTCCTTGATGTCTGTAATTTTGTCGAAAGCGTACAGGACACAGATGTTGTCGTCGTAAAGGTTCTCGCGGGTGAGCACCCCATTGTTGTCAGGTATGATGATTTCGGCGCCCTTGTGTGCAACGAGTGCGCTTTCGGCGCCACTGGTAACGGGCTCGCCCATGAATTCAGCACGCAGGCTTCGGGGCCAGTGTACCTCGAGTTTATTATCACTGTCAAAACTGAAAAGGTAGACGTAGCGATCTTTTTTGATGTTCCGGGCGATAACCTGGAAGCCGTCACCTTCTTGCCAGTCTGTTTTATCGAGGGTGTAATAGCGACCATTCCAGGTGGGGTGCAGGTCTATGAATTTCTGCTCCCCTTGCGCATTGGTGAGCAGGGTGCCGTATTCATCCGTCTCGGGCATGCGCACCAAAAACTCGCCATACAGGGCGACGATACGATCAGATGCCTCTGCAATAATCTCTTCAGCCTGTTTTTGCTGTTCCAGTGCGGCCTGTTCCTGTTTGGTCGCCTGCTCCAGTTGCATCTGTGCCGCTTTGATATTCTGTTCGGCATTGGTTGATTCTGCATTTTTTAGCGCTTCGGCGGCAATTGCTTTTTGGCGGGCAGCCTCTTCCTGCTTTACTTCGGCCGCCTTTTTGATCCCGGCCGCCTTCTGGTATTGGGCCTTCAGGGCGGCGATCTGATCCGGCGTCAGGTTTTCTTCAGGCAAAATAAGTTGCAGACCCTGGGCTACATTGCTGGCGTAATCAGGGTATTTCATCTGAAAAAAACCATTGTCGCCCCAGTTGGGTCCCCAACTGTTCATGATGTCAAACTCGCCCGATGAATCATCATACCCCACGACCACCAGCGCGTGACCGCCCATAGGTTTATCCGAATCATCCCCGGGTTTCCATACCGTGGTTTCTCCGGTAAGGTTCTTCAGACTTTCCTTTATTTTCATGCCGATGACGACGGGTTTGCCTTCGGCAAGACTTCTTTTGGTTCGGACTACTTTTTCCCGTGGCAACGATCTGTTGGTGAAGAGGGCGATATAGTCCTTGATGGCATTTTCACGCGATTCCTCGATCAGCGTTGCACTCGGTTCCCGATCACAGTCGGCCAGAGGCGAGTCAAATGCTTTGCTGGGGCAATCACCCTTGTCTTTGAGGATTTTAGCCGTCAGTTGAATGTTGGCGCCGTCCATGCAATTGCCCATTTTCGACTGGTTATACAAATACAGCGCGGAGAAGGCCTTTTTAGTTATAGCTTCCCGGTCGGTATTGCCTTCCCGGTAAGCATGGCTGATGGTAAGGGCCCCGTAACCCATGGCCCAACCGATACAGGAACTGATCTCCCCCTGATTTTTTGGAATGGGGCAATAGGGACGCAGGCTTGCCTTCAACGGCATGTCGCCGGCCCTGCGGCCATCGTTTGAAAATCCGGGAGTCATTTCTACCTCCCGTTCAAATCCTTCCTCGTCGAGAATCAGGCCGGTATTATACTCCTGGGCCGGTAGTACCTGACCAATCATCACGCACAATAACCAGGACAAAAGCGGACGTTTCATACAGCGTCTGTTCATATTGATACGGTTTGTTCAATGTGAATACCCTAAAAAAGCAGAAGTAACGGAGCGTGATAGACACAAAGGTGCGGCCCGGTGTGTAACGACCTTCCCACTATTGTATCAAAAAGGTGGACTATTGTAACAGACGTGTTACAAAGGGCATTCTCAATAAGCGCGGGGAATTATTTTGCCGGATTCGATTTCATTTCGCTGGGCGCCACACCGAATTCCTCGATAAAAACCCTGCTGAAATACTTGGGGTCGTCGAAGCCCACCTGGTAGGCTGCTTCCGAAACATTGATATCAGACGTTGTCAGCAAGTGGCGCGCATGTTGCAATCGAATGCTCCGGATATAGAGGGCAGTGGAACGGTCTGTTAGCGCCTTGATCTTGCGGTGGAGTTGCATCCGGCTCATGGCCATTTTACGGCAAAGATCATCAATGGAGAGATCGGCGTCATTGATCTCGGCTTCGATGAAACCGCGCAGTTTTATCAAAAAGGCATCCTCCGCTTTGTCACGCAGACTGGCCTCTTCTACGGAGATGTCCAGGCTTCTATATCGCTCCTGCAGGCGTCGACGCGATTCGAGCAAGTTTTCCAATTGAACAGTGAGTTCTCCCTGATGAAAGGGTTTGGCCATATACGCGTCGGCGCCGCGCTTCATACCCGCAATATGGTCCTCCACGGTTGCCCGGGCTGTCAGCATAACAATAGGGATATGGCTGGTGCGCGAATCCTTTTTGAGTGTATCGCACACTTCAAAACCGTCCATTTCGGGCATCATCACATCGCTGATGATGATATCGGGAACCAGTTCAAGCCCTTTTTCGACGCCAACCCGTCCGTTGATTGCCGTTTCAATACGGTAATGATCTTCCAGGCAACTGATCAGGAAGGTCATTACATCCGGATTGTCTTCAATAACCAGGAGCAATGGCAGGTCTTCGCTGGCCGGCGCCGCGTCTTTCCTGCTGAATCCGGTAATATGGCCTGGCCGTTGTTTGATCAAATCCGGAGACATCGGGGTCGTTGTGCTTGTTCCTGCCGGCGCATCGCGGTGGATCGGCAACCGGACAGTAAAACGCGTCCCTTCGCCAGCTGCGCTTTCCACGTCAACCCGGCCGTTGAACAGTTTGACCAGTTCCCGGACCAATGCCAACCCGATACCCGAACCGGTTGGCGGCAACGCTCCTTCTTTTAACCTGGACGCTGCCGGCGCCTGATAGAAGCGGTCAAAAATATGCGGCAACTGATCAGCCGCAATACCGACACCCGTATCGCTGACGACCAGTACGGCATACTTTTCACCATCGTTAGTTGCCTGCTCTTCCGAAAGTTGAACGGCGATTTCTCCGCCCGGCATCGTGAACTTGATAGCATTGGACAACAAATTGGAAACGATATGCATGATTTTGGAAGGGTCATAATCCATGGTAATCGATTCCGGTGTACTGCATACCCTTATGCTCAGGTCTTTTGCCTCTGCCAGCGAATGAAAAGACTCGGTGATATACTTCACATACGCAACAATATCACCCTGGATATTGTGTATTTCCATCCGGTTCGATTCCAGTTTGGAGAGGTCGAGCATTTGGTTGACCAGGGTCAGGAGCTGGCTGCCGTTGCGGTGGATGAGGGCAGTGGTGGCATGGAGGCATTCGACATCTGGCGCGGATTTTTGCGACTGCGGGTCCTCCAGTTTGCGAACTTCCTTGTCCAGTTGTTCCGTCATGCCGAGTATGACGGTCAAAGGGGTTCGGAATTCATGGGTAATGTTGGCGTACAGGCGGGACTTGGTTTTATCCAGTTCTTTCAGTTGCTCCGCTTCCAGGTGTTCCATTTCCAGGGCGTGTTTCAACTGCTGGCGACGGAGTTCATAACGTACGGAGAAGTAGAGTAAGGCGCTGATCGCCACGGAAAACAAAGAATAGGCCCACCAGGTTTTCCACCAGGGTGGGGTAATAGTGATGCGAAGGGTGGCGCCTTTTTCATCCCAAACACCGTCGTTGTTGGAGCCAGTTACCCTGAAAGTATAGGTGCCGGGGTCCAATCCGGTATAGTTGGCAAAATTTCGACCGGGTTCGGCCGTGATCCACTGGTCCGCATAGCCTTCCAGTTGGTACCTGAACTGATTTTTTTCGGGGCTCAGGTAATTCAGGGCTGAAAACTCGAAGGAGAGGTCGTTTTGCCAATATGGAAGCGTAATTTCGGTCAGATTGAATATTTGACTGTGCAGCGGCGAATCAAATGAAAGGGTATCGCCAACAGTGCCTTGAACGGGCACTGATTTACCGTACAACATGAAATCCGTAATCACGACGCGTGGGACGACGGGGTTATCCCGAATACTATCTGGATGAAAGACATTGAACCCGTTGATCCCGCCAAAAAAGAACACCCCCGAAGCGGATTTCAGGCAGGCGCCGGAAAAACCGCCGCTTTGCAGGCCGTCACGGGCATCGAAATTTCGAAACAATCCTGTCCCGGGGTTGAATACAGAAATACCTTTTCCGGTACCCAGCCAAAGGTTGCCGCGACCGTCTTCCAGAATGCTGTTCACCAGATTGTCTGCCAGCCCGTCCTGTTCCTGCCATTTTTTGGTTGTCTGCCTTTCAGGATCAACGGCCAGCAGGCCATTGTCGGTACCCAGCCAAAAACCGCCTGAAGGATTGGGCAAGATTACATAAACGCGATCCATCTTTCCCTGCCCCGGAACGGGGTAGGCGACAAACTCACCGGTCTCCTGATCGAGCCGGCTAATACCATCTGCCGTTGCAATCCAGATATTGCCCTTCGGGTCCTCACAAATATCAAACACCCAGTTCCGGAATAGACTGCTCTGGTTGTTCGACTTCCACCTGAAAGACCGGAATGTATCGGTTGCCCGGTCGTATCGATTCAGTCCGTCATCGACAGTACCGATCCAGATCGTCCCTCTGCCGTCTTCAAAAAAAGTCCAGATATCGTTGTCACCGATGCTTCCGGGACGCCCGTCCGGACAATAATGCGTATAAACACCTCCGGCGCCCCGGGGGGTGAGCCGGGACAGGCCGCCGCTCCAGGTGCCGATCCACACCTCCCCGCGCCGGTCTTCGCATATGGCCACAACGTCGTCATTGCAAATACTTTGCGAGTTGCCGGGCAGGTGTCTGAAATGTGTGAAAACACCGGTATGTCTGTCGAACAGGTCCATGCCGCCGTCGTCGATCCCGATCCAGATTTTGCCGTCCGGCCTTTCCCAAAAACAAGTAACGGTACCTGGGGTGAGGGCGTTGCGCACGCCTGTGTTCCGGTAGTAATGGAACGGCTTTCTGTATTTATTGAGGTAACTGATGCCTTTGTGGCTGCCTACCCAAAGTCCGCCGTTCCTGTCAGCATACAAGGCTTCAATATTGTTGTCGCTCAGGCTTCCAGGGTTGCTGGGGTCGTGGCGGTGATGGATAAATGTTCCGGTCTCCGGTCGCCAGAGATCCAGGCCGCCGCCATCAGACCCGATCCAGATATTCCCCTGCCGGTCCTGTACAATTTTCGTAATGAAATTGTTGCTCAGGCCATTGGGGTGTCCGACACTTGCCCTGAATACTGCTGTCGTGCGCCGGTCCGGTTTTATCCGGTAAAGCCCGTTTGCCGTTCCCACCCATAAAAAACCGGCACGGTCCGCCACCAGGGTGTTGATGGTTGCCGCTTCGAGTGAGTCGTCGTTGTTCAGCCATTGTTGCAGCGTGCCGGTCGCCGGGTCAAGTATGTTTAATCCCCGTCCCGTACCAATCCAGATTTTGCCTTTGTGGTCTTCCGTGATGCTCCAAACCTGGTTGTGACTCAACTTCATCCCTTCTGCTGCCTCCCGACTAAAATGCGTAACCTGCAATTGGCCCTCCTTAAGAGCATTTTGAAGGGATTTTTTCGAAAACGCTTCTGTTGCCCGGATGTCAAGCCGGAATAAACCTGCCGTTGTGCCGACCCAAATGTTGCCGCGACTGTCTTCATACAAACTCAGCACAGCGCCAATATCTTTCAACGGATTCTCATTGTCGGTTCGACCCGGGAAAAAGATATTTTTATCCCGATCCATCAATTGCAGCCCCTCCTTTGAGCCGACCCAGAAGTTTTTTCGCCGGTCTTCCAAAATGGCTGGAATGGAGTTGTTGTTGATGCTGAACGTATTGCCGGGAGATTGCTTGAAAACTGAAAAATTACAGGCGTCATACCGGTTCAGACCGCCCTCAGTGCCGATCCAGATAAAACCCGTGCTGTCCTGAAGAAAGGTTCGGACACGCGAATTGGACAACCCGTTTTCTGTGGTGAGGTGTGAAAAAAAAGCCGAACCTCCCGAAAACTGCGCAGTAAGAACAAGGGGCAGCAATAGTATCGCTGTACAAGCAATGAATACGCTTTCCCGCCACCTGTTTGCCGGTGCAAACCTGTTGCTAAACTGCTCCATTTTAGTCATCCTCAAAATTGCAACTCAAATCAAATGTAGTAAAATATGGGAGATAATTAGCGGTTTCACCTATTTTCGACGTAAAGTTGGGCCTTCTATAAAAGACCAAACCAACAATATCAGCGTAAAAATAACCACGCCAAGTGCTTCCCCTCAACAGCGCAAATTTATGAAGAAAACAGCCCTTCCTCTTTTATTTGCCTTTATGACAGGCAATATTTTCTCCCAGACACCCCGGTTGATTGCTCCCGTAGGACATACCGGGGGTATAGAGTCTATTGCCTATTCGCCGGACGGCAAATACATACTGACAGGCAGCACCGATAACACTGCCAAACTCTGGGACACCAAAGGACACGAAATCCTGACCCTTACCGGACATACCGATGGTGTCAGCTCAGTGACTTTTTCGCCAGACGGCAAACAGGTGTTTACCGGCAGCATGGACGGTACGGCTATATTATGGGATCTCAGCGGGAAGATACTCCGGACCTTTTCAGGGCATAAAAAATATATCGAATCGGTTGCCTTTTCACCCGACGGCAAACAGGTGCTGACGGGAGGGCGGGACAACGACGCCAGGTTGTGGAATCTCGACGGGCGCGAAATCCAGACCTTTAAGGGGCACGAAAAAGACATCAATACGGTCGCTTTTTCACCCGACGGACAGCAAATATTGACCAGCAGCAAAGACGGTACTGCCAAAATATGGAGCCTGAACGGAACAGTTGTCCAAACTTTTTCGGGCCACAAGGGCAAAGTCAAATCGGCGGTGTTTTCACCCGATGGCAAACAGGTGCTCACTGCCAGCGACGACAATACGGCAGAATTGTGGAGCCTTGACGGTCGCATGGTCCAGACTTTTACCGGCCACACGGACCAGGTCAATATGGCCGTGTTCTCGCCCGACGGAAACTTTATCCTGACCGGCAGCCACGACCAGAAGGCAAAATTGTGGAAACCTGACGGCCAACTTGTTCAAACCTTTAACGGCCCACCCAATACACCGACACGGGTCACGGTAGCCTTTTCACCCGATGGAAAATATGTGCTGACCGGCAGCAAGGACGGCACTGCGCGACTGTGGAGTCTGGATGGCCGCGTCATCCAGACTTTTGAAGGACATGCCAAAGGGATTTGCGCCGTGGCAATTTCATCCGCAAACGGCAGCAAACAAATTCTGACGGGCAACGTCGATGGCTCGGCTAACCTGTGGAGCCTACCCGGAGTGGATGGCCGGGTCTATTATGGCCATACCGACTGGGTGACCTCGGTGGCCATTTCTCCCGACGGAAACAAGGTTCTGACTGGCAGTAAAGACTATACCGCAAAACTATGGGACGCCAAAGGCAAAAAACCGCTGAGCATCGAGAACCCCGGTGCGGTCAATTCTGTGGCCTTTTTGACCACAAATGGAAGCAATCAAATCCTTGTCGGAAGCGGAACCGAAGCAAAACTATTGAATCAGAGCGGGCAAGAAATAACAACTTTTACTGACGATGAATCCATCATAACTGCCGTGGCTTTTTCGCCCGACGGCAAACAGGTACTGACCGGTAGCGGGATGGAAGCGAAGTTGTGGGATGCCGATGGTCAGACCGTACAAACCTTTACCGGCCACGACAACTGGGTGACTTCGGTTGCCTTTTCGCCTGACGGAACAAAAATTCTGACCGGCAGCAACGACAAAACAGCCAAGATGTGGGGGCTTGACGGCCAACTCCTTCAAACCTTCACCGGGCATGGGAAAGGAATCAGTTCGGTGTCCTTTTCGCCCGATGGCAAACAGGTGCTGACCGGCGGTTATGATCATACGGCAAAATTATGGACGCTGGACGGGCGCGTCCAACAAACCTTTTCCGGGCATGCGAAAGAAGTATACGGCGCGGCCTTTTCGCCCGACGGCAAGTTCGTGCTCACCGGAAGCCTGGACAATACCGCCAGACTCTGGCAGGCCTCCGGCGGCAAGGAGATCGCCACGCTGATGGCTATCGATTCCAATGACTGGGTAGTAACTACGCCTTCGGGTCTTTTCGATGCCTCGCCCGGAGCTATGAACATGATGCATTTTGTCGTTGGCCTGGAGGTGGTCGAACTGGAGCAACTCAAAGAGCGTTATTACGAACCCGGCTTGTTGTCCAAGGAAACCGGCCAAAACCAGGACCCCGCTCGCTCGGTAGAAGCCTTTAAAACCGTTGCGCTTTATCCGGAAATGAAGGCACAACTGAAAGGTTCCCGGTTGCAGGTCGACCTGATCCCCCGTAGCGGCGGCATCGGAAAACTCAGTGTTTTTATCAACGACAAGGAAGTGCTGGATGACGCCAACCCGCAACGCGTTTCCTCCCTGGGCATTGATCTTAACGGATACTCCCGCTATTGTCTGCCCGGGCAGTCCAATAAACTGGCCTTGCGTGTATACAACAGCGCGGGCTGGCTCAAAAGCCAGGCGCTGGAACTGGAGTATTTCCCACCTGCCGGCCCCCCAAAAACCGGACCGGCGACACGCAAAAAACCGGCGTTATACGCGGTTGTCGTTGGCACCGCCAACTACGCCGGCGACAAACTCGATCTGCAGTTTGCCGACCGCGACGCCACCAGCATCAGCCAGGCGATTCGTGCTGCCGCACCCAGGGTGTTTGGCGACCGGGTGTACGTCACCCTCCTCAATACCGACGATCAGGATGCTACCCGGCAGGATGTTTCGAGTAAAGCAAACATTCAAAAGGCCTTTGAAGACATTGCAGGCGAGGCGGAATCGCAGGATGTCCTGCTCGTATACTGTTCCGGACACGGCGTCAACTACGGCACTGCAGAGAACTCCCAGTTCTATTACCTGACCAAGGATATTGCCAGCGAAAACCTCAGCGATCCCGAAATCCGGCAGAACTATGCCGTCTCTTCAACCGAATTCACGGATTGGGTCAAATCCATCGCGGCCCTCAAGCAGGTGCTGGTGCTCGATGCCTGCAATTCCGGCAAACTGGTGCAGGATGTGGCCGCCGGCCGGAAAGACCTCAGTTCGTCGCAGGTGCGCGCGCTCGACCGTATGAAAGACCGCACCGGCATGTTTATCCTGACCGGCAGTGCGGCGGACAAGGTGAGTTACGAGGCCAGCGAGTTTGGTCAGGGGTTGCTCACCTACACCTTACTGCAGGGCATGAGCGGACTGGCACTTACAGAAGACAAACGGGTAGACGTCATGACCCTCTTCCAGTACGCCCGCGACAAGGTGCCGGAACTGGCCAAAGGCATCGGTGGAATCCAGACGCCCGTACTGGCATTTCCGGCCACCGGCGCCAGTTTCGATATTGCCATCGTCGACGCAGGGGTAAAGATTCCGGTATCGCAGGTGAAGCCGGTGTTTATCCGCAACGGGTTTCAGGATGTAAATGCTTTCGACGACGTTTTGGGCCTGAATACTGCACTGAGCGACCAGCTTCGACGTATTACGGCCAAAGGTGCAAAAGCCGAACTGATATTTGTTGATGTCGATGCATACGAAAACGCCTGGAAGATGAATGGGCGCTATACCGTGACGGGCGATGATGTGGTGGTGGATATTCGTTTATTCAAGGGAAAAGAACCCAAAGGCGATTTTCAGGTAACGGGAAAAAAGGACGCGGTGCCCGCGCTGGCGGAAGCGATTGTGGGGAAGGCGTCGGGGATGATTAAATGAGCGTTTTTTCGCAAATCCGCCATATTGCAAAACTGACAGTCGTTATTGTTTTTGACAAGGATGTGCAGAATTTTCAGGTTATTCCGGCGAATTTGCCTTATTTATCCTGTCTGAAACTTCAGTTTAAGTCAAAATTGTCCATACAAGCCACCCTGGTTTGATTACAGATAGATACAAGCAACATTCAATCAAAATTCCAACCAAAATGAAATACATTATCTGCCTTCTTTTCACACCGCTGTGCATGCAGCATCTTCCCGCGAGGGACATAAAATCACCCGATGCCATTCTGCCGATAGCGGGCGACTCAGCATCTGTACCCAATGAAATACTCGAAACGGCTTACCTGCTCACGGCCATCGGCAAATACGAGGACGCCCATGCCTATTTTGTTTATGCCTTGAAAGATATGCCTGTCCGGCAGGTATTCAACAATGCCGGGATCGTGGCTATCCTCGACGCCCTGCACTATTTTCGTCCCACCGAACCGGAAGTCAGGTTCCACTATCCGGTAGAACTTGATCTCGAATCGGTGGGTACACGCGATGTCATGGATTTAAAGGATGTCCGGAACAAAAAATTGAAGGAAGCCATATCGCACTTCGACGCGGCCATCCGGCTTGACTCCGATTACGCACCTGCCTATCTCAATAAAGCCTGCGCGTACACCTTGTTGGGCGACACGGCACAGGCGCGGAATGCTGCCGCTGCCGCGACAGGTAAATCCGGTTATGAAAAAACAACCGTAGACGCCCTGGTGCTGCAGGGTATCCTGTATGCCCGCAGCGGCGAAAACGAAAAAGCGCAGGCTGCTTTCAAAACGGCGGCAGGGCAGGGTAGCGCCCTGGCAATGCGCAACCTGAGTATCCTGAACGGAGAAAAGGAAGAGAAGCCGGATGCGCCGTTCAGGATAAACAAAGATGAATCAATCGACGGTATCACCCTCGACGACCCGTACAATATTCCCGAAGTAGATCCCGAAAGCGAGATTGGCTTGAATACACAGATCAATTTTTACCACAACCTGCACCCGGGTGCAAATTGCCGCTTTTACTTTAATGACAACACCGCTTCCGGTCTGCAGACCTATTTCCTGCTCACCGGCCCGGAATATACCGGCACTACGGCTGAAAAACTAAAATCCGGCGCTTCGGCCGCCGAAATCGAGACGGCCTACGGCAAGCCCTTGCGTACGATTGAAACCCTTGCGGGGGAGATCCGTGTGTATACCTCCATTATGCTTTTTTTGGGCAAAGACGGGAAGTTGACGCAGTGGGCCGTTTACGGAGAGCGAGGGTAGGTCTTCAGCGACAAGGCGCGTTGTGCAGTACTAAACGGGCCATGCTGTTGCATGGCCCGCAGACAAGTTTCCCAAATGTAGATTCCGTGCAATATAGTACTCAGGCAACGCGCTCCATTTGTCCGCATATCCATAACTAACGTTGCCAAACAGGGTTATTTTCCTGCTGCCGACGTAAGTTCATCGGGGTTGAACACCATTGGCATTGTACCATTGGTAATAATCACTTTTGAATTTGGCGACTTGCTCAGGTCCAGCCAGGCTTCCAGCGCTTTGAACTGTAAAATTTCCTGCGTCAGACCGGCAGAAATAATGGTATTGGCATCGCTTACGCCTTGAGCCTGTATCCGTTTGCGTTCTGCTTCCTGTCGCTCCTGCTGAAGCACAAACTCCATGCGTTGGGCCTGTTGCTCCGCCTCCAGTTTCTCTTCAATTGCTTTGGTCAGGTTCCTGGGCAGTACAATACTTTTCAGTAGTACCGACTCTACAATCACCCCTTTGCTTCTCAAGGTAGCCATCATGAGTTCGCGAATGCTGGTCTCAATTTCCGCTCGGCTTCCGGAGTGCATGTCTTTGGCGTAGTATTTCGAAGTGACATCCGCAACGGCAGAGCGGAAGACCGGCAATATGATGGTTTCTTCATAGTCAAGGCCTACGTTCCGAAGCAAGTCCGGCGCGTCTTTTTGTATGATCTGGTAGAGTATGGAAACCTCGCTTTGGATTGTCAGGCCCTCGCGGGATGGGATGTTGATCGACACCTCGAGGTTTTCTGTTTGCGCAGACACCTTGACGATCTTGCTGGTGAATGGGTTAAAGGTGCGCAATCCGCTGGTATATACCTTGTCGCTGTATTTGCCCAGCGTCCTTTTGACTCCGAATTCCCCCTGTCGAACGACCGTACAACCCTGTCCCAGAAAAAGCGCGGCAGCGGCCAATGCGACCACCGGCTTGTAAATTGTTGTGTGGTTCATATATCAAGCATTTAAAAGTGAGTACTAAACTGTAATTAGAAGTAATACTATTGATACAAATAGTATTACAAAAAGTTCTGCTTACAGTTCACTTTTTTTTTCTTCTGAAAGGTTCCATGCCACTGAACAGGTAAGGGACTTAGCGGTATTATGTCACCCGCCTGAAGATAAAAAAAGCAGCGCTGCAGGCTATTACACCTGCAAGCGCTGCTTTGTATCCTGCGGAGGGGGAGGGATTCGAACCCCCGGTACCTTTCGGTACGACGGTTTTCAAGACCGCTCCATTAAACCACTCTGGCACCCCTCCTGTCTGGAAGCCGCAAATGTACCAGAATTTTCAAAATTCCATACTTTTCAAAATTTCAAAAAGGCGGGCAGATTTTTAGTCAGTCTGCGGCATCCTGAACAACGTCGGCACCTCGTCTTTTTCCTCGATTTGCTGGAAAAAGGTCTCCAGGTAGGCGATCATGTCCATAGAGGTTTCCCTCGGCAGGTATTTCGAACGGCAGATGGCAAGGAGGTCTTTTTTTGCCGACCGGAGCCCTTGTAATGCTCGTTTCAGATAATCTGTGCCGATACCGTTGGCCATCATGAAGCGGTCGCGGACCGTTTTCAGGCCGCTTTCCGACGAGGGACTGGCATAAGGCGCCGATACGAGACCGGAAAAGTCGAAATCATAGGGCACGACCAGGACCTTGCCCGATTCCAGCGACTTGATCAGCCGGACGTTGCGCATCATGGATATCTCCCAGTCGGTATTGCCGATCATGTACTCAAATACGGCCACCAGGGCAGCCTGGTTCATGATGAGGCTGTCGGGCGAAATACCGTACTGTTCGATCAGTTGACCGTTCAAACGCGCTACGGTTTCCTCCTCGTCTTCCAGCAGGATGGCGTACATCTTGCGCGATTTTTCCACGTGCATATCGCGGATGGTCAGGCGGACCAGCCGGGCGCGCACACTGGCCGACGTGAGGTGCTCGAACATTTTGTAAGCGAGGTATTCCTTGATCAGGAGTTCGTCGCCCTGGGCATTATCCATCGTGGGCAGCACCAGTTTTATCTCGTTGAGCGTATCAAAACCTTCGTCTTTGAGCAGTTTCTTTTTAAACTTGATCTTCAAAGGCGGTATTTCCGCGATTTTCCGCCGGTACTTGCCGCGGGCTTTTACCTCGATCCGGTACGATTTGCCATCCTCTGTGGTCAGTGTACCCGGATAATATTGTTCCGCTTTTTTATTCTCGATAATGGTAGTGAGGTCCGTCTCCAGCGTGATCTTGGCGGCATCCTTTTGTGAAAGCGCCTCATAAATCGTCTGTTTCTTGCCTGCGTCCTGACCAAATGCCAGCACTGGAAAGAGAAGAACAAGCAAGGAAAGTCGTATATGAGTCGTAGAAAATATTTTAGTGTCCATGGTGTCAGAATTTAATTCTGAAATTAAAAATCGGTTTCCCGGATAGTTGTGGGTTTGCGATGCAATTTACGGAAATGCAAAAATATAAACAATTATATTTGGTTAAAAGTTCCAAAACATCGCCCGAACAGAATTATTGCAAAGTTAACATTAAAGTCTGTCGAAAATTTTCAACAGAACAAATGCTGCACCGTGCCAGTTCCTTTCCCTGAATCTATTCAATAGACCTCTTTTTTGAACCGAAGGTTACAAATTCGGTTGAATTGCCATTCACGGACAGGCCGTTAAAGGTAAGTTTTCTACTTTTGCAGGTCGATTCAAAAAGCAATAATTATGTTCAGAATGAAAAAAATGCCGGTGATGCTGGCACTCTCCCTAGCCGTGTATTACAGTGTGATGGGACAAATCTCCACCGGCCCCTGCGGCACAACAGCGGAAGATCAGTGGCTTTACACCGCCCGGCTACAGGAAAATGTCGCTAAAGCCGGCGACGGCTCAGCCGTATCCGACCGCAGCGCCACCCAATACGTCCCGATCTTTTTTCACCTTACCGGCGATGCTGGTGGCAACGGCAAACACAAGGTCAGCGATGTACTCAACCAGGTCTGCGATCTGAATAATGCCTACGCACCCATGGAGATGCGTTTTTACCTGAAACCACACCCGACGTATGGTCTTTTCGACTATTCGATCAATAATCAGGATATTTATACTGCCCAGTCCACGCAGTCCAGCATATTCCAGATGAACCTCAAGCGGCACAACAACGCGCTCAATGTGTACGCTGTGGGTACCTGCAAGAACGACGACGGGGTACTGGCCTATTACTCCACTCCCGACGACTGGGTAGTCAGCCGCAACAACCAGATCAACGGCACCGGCAACGGTACACTCGCACACGAGATCGGGCACTATTTCAGCCTGCGCCATACCTTTTACGGTTGGGAACTGGACGGTCAGAATGTCAATGAACCGCGTTGCTTCGACCCTGGCGATCCGGGATGGCCGATCGCACCGGTCATCGCGCCGTATCACCCCGATGGCGCTGATATCCTGACGGAATACCAGAACGGCTCCAACGGAACCACTGCAGCGGATATGATCGCCGACACGCCACCCGACTACAACTTCGGCTATTGCGCAGTGTCGTGCAGTCCCTATACCGGCATCGCCAAAGACCCTTCCGCGGTCCAGGTAAACCCGATGGAGAACAACTTCATGGGTTATTTTATCGGGTGCAGCACCTATGTATTTACACCTATCCAGCAGAGTGTCGTTCTGGCCGACCTCGCTTCGCCTGCGCGCAATTACCTGGACAATAATTTTACGCCCCTGGCTACCAATATCGACACCCCGACTGATCTGTTGACCGGCCCTGCGGACAACCTCACCGTCCCGTACTACGATGAGGTATTGCTCGAGTGGCAGTCGGTCACCGGCGCCAACTATTACCTGCTCGAAATCGATATTTCGACATTCTATAACACTACCAATTACCAGTCTTTCGTCATTCAGGGCACTTCGAAACTGATGACCAACCTGCAATCGAACCGCACCTACTACTGGCGGGTGCGTCCTTTCAACGAATATGTGACCTGTGCTACTGCACGCCAACGCAAGTTCAAGACCTCGCTGGTGTCTGCCGTTGCGGAAATCCCCGAGATCGGGTCCATCAAGGTGGCGCCAAACCCGGTGAACGCAGGCGAACAGCCGAGCCTGCTGTTGCAGGTAAGCACCGGGTTCGAGGCCAATATCCGTATCGTGGATGCCGTGGGTCGCGTAGTGTGGAGCCAGGCCAGTCAGACCTTCCCGGCCGGCGAAATGGTATACGATCTTCCTGTCGCAGGGCTTTCAGAAGGACTCTATCTTATAACGCTGGAAAGCGGTAGTGGCCGTACCGTTCGCAAAATGATGGTATCGCGGTAGATGTTCATGAAGTGAGACGCTGAGGTCTCGAGTATTACCCTTCAGCGTCTCACCTTTTTATTTCCCGCCAGTTATTCCCGCATACCCAAAAACACTGCCAGCCATCCTCCCATAAAACACACGCCTCCAATCGGTGTCACCGGGCCTGCCCAGGTTACCGGAAAAGAAAGCAGGTCGCGGCACGCGAGCAGGTAAAGCGAGCCGGAAAAAAATACCATCCCTGCTACAAATAACCAGCCCGCCCGGGGCAGCCATTTGCTGTCGGGTCGATGCGCCAGCAGCAGTCCGGCAAGCGCCAGCGCGAAGCTGTGGTAAAACTGGTATTGCACACCTTTTTCATAGATATCAAGCAAATGATCTGCATCGAGTTGGTGCAGCAGAAACCTGTTTTTCAGGAAATGCGCGCCAAAGGCGCCCGTCGCTACGGCAATGAAGCCAAAGGCAGCAGCCAGCCTGATCAATAAACGCGAGGTTGAATTCATGTTTTATATAATTGATAGTCAGTCATTTATCTATAAGTGTGGATAAATGGCTGAAAATATTTGCCGAAAATTCGGCTATTTCGCCGCTAAAAGCAGACCCGATGAAGCAATTTTTTTCCGGAAACTACCGCCTGATCGGAATTTTAGTCCTGGCATGTGCAGCTGTAGTGTCCGTCATTTTCCTCGCCCGCCGGGAAGCAAGTCCCTTCCACGCTTTGCCTTCCAATGCTGCCGTAGTGGTTGCCTTGAACGACCCCGCTGTTTTTGAGCGCCTGAAAGCCGGAACGACGGACCCTGCCTGGGCCAAAATCCTGCAAACGGCACTTTTCCGGCAATTGGGGGATGACCTGTCGCTGGCGAAGCAATTGTTTGAGGAGAAAAGTGCGCTGTATCAGGCCATTGCCGGCAACAGGCTGTTGACCGGACTAACGCTGAATCGGGCAGATAGTTTGCACGGACTCTTTATTGTAGACACCGGTCTGGAAATAAACCTGCCTGCCGAACTCACCGCAGGCAGCCCGGAGGCCAAGGTTTTTCCTTCCGTCTATCACGGGCACGCTATTTACACCGTATATATTTCCAAACAGGAACGCCTTGTGTTTACAGTTGCAGATCGCCTGTTGCTGTTTTCCCGGTTTTCCTACCTGGTTGAAGACGCCATCACGCAACTCGACGGCCGGAGTTCGTGGTGGGCCGACCGTCCTTTGGCCAAAAAACTCGACCCCAATGCGCCGTTGCATATTCTGGTCAGACCCGATGCCATTGCCACAGCGTTTGAAGGATCGATGAAATCCAACTGGGCTGCCATCCCCGACATCATCCGAAACAACCTTGTTTGGCTGGGTCTCTCCTGGGATGGCCGGGTAACCACTGCACAAGCAGAAACAAAAGGTTTTCTCGGCGGCATGTACGGCTGGGGCGGAACCGGCAGCCGGGATATATTTTCCATTTTGCCCGACAATACGGCCCTTCTCGCAAAATCTACGTTTTCAGACCCTCATGTCTTTTTCAACAGCATTACGGACAGGCGTGGCGCCGATTTTGAGCAATTTGTGTTGTCGTGGGCCGGAAACGAGGCCGCCTGGGTACTTACGGAGCCTTTTTCGATTGAAATGCACGACGACCAGTTTGTCGTATTCTCCGTATGCGAC
>ERZ724514.397-NODE-397-length-19514-cov-6.525310_pt1 | contig 19514 bp, 14 predicted proteins | sample MGYA00376047_ERZ724514 | MGnify/ENA primary metagenome ERZ724514 (study PRJEB28724, sample SAMN07190883) | activated sludge metagenome | isolation source: activated sludge of sewage treatment plant in Hong Hong | place: Hong Kong | collected 2016-03-17 ...
AGCGCTGCGCATGCCATGACGGGCCGTGCGCATGCCATGACGAGCGCTGCGCATGCCATGACGGGCCGTGCGCATGCCATGACGAGCGCTGCGCATGACATGACGAGGCGTGCGCATGACATGACGAGCCTTGCGCATGACATGACGAGCCTTGCGCATGCCATGACGAGCGCTGCGCATGCCATGACGAGCGCTGCGCATGAAGGGCTGATTGGTAAGGGAGATTACAGAGAGAGGCTACGGATCGGCGGGCAGCTCGCGGAGCTTGACCTCAATGCGGGGGCTCTGACCGGGCTGGGGGACGACCAGCGCGCGGGAGGCTTCGTAGCCGTCTTTGACGATCTCGATGTTGAGCGGCTCGGGCTGGCCGCTTTTGACGATGCGCTTGGGGGTGTTGCCCTGCGGCTGGCCGTTGACGCGAATCTCCGCGCCGCGCGGGTCCGAGTCGATGTAGACCGACCACTGCTCGCTGCCGGACCGGCTGAGCCGCACCACCGCCGCGACGATCACGGTCAAGATGCCGACGACCAGAAGGCCCAGAAACAGGGGCCGCCGCAGAAGCGACTGATCGTCTGGGCCCTGGGCGACCTGGGTGCGCTGGGACAGGTCGACGCGGATGCTGGTGTTGCCGCCGACCATCTGGCCGCCCGACTGAAGGTTGAGCCGCTGGCTGACTCCCGTGGGAACGCGCTGGCTGGTGTAGGCGCTGGTTTGGCCGACGTTGCTGCTGCCGCTGCGCCACGGACCTTGCGAGGTCGCGGGGGCGGACGTGAGCGGCTCTTGCAGCTCGGGCACTTGCAGAAGGTCGACTTGCTGCCAGCGCAGGACGTGGCTCTGCCAGCCCTCGATGCGATGACCGAGCGAGGTGGCGACGATCTGACCGAGCGACGGCGCAGGATCGGCCCCTTGCAGCAGGGCCGCCGCTTCACTTTCCAGGGCGCGACGCAGGGCGAGCGCGGTCGGATAGCGGTCTTCGCGACGCGGCGACATCGCCTTGAGCACCACCTTGGTCAGCTGCATCGGAATCGAGCGCTTGGTGCCTGGAATGGGCGGCGGATCGTCGCTTTCGGGCACGGGCAGCGTCTCGCCGGACAAAAGTTCCCAGAGCAGGGCGCCCAGGCTGTAGATGTCGGCGGTGCGGTCGATGTTGGGGATCATCCCGGCTTCGACTTGGGCACGCAGCTCCGGGGCCATGTACGACATGCGGCGCTGGAGCTTGGCGGGGACGGCGACGTTGGTGACGGTGGCGTTGCGGGTGCCGAGGCAGCCGAAGTCCACGACCTTGACCTTGCCTTCCATGTCGACGAGCAAGGAGTCGGCGGAAAACTGGCCGTGGACGACCTCGACGGTCTGGCCGGTCATGTCGTAGCGCTCGTGGGCGTAGTGCAGGGCATCGCAGGCTTCGCGCACGACGTAGACGGCCTGCTGAAGCGACAGCATGCCAACCTGCGGGACACGGAGCAGCTCGCGCAGCGGAACGCCGAACACGAACTCGCTGGCCATAAACGGGCTGCCGTCGGGTAGAACGCCCGCATCGTGCAGCCAGGCAATGTTTTGGTGCTGAAGCAGGGCGGCGCTGCGCTGCTCGTCTAGGAACAGGCGAACGGCGTCGGGACGCTGCGAGATGCTGCCATCGAGGATGCGCACTGCCAGGGGCTGCCAGCCGGACTGACCTTCGGTCAGCTCACAGCCGATGTAGACCGTGCCCAGCGTGCCTGCACCGATTTCAGCAAAGAGAACATAGGTTCCTGCGCGGAAAGGAAATTGCGGCATGGGCCAACCCAATTTTCTTTCACTTTTTGGCCAAGAGTCAACCGCTTACGACGGAAAACTGCGAAACCTGTGGGATGTGGCGGGCGATGATCTGGGTCTGTGTTGGGGATTGCGCGGGCTGAAAGGGCAGGGCGGCCCGTCCAGTGGGCAGGGCTAGTCCAGCGGGCAGGGCTAGTCGAGTGGGGCAGGGGCGGGCGGCGGCGGGGCCAAGCGAGCGGGCGAAGCGTCGTTGTCAGGGCTTGGCGCGTGGGAATCGCTGAAGGCGGGGGTGCCTTGTCCTTCGGCCAGCCGCTGGGCGGGGACGTGACCGTCATTTTCCATCAGGGTGCGGGCGCCCTGGGTCCACATCGACAAAAAGATGATCGAGAAGTAGCAGATGCCTGCGGTGGTCAAGATGCCCTGCGTCGGGATCTTGCTGCCGAGCACCACCACCACCATCGCCGACAAGATCTGCGGGACGTAGACCGCCTGATCGAACAGGGCGAAGGTGCGGCCCATGAACTCTTTTTTGGCGTAGGTGTGCAGGTAGCTGGTGTAGCAGGGGATGAGCGCGAAGACCTCGACGCCCCACAGCACCAGCAGCGCGACGCTGATCCACGGGTGCTCGGCGCGCGACCACAGGGTCAGCAGCGCCGCTTCGGTGAGCGCACAGCCAAGCAAGGTCTTGCCCAGGCCCAGCTTCTGTCCGAGCGCATGGCCGACAAACGGTCCGACGATGCCGCCCAGGCCGAACCAGAAGATCAGCGAGGCGTACTGCTGATCGCTGCCGTGGAGCACTTCGTGGACAAAGGGCAAAAGCAGCGGCATCACCAGGCCCATCGCCGCACCCGCCGTCACCAAGATGATGAAGATCTGGCGCAGATCGGGGGCGCGCAGGACGTAGCGAAACCCAGCGGCGACGTCGTGGAGCATGCCTTGGCTGGCTTCACTTGGCGCAGCCCGGGGGCGATTGGGCAGGTTCAGCAGCAGCAGCGCCGACGCCAGGTAGCTCACCGCTTCCATCACGACGACGCCGGTGAGACCTCCGCCGATCCGATACAGCAGCACGCCAAGCGGGGGCCCGAGCATGTGAACAATCGAGATGACGCCGCCCGACAGCGAGTTGGCAAAGAGCAGGTGCTCGCTCGGGACAAGCTCTGGGATGAGCGACTGACGCGACGGCATAAACAGCGCGGTGCAGGCACAGATGCCAGCGTGCAGCAGCAGCAGCAGCGGGACCGACTGGGTGGTCGCCATCAGCAGCACGAGCGGAATTCGAATCAGGTCGTTTAAGACCATGATGGTGCGGCGGTTGCCTCGCTCGGCCCAGACGCCGCCAATCGGCGCGGCGATGATCATCGGCAGCAGGGTGGCCACCGAGATAAGGCCCATAAACGACGCGTTGCCGCCGGTGAGCTTGGAGATGTGGACTTGCAGCGCAGTGACGGTCGAAAAGCCACCGATGTCAGACAGGACGCCTGACACAAACAGAAGTCGATACGGGACTCCTAGCTCGCGTATGGAGTTGCGGATGTTCGATGACTTCATAAGCAGACCTAAGCAAGCAGCGGCCAGGATAGCCGACCCGGTGCGGGCAGGAAACCTCTTCGCAAGTCGGTCCTTGTGTGCTGCGGTGGCTGGGGCTCGGCGGTCTGCCGATGTCGCAGCAGCTCGTCCGACAGCGGGGCGGTGAAGCCCACCCGGTGCAAAAGCGCTGTCGCTTCGCGGACTTACAGCGCGTCCAAGGCGGCAGCAAAAGCGGTCAGCGGAAACAGCACGCGCTCATCCAGGTCCAGCTGGCGCAGCTCTTTTTTTGCAAGCTGTGCGGCCAGGGCTTGCTGGGCGTGGCGATAACGCAGCTCTCCAAAGGTACGCAGGGGTGAGAGCAGCTCGCTTTCCAAGATGTCCACGGCGGTGGGCGAGTCTCGCTCGAGCGCGCGACCGATCGCGGCTTCGGTCAGATCGAGCTTGGGCAGCACGCGGACAAAGAAGTCATCGACCTTGCCGCCGCGTAGATAGCCTCGGGAAAAGGCGAGGTAGCGACCGAACACCTGCTCATCCAGCAGCCGCAGCAGATCGCCATCGGCTTCGCCTAGCTGGAGCGCTTCGACCACGCGGGTCCGCGACGCCTGACACAGCACGGACAGCTTTTCATCGAGCAAGGTCAGCAAAAAGTCGCGATCGGCGGGCGCGGCTTGGTGTTCGCCAAAGGCCCAGCGTCGAGGTCGCACAAACGACAGTGTCTCTTGCGCGGCGATCTGGTGGGCGGTCCCGGCTTCGGCGATCAGGCGCTTGCGCTCGGCAGGCAGCACGTCGCGGGCAAACAGCAGCGCATCGGCAGACAGCAGCCGCTGGGACTGTTCCAGCGCGTCGCTGCGTAGCTCGGCCAGCAGGGCTTCGGCGTGTCGCTTGGCCTTGTCGAGGAGCTGCGACAGACGCACCCGCACCGCCGCGTTCTTGATGGCCTGGGATCGGGCAAAGAACCGCTCTTCCAGTGCTTGCTCAAGCGCGGGCAGGTTGGCTGCGCGCAGGAGCTGATCGTCCTTTTGCCGTCGACCCGTGAGGGCTTGGCGACCCGAAAACGGCACGATGACCTCAAGCAGCTCGTGAAGTCCGGTCTCGGGATCGCGCAGGTGGGACAGGATCGCGTCGAGCGACTGCGCGCCGGGCTCGCCTTGGTCGCCATCGGTCTGCGGGATCGTCATCTGCGGCAGCCGATCGATCTTGTTTAAGACGCCGAGGATCTGCTTGCCCGCGCTGCGAATGCTGTGGAGCGCTTCCAGCTCGCTCGCTTTGCCCGCTTGATCGACGGTAAACAGCCAGATGACGGCGTCGGCTTGGGCAATGAACTCGCGGGCGACGGCTTCGTGCTCGGGCAGGATCGAGTTGAGGCCCGGCGTATCGACGACGTTGACGCGCTGAAGCACCTCGAGCGGATAGAGCACTTCGACGACGCGAATGCGGCTGACTTCGGCTGGGTCGAGCCCACGCAGCAGCGCCGGAACCTTGTCCCAAGTGACGGTGCGGCTCTGGCCATCGCGATAGACGACTCGACCGGCGCGCTCGCGTCCGTAGCGCAAGATGTTGATCGTCGCGGTCGTCGGGGTGATGCCCATCGGCGCGACTTCTTCCCCGAGCAGCGCGTTCACAAACGTCGACTTGCCGGAGTTAAACTCGCCCATCACCGTCACGAGCAGAGGCCGATCGAGCGTCTCGACCAGCTTGCCTGCTTCGGTCAGCCACGCGGACAGCTCCGGCGTCTTGGCACAGTGCTGATGCACCTTCAGAAGCAGTCCGTAGAGCTCTTTGGGCAGGGCGGCGCGCTCGGTGTCATACAGCGCAGCGAGCAGCTTGCGGGGTCGGGGATCGCTTGGATCAAGGCTGGCGGCGCGACGGTAATGACTGGCAGCCCCGGCGACGTTGCCGCGACGGGTTTCTAGCGCAGCTTGGGCGAGTCGAAGCTCGATGCCATCGGCTTGGGCGGCGGCTTTGGCAAGCAGGCTGTCGGCTTCGGCAAGGGGCAGCGCTTCGTCGAAGCTCTGGGCGACCCACGCCAGCGGCAGATCGGCCAGCTCGGGACGCTGGGCAAGCGCAAGCGCTTCTCGCGACAGGCCGCTGCGCAGCGACAGTGCAATGGCTTCCGACAGGAGCTGGGTCTTGGCCTCTTTGGCATCGGCGGGAAGGGCTTGCTCGGCTTCGGCAAGGGCGGCGACGGCTCGCTCGGGGGCTCCGCTCTTGGCATGACAGCGCGCGAGCAGCCGGTGCGCATCGGACAGCACGGCATCGAGCTTGTCCCGTCGAGCGCTCGCGTACGCACGCAGACCTTGTTCGTACGCCGACGCGGTGTCCCCTTGGGCAAGCCGTAGCTCGCCAAGCAGCAGCAGCGTATCGACGCGCTCTGGACTGTCTTTGAGCGCCCGCTGGAGCGCTTTTTCCGCATCGGGAATCTGTCCCGACGACAGCAGCAGCTTTCCGAGCGTGGTCAGCACCTGGGGATCGGCTTTGTCCGCGCGCGCCGCTTTGACCAGACACTGACGGGCGGCATCCCACGTCGGGCTTCCCGGTGCTTCGCCGCGCTTTTGCATAAGCAGCACCAGCGCTTGACCGAGCAGCCCTTGCGTCTTGGCGTCGTCAGGATTGCTCGACACTGACTTGCGAAGCTCACGCACGGCCTTGTCGAGCTGACCCAGCTGTAGATACAGCGTGCCGAGCGTTCGCTCGACCTCGGCCCGCGCCAGCTCATCATCGAGCAGCGGCAGCGCTTGCCGGTAGGCGTCGGTGGCTGGACCCAGCTCTCCCGCTTGCGCCAGGATGTCGCCGAGCGTCACAAAGGCTTCGGGATAGTCGCCCCGCGCCGCCAGGGCATCGCTGAGCGCTTTTTTCGCTGCCGTCAGATCGCCCGGCTGACCGCGTCGCAGATAACACAGCCCCAGCAGATAGTGCGCCCTGGCGTGATCGCGTCGCTTGTCGAGTGCGTGCCGTAGCTCTCGCATCGCTGCGTCGTAGTCGCCACGCTCTAGCAGCTGCGCACCCAGCTCTACGTGGGCGCGCACGTCGTCGGCAATGTCCCCGAGCAGATCGCTAAACTGGTTGGCGAAGCGATTGAACTTGTCGAGCAGAGCCACGGTTTGCCCCCGAGTGAGTCAACATCAGCCTGACAAGCTGAGCGCGCACGATCGCACCCAGCGCGCTTATTGTCGTACGTCTACGTGTGCTTTGCGGCGCAGTTCTTTGAGCCATGCGGTCACGGCTTTTTCGACCTGCTGTTCGTAGAGCTGGCGACGGAGCGTCTCTTTGACTTCCTCGAACGGGCGAACTTCTCCGTCTTTCTTTTCGACGAGCCTTACGATCGCAAAGCCGCGCTCGGTGCGAACCGGACCGCGCACATCGTTGGGATCCATCGTCGCAACGACCTCGCGTAGCTCTGCGGCAAGCTCGCCGCGCGGAGTCAGGCCGGTGTCGCCGTCGCCTTTGGCTCCGTCTTCGCAGTACTTTTGGCACAAGGTCAGAAAGTCCTGGCCTCCGCGAGCACCTTCGACGACTTTCGCGGCCTTGCTGCGCTTTTCTGCGACGAGCGCAGGCGGGGCATCTTTGGCGACTGGAATGACAATCTGCTGAATCCGAACCTGCACCTGATCCCCGGCGACCTGTCGGACGGTCTGCGCGTAATAGGATCGGACTTCATCGTCGCCCACTGTCACGCGACTGCGCACAGCGGTGTTCACGACCTTCAGCTGGAGAAGCTGCTGACGGAGCATGCTGCTGTACGAGTCCCACGTCAGACCCTGGCCTTTGAGCGCGTCGCGAAGCTGGGATTCGTCGGTCAGGTTGTTGTTCTTGACGACGTCTTTGATCGCGCTGCGCATCTCGTCTTCGGTGACGTAGATCTTTTGTTCGCGCGCGTACTGGGCAACCAGCAGCTTTTCGATTTGGGTATCGAGCACGCGACGACGCAGCTCATCATAGCGACGCTGACCTTCGCTGCTGTCTCGCTCGACACCGGCGAGGGCTTGGCGGGCCTCCATTTCGGTGGCGGTGAGCACTTCGGTGTCGAGGATGATCTCGTCATTGACGACAGCGACGACGCGATCGAGCACGTTGCCAGCAAAAGCCGTCGAACCGGACAGCGCGAGCCCGAGTGCGATCGACAAAACCGCACCGCGCAGGCGGGACTTGGAAGCGTTCATGTGGTTCATCGTAGTAGACCGCGTCGCCAATCGTTTCATAAATTACTGCGGAGCGGCTTTGGGGGCCGAAGTCGTCGTCGGAGTTCCTGGTCGCATCGGAGACGCCTGCGGCGCATCTTGGAACGGCGGATGATAGCTGCCGGTGCCTTTGGGCGGACGCAGATCCTCGGGCGCACCGATGTCTTTGGACAGATCGACGCGCACTTCCGACAGCTTGTCGTCGTGAACCGTGACCTTGGACTTTTGGCGCAGCGAGCGCTCGTATTCGTCCATCAGTCGCTGTCGTCGCTCTCGAAACAGCTTGGCGCGAATCTGCTGACTGACTTCGGCGAGCTGCCTGGTTAAGGCCCGACGCTGTCCCGTCAGCTTGAGGATCGCAAAGCCGTGCTTGGTCTTTACCGGCTCGCTTACGTCGCCAATCGCGGACAGCTTGAAGGCGGCGGCGACCAGCTCGGCGGGCAGCTCACGGTTTCGTTCGTCGAAGAAGCGCAGATCTCCGCCGCGTTCTTTGGTGTCGGTATCGATGCTGTACTGCGTGACCAGATCGCGGAATCCGACGTTTTCCAGCCCGCGAGAGCGCGGATCGGCCAGCACTTTTTTCGCGGTGTCTTCGTCGGGAACCAAGATCATGCTGACGCGCACTTCGGGCGGACGATTGAACTCGTCTTGGTGTCCGTCGAAATACACTTTGACTTCATCGTCGGTGATGTCTTCGGCTTTCAGACGGTCGAAGCGCTGCTTGAGCAGCTTTTGAATCATCACCTGCTTCATCGCGCGCACAACTTCGGGATCGTGATCCAAGCCTTGGCGACGCGCCTCACTCGCGAGCACCTCGAACTTCACCAGGTTTTCCAGAAACTCTTTCTTCTGTTCCACCCCGGTGTAGCGAGCGCGCACATAAGGCGTCTGACTGTTTAAGCGATCTTCAAGCTCCGACACCGTGATGCTGACGTCATCGATTTGTGCGAGAACTGCGCCCTTTTTGCCATCGGCACTCCGTTTGGCCGACAGGTTGGGGCAACCGACGACGGTGAACAGAACGGGGAGAGCGATGGCACCGAGCGCGAGGCGGCGACCACGAGGCTGGTTCATTCGCAAGCAATACTCCAGGCCGTCGGCACGGTGCAACATTTGTGCAGTCTATATATGGCATTTAAAATGCCTGTTTTGTTTCCAGGTCATTTCGGTGCCTTGCGCGATGTGCTTGCTCCTCCGAACCGAACCGGAAAACATGTTGTTGTCTAGTTTTAGGGAGGGGATATGCGTAAGCGACAAGCGACGAGCAGCTTTGCTGTACCATTTCTTGTTCTGCTGGCTGCCTGCGGCGGCTCCACCACATCGGGAGCTGTGATTCCAGAGGGCGGGCTAGTGTTTCCGGATTGTCAGGACGGCCAGCTTTTGGGCGTCGATGCCAACCGTGGCTATGTGTGTGTCAGCGTGTCGGGTAGCACCGCGACCGCTCCAGTCTGTACTTCGACGCAGGCTCTCACCGTGGAAGGCGGCGCGCTCAAGTGCGTCGAAAAGGGCACTGGCTCGACGACCACTGAGCTGAGCACCCAGATCACTGCGCTTGAGAAGAAGTACACGGACCTGAACACCAAGGTGAACGATCTCAAGGCTCCGTCGAGCACGGGATCGCTGTTCGTGGGTCTGACCGACGTGAAGTACGCCGGCAAGATCATCGGCCCGACCACCCAGGCCGTCGGCATCAACGGCGCGGTCGAAGCCTGCGTGGGCAAGTTCGGCAAGGGCGCGCACATGTGTACTCCGTTCGAGCTGTATGGCTCGGCGGCTGCGGTCCTTCCGGCGTTCACCAAGGACACGACCATGCCGCAAGCGTGGGTGTACATGATTGGCTGGAACCGCAACCTCGGCGTCAGCGGTGTTCCTTCGGCGCAGGCTGAAGACGACTACGCGGGCCTGGGTGAAAACTGTGGCTCGTTTACCCAAGGCGACTCGACGAAGGGCTGGGTTGGAACGGTCGCGGCTTGGTCTGACTCTTCGAGCACGCGCTCGCCGTCGGGCACCAAGACGTTCACGTTCACCATCAACGCGCAGACCACCTGCGATAAGACCTTCCCCATCGCGTGCTGCCGATAAGCGGAAACGGAGACATCCATGCGGACTAGCAATAAGAAACTGTACCTAGTTGCGTGTCTGTTCGCTCCGCTCTGGGCTTGCGGAAGCGACACCACGGGCGGAACCCAAGTCAAGCTGCCTGACAACTGCACGAGCGGTCAGGTCCTGACCACCGACGAAGCGGGCCAGCTTGTTTGTACTGCGCTGCCGATTGGCTCGCAGAAGCTGAAGGACTGCGTGCCGCTCGTCGAGGCACTCACCTCGGATGACGGCTCGACCTTCAAGTGCACCAACCGGAACAACGAAAATCCGGGCGGCGCCGAGGCGGTCACGGCGGTCAACACCATCACCACGACGCTCAACACGATTGAGACGACGGTGAACAACCTGCTCGGCTCGCGTCAGACCTTCGGTGAGTTCAAGGGCGTCACGACAGCGACGACCATGGGCAACATCACCTCGGGCACGGCGCGTGGCATCCCGGCGGCGGCGGCAATCTGTGCGGCGCAGTTCGGTGCGGGCGCGTATATGTGCTCGGTCTACGACATGTACATGAACGTGGCGCGTGGCAAAGTCGGCCAGAACGACAGCGTCGCCAAGTCGTGGGTCTACATGCAGTCGTGGAAGGAGCCCGCTGCGGGTTCGAGCTCTGCGGGCAACGGTGTGTCCGACAACTGCGGCAGCTACACCACGGCTGCTGCGACGGGCTACTGGGGCACTGCGGTGGAGTGGACTGCGCTTAGCAACACCAGCAAAGGCCTGAAGTTCTCTTCGGGCAACACGGCTCCGAACTCGGCGCTGTGCAGCGTTGCTCTGCCGATTGCTTGCTGCCTGTAAAGGAGGGGGAAAAGACCATGAGCAAGATGAAGTATGCATTCCTGCTAGCGCTTGCCCCCATGACGATGGGCAGCGACTACTCTGAAGACGACATTGCCCAGAACCTGGCGGCGCTCAAGGTGACGGGCCAGCTGCCGATCTGCAAGACGGGCGAGTTTCTGACCTATCAGAGCGGCTCGCTGATCTGCGCGGTTCCGGCTGGTAACGGCATCTCGGGTCTGACCCGCTGCGAAGGCCAGCTGCTCACCAACACGGGCGGTGGCGGTGAGTTCAAGACGCTGTCGTGCACGCCGAAGGGTGGCGCTTCGATTGCGAACGCGGACATCACCCGCGTGACGACGCTGAAGAACAACGTCGATACGCTGAACACGACGGTGAACAACCTGACTGCAGCGTCGCCGAGCCGTGGCTACTACATCGGTCTGTCGAGCACCACGCCTTTGAACGGTATGTTCCAGGTTGCTGGCAGTGACACCGGTATCGCTTCGGGTAGCGCGCTCTGCAAGACGGCCACCCGTCCCAAGGCTCACGTCTGCTCTGCGTACGAGATCTACGCCAGCGTCGCGGCTGGTAAGGATATGAGCACGCTCACGAACGTGAACGCCTGGATCTACAACGCGAGCTGGAACAAGGTCTCCGGTACGAGCCCGGCAGATCCCGACAAGAGCGTCGCGGAAAACTGCGGTGGCTTCACGTACTCCTCTTCGGACATCCAGTGGCGCGGCACCGTGGCGTCGTACACCTCGCTCGCGACCGGCGCCATGGGCCTGCGCTTCAACATCGTGCCCTGCGGTACCGTCGCCACCAAGGCCGCCTGCTGCGACTAGTCCTTCCGCTGCGATCCGTCTCGCCTCTTTCAGCGCTTCCTCTTTCCTTCTAACAGCGTAGGGCCTTCCGAAAGGAGGGCTCCTCTACTCGCTCTCTGCACGAAATAGTACGTGTCCGCTGGAATCCGTTTGGGACCAGCGTTCCGTTCTCTTGGTCTGTGCGTGAAGCGGTGCGAAAGGGGCGACTAACGGAGCGACTTTCCATTCGGCAGCAGCGTCGACGGAATCGTTTCCCCAAGGCGCGAAAGCTGAAACCGTGCGCAGGTCTCGTACTTGCTGTTGCAGTAGCGATCCTTCCAAATTCCCAGCAAGCGTCCGTGCGCAAACTCATCGTAGAGCGGACAGAAGTCCGCATGCGGACACTTCGATGAACAGGATGTTGGCTGCGCGATTCGTACTGGCTTGTTCATGACCTGCATTCGATCCTCATTCCGGATGATTCATTCGGAATCTTTCAAAGCAATCCGTGGAGCAATCCTTAGGCCAAGTGTAGAGCAGAAAGAACGTGTCTGCCGTCGGAAAATACCACAATTGCGAAGACCTATACGTGGTGCTGAGTACGCAAGGAAGGGATCTGGAATTGTATCTCTGCTTGCGTGTGGTCGCGCTCGTCGAAGACCAGACAGAAGCGCTGTGCGTGAGCAGAGACACAAATAGAGGCATACAGAATGACTCTTATGTGGAGCGAGTGAAGGCCTGTAGGATTCGACTTGAGAGACTACGCCATGTCACTACGTTTCCGTCGATGCGCGCGGCTTCCGATGCAGCGTGCGGCTGGGACAATTTGGTCACAACCGAGGCAGGATGGTTGACGTGAATCGGATGCTGGTGAAATGCTGTTGGGTTGCGATGGGAATCGTTCCTTCCTCATCGTGCGCAGCGTGGTCTGCGGCTTGCAATCGTACGGCGCGCAGAGCAGGACGCGCTCCCCTGACGAGTCATGGACAAGGTGTTAGACAAACAGACGCAGAGCAATCGGTGGCCGGATTCCGCAACGGCTCCAACGCAAGATGGCGTGGTGGCAGAAGGAACGACTCCGCAAGAGTCGCGAGTGATTGTTCGCACGACGAGGATCGGGCGCTTTTCTCTGCTGCGAGAGATTGGCTCTGGCGGCATGGGAACGGTGTTCGCTGCGTACGATGAACAGCTGGATCGCAAGGTCGCGCTCAAGATCCTTCGCAAGCCTCGCGCGGGCAGTGAAAGACAGCGCAATCAGATCCTGCGGGAAGCACGAGCGGCGGCGCGGGTGGCTCATCCCTGTGTGGTGTCCGTCTATGAAGTGAGTGAAGCAGACGGACTGATTCACATCGCGATGGAGTTTGTCGAAGGCGAAACCCTGCATGCCTGGCAGTCCAAAGGAGCCCATCACTGGCGACAGATTCTGTCGATGTACATCCAAGTCGGTCAGGCTCTACAAGCCGCGCACGAAGTCGACGTCGTCCACCGCGACTTTAAGCCCGAAAACGTTTTGATAGGGGAAGATGAGCGGCCTCGGGTGGTGGACTTTGGACTGGCGCGAGTGGGGGTGGATGAACACAGTCCAGCGGCGGACTCTGCAGAGCATGCAGCGCTGCGTGCGCAAGGTCGCATTACGCTCAGCGGAGTGGTCGCAGGAACGCTGGGATACATGTCTCCCGAGCAGCTTCGCGGAGGAAATGTAGATGCGCGCAGCGATCAGTGGAGCTTCTGTGCATCGCTGTTTGAAGCGCTGTATGGATTCCTTCCGTATTCAGGAAAGACGCTTGCGGACTATTCCGAAAGTTTAAGCGGAAGACCTCGTGCTCAGCCTCGGGATCGTGCGGTTCCTGAAGAGGTTCATAGCGCACTCCTACGCGGACTTTCTACAGACCCTGCTGCGCGATTCCCAACCATGGACAGCTTGCTTGCTGCGCTGTCTCAGGAACACAGCGATGATGTCGCATCAGGTACAGACCTGAGAAAGTTGTTTGCGCGCTCTGCGATCGTGATCACGGTGCTGGTGTTCGTCGGGATGCAGCTTCGATTGTGGAATCATCAGCCAACCCATCTAGAGCCGATCATCGCTTCGCTGGTTCTGCTTTCTGCGAACCTGATCGGAGGTCTTTCTTTTTGGCGCACGATCAAAAACCAGAGCATTCATCGCACGGTCTGGCTGCTGATGACGACGACGCTAGGACAGAACTTTTTGCTGCGCGTGCTCGGTTGGATGTCCGATGTTCCACGCGTGCAGATGGTTCCGTTTGAGCTGGCTGTCATCACCGGAGCGATTCTGTTCGGAACGCTGGCACTGCTGCGCAGAGGAATGTGGATCGCGCTCATACCGCTCTCCACAGCGTTTCTGATCGAGCGAGGCTGGATTCCTACCCGCATCGGAGTCCTCGCCTATCTGCTCTGCGTGACGCTGTTCTTTGTGGTGTGGCAGCGCGCCGCAGCAGACATCACCGAACAGAGAGCCGTTCGTCGTCGATCGTCTTCGCGGATGATGAAGCTGTATCGATCGGGAACCTCTTCGGATCGAAGCTCGCAGCCGAGTCGGAAGGATCGCTAGGGACTCACCACGGCGTCGTATCGTCCGCTCGCGCAGCCGCGTCGGGTGTCGTCTCCTCGGACGCGCGCGACCAAGCGATAGTTTCCAAGCTGCAAGTCCCCCGGCAGATCCAGATCGACAGAAAAGCGACCATCGGGTTGCGTCACCGCGCGTCCCAGCACCCGCGATCCACCGGAGATCGCCAAGATGATCTGCACTTCCAGCGCTCCCGCGTTGCCACTGGTTGATCGGACCGTTCCGCGCACCGAAAGCTGACTGCCGCGATAGGCTTGCGACGCTGCGATGATCGAGACCTGCGTGGCGGCCAGGCTCTTTCCTTGTTCACTGCGGCGATCTTCGGACTGACTGGGATCGTCATCACTGGGTGTGTCCAGATCGTCGCTGGTTGCTGCCAAGATGCTACCGATTCCACCCCGATCGGTCTTTCCGACTTTGTCGCTCGATGAAGCTTTGTCGCTCGATGAAGCTTTGTCGCTCGATGAAGCTCTGTCGCTCGTCCCGACTTTGTCGCTCGATGAGGCTCTGTCGCTCGTTCCGAGCTTGTCGGTTCCGTCTCCGCTTGTGGATGTTCGGGCAGCGGTCGTCGATTGTCCCTGGTTGCTGTCGCGGCTTCCGGTATCGCTGCCTGATCCGCCGCTGCCACCGTCGCTGCGATCTCGTCGCTTGGGCTGGCCCTGGACGCTCTGCGGAACGCCACTGATGAAGCTGGGCGGAGCCGGGAACGGATCGCCGCCTTTTTCGTGATACGGCGCTTTGTTTTCTCCGTCGAGAACACGCTGCTGAAGGGGCGCGCCACCTAAGTTGATGCGACGGAAATAACCGCCGCGACCGCGCGCATCGGGAATGAAGACCTCGACGAAGGCATGCAGCTCGTTTTCGACGTAGCGCGCTGGAATGCCCGCTTGGATCGCCGTGATCACAAACGCATACGAGCGATGACGACACGCGCCGCGACGAGACATCGCCAGCTTGAGGTACAGATCGCCAGCGCCTTCATCGGGAAGCTCTCCGACGGTGAAGCCGCGAAAGTAGTTCACCAGCTGCGACAAGACCGCCAGATAGTCTGCACCCGACGCTGTTCGCACCCCGATGTGACGCAGCACCGACGTGGCCTCACGCTGAAGTCGGCGCGGCAGCGGGGACAGTAGCTCGTCGGGAACATCGGCCAGCAGCGGCGCAGGACTTCCCGGCGGCAAAAGCGACCCGGCAAAGTAGCGAGGTGGCACATCCATCAGATAGACCAAGCGATGGCGGCCTCCCGTGGGCGACGAGGCGTACAGGTTGTCAGCGCTATCGACGGAAAACTGAAGCGCTCGCGTCGGTGTTGAACGATACGACAGCACTCGAAAGCCAGCGCCCGGCGTCGGAAGTGGCGCGGGCTGTCCTGCGACAAAGTCAATCACCACCGAGGCGTAGAATGGATCGCGACCGGCTCCGACGGGACTGTGCGTCGGTTCGCTGCTGCGTAGATCCGCTGATCGCAGCTTGAGCGCACCATCATCGTCGACGGCATCGAGCACGCTCATGCGCTTATACGGATACACCGCAGGCTGGAACACCTCGTGATACAGACGCTCGCCGCCCGTCTCTGCGCCCGTCGCTGAGTCCGGCATGATTCGTGATCGTCGCAGCGGCGGTGGATCGCTGCCCGGCTTGGGCCACAGCGTGTTCGCCAGGTTGTTTGTCGTCGCTCCGCTCGCGAAGATCTGCTCTTGACCAATGGGCGAGCGGCCTCCCGACGGAGACGCAATCAGACCGTCGCTGCTCATCACCGCATCGGGCATCGCATCGGGCTGCGCACCATCGGGACGACAGACTCCGTCGTGACAGCGCAGACGCGGCACTTGAACCGGCTCGTGCAAGGTCGGCTGTGCCGTCGCCGTGGAAGCAAGCATCAGCCCACTGGCGAACAGGAGCCGCAAAAAATGGAGTGAAGACCGTCCGGGCATGCGCTGCTTGTGATGATACAGCGTCTGGCTTGGCGCTACCTGGACCGTGTGGTATAGCCCGGCCTTCGCCTCTGGAGGTTGTATGTCAAGTTTTCGATCAAGTCGGGCTCGCTTGCTCAAGCCCACCCTCGCAATTGCTTCATCGCTGTGGCTGACCGCTTCGCTGACAAGCTGTACGCCCTGTGAGCCGGTCGGGCCGCTCAAAGCCGATCCGCCGCCGACCGTCACACCGCCGCCGCCACCGCCCAAGCCTGCGGGGCCGACGGAAGCAGATGCGCGCTCGTTTATGGCCGACACCGAGACGCAGCTTCGTGCCATGTGGAGCTACGCGCAGCGTGTCCAGTTCGCGCAGAACACCAACATCACCACCGATACCGAGCAGCTCAACGCGCAAGCGCAAGAGCAGGTGATGGAGCTGGTCAGCAAAAAGATCAAGGACGCGGCGCGCTTTGATGCGGTGCAGCTGCCTTCGGATCTGCGACGGAAGTTTGATCTGCTCAAGCTGGCACAGGATCTACCGGCTCCGGCGGATGCAAACGAGCGGGCCGAGCTGGCGCAGCTCGCAGCCGGGATGGAGACGTCGTACGGAAAAGCGAAGTATTGTCCGCCTCGGCTCAAGGGTTCCTGTCTGACGATCGATGATCTGAGCCGGACCCTGTCGACCAGCCGCAACTACGACGAGCTTCAGGAAGCCTGGACGGGCTGGCACGATCTCGCCAAGACGCTGCGTGGCTCGTATGCGCGCTACGTGCTCTTGGCGAACAAGGGCGCTCAGAATGCGGGATATGCCGACGTGGGTGCGATGTGGCGCTCGCGTTATGACATGTCGGAAGATGCGTTTGCCGCCGAGGTCGAGCGTCTGTGGGAGCAGGTCCGTCCGCTCTACGAGATGCTGCACTGCTACACCCGCATGAAGCTGCGACAGACCTACGGCAATCGCGTGCCGGAAAACGGTCCGATTCCTGCGCATCTGCTCGGCAACATGTGGGCGCAAGAGTGGGGCAACATCTATCCGCTCGTGGCGGTGCCAGGAAAAGGCGCGGGCATCAGCCTGAAAGCCAAGTTCCAGCAGAAGAAGACGACGCCGATTGAGCTGGTCAAGATGGGCGAGTCCTTCTTCAAGTCCGTCGGCTTCGATCCGCTCCCGGATACGTTCTGGAAGCGATCGATGTTTGTGCGTCCCAAAGATCGCGAAGTCGTCTGTCACGCGAGCGCGTGGGACATCACCTCGCGCGGGGATCTGCGCATCAAGATGTGTATCGAGCTGGACGACGACAACTTCCGCACCGTCCATCACGAGCTGGGACACAACTACTACTACTGGTACTACCGCGATCTGCCGATTCTGTTTCAGCAGGGAGCAAACGACGGCTTCCACGAAGCGATTGGCGATGCGATCGCGCTGTCGATTACGCCTTCCTATCTGCAAAAGATCGGACTCGTAGACGCGAGCACGCAGGTCGATGACACCACGTTCCTTCTGCACGACGCGCTGGAACACGTCGCGTTCCTTCCGTTTGGAAAAGTGCTCGATCAGTGGCGCTGGGAAGTGTTCTCAGGAAAGGTTCGTCCCGAGGACTACAACAAGCGCTGGTGGGATCTGCGGACCAAGTATCAGGGCGTTGCGCCTCCGGTTGCGCGGACGGAAGCGGACTTCGATCCCGGCGCGAAGTATCACATCCCGAGCAATGTTCCCTACGCCCGCTACTTCCTGGCGCGGATTCTGGAGTTCCAGTTCCATCGCGCGCTGTGTCAGGCGGCGGGCTATAACGGACCGCTGCACAAGTGCTCGATCTACGGAAACCAAGCGGCGGGAGACAAGATGAAGGCGATGCTCCAGCTGGGTTCGTCAAAGCCGTGGCCCGAAGCGCTGGAAGCGATTGCCGGGACGCAGAAGATGGATGGCGCCGCGATGCTCGACTACTACGCGCCGCTGATTTCCTTCCTCAAGGATCAGACCAAGTCGCAAAAGTGCGGCTGGTAGCTCCGCTCGCTGCTTCGTTTGCTCCTTCCTGACTCGCTTCTTTCCACGCGGCCTGGTGTTCCATCGGGTCGCGTCGGCTGGCTCCCGCTCTTCCCATGCATGAGTTTGGTTTCTGTCAAATTTTTGACGCAAAAAACCGCAAACAGGCTTGCCCAGGTAAGAAAAGGCGTGGTAGTGACCCACTTGTCCGACATCGGATTACCTGAAAAACCTGTAAGGAGATCACAATGCGTTCGTTTTCGGCTCTGTGCCTAGTTCTCGCGTCGGCGGCTTCTGGATGTACTCACTTCCATACCAACATGCTCGCCGAGTCGATCAAGACGTTCACTTCGAAGGCGCAGACCCACAATGAGAAGGTTTGGGTTGCTAGCATCGCGGACAGCAATGCCTGTGACAGTGGCTGCCAGTCGCCCACTTCGTGCGGCGGCAAGTCGGGCGCAATCAGCGCCAAGGGACTGTTTGGTGGCTTCGGCGGCGGTGGCGGCGGCAGTGATCGCCTCGCGTACGAGGTCATCACCAACTTCCTGACCCAGAATCAGAAGATGAAGGTCATCGAGAGCCACCGTCACAACTACTCGACCGATACCCGCGTCGAGACGCGCAAGAAGATCGACACGGTGATCGACGGCAAGGCCCTGGCTTCGGGTATGTCGTGCGAAGACCTGTGCTTGCTCGACGAGGCCAAGAAGCGCAGCGCCGACAAGGTCCTGACCTACCACATCATCAGCATGGAAGCGAAGAAGCTGACCATTCACTATCGTCTGAGCGATGTGAAGTCCGGCGTCGTCGAGGCCTCGCACACGCTGCACGTTGCGCACCCGACCTCGGTGGACACCAGCTTCGTCGAGCCCGCGCCCTAATCGGTCCGGTCTTTCCGTTTCTCTGTCTCTCGCCTAGAGCCCGTGCGCGTTCCTTCGCGTCTCTGTGACGGGCTCTGCTGATTTCTGTTCTCATCCCGTCCATCACCAGGAAAAGTTCGTTCGCTGCTTCGGCGAGTGCGCTACGTTTTGGCGCACCAAGGAGGCGGAATCGATGAAGTCAATCTCTCGGACGTGCGGATCGGTGCTGATGCTTGCGACGCTCGGGTGGCTGGGTTGCCAAGACAACACGCAGACACCGACGGACATGCCGACGCCACAAGCGACGGCGACCATCAATGAGCCAAGTGGCGCGCAAGGAACGGCAACCTTTGAAGAGACTGCCGACGGCGTCAAGATCACGGTCAATCTGTCATCGGTGCCCAGCGACGGAATGCTCGGCATGCACATCCACGCAACCGGCGACTGTTCAGACACCGTGGGCGACGGTGGAACCCATCACGGTGCAGCGGGCGGACACTTCAATCCCGATGGCGTCAATCACGGCTGCCCGACGGCAACGCCTCATCACGCGGGCGACTTGGGAAACATCGTCATCTCGGGCGGCAAAGGTGTCTTGACCTTCACCAGCAAAGATCTCACCGTGACCGCTGGTGCGCGTTCTGTCGTCGGAAAAGCGATCATCTTGCACGGCGGTACCGACGACTGCAACACGCAGCCAACCGGCAACTCCGGCAGTCGCATCGGCTGCGCCGTGATCAGCGCCAAGTAGCCCGCGCTATTTTTTCGCTCGCGAAGTCGGTTTCTTCGTCGCCGACGTTGATTTCTTCGTCGCCGAAGTTGATTTCTTCGTCGCCGACGTTGATTTCTTCGTCGCCGACGTTGATTTCTTCGTCGCCGAAGTTGGTTTCTTCGTCGCCGACGTCGATTTCTCCGTCGAGGAGGTCGTTTTCTTCGTCGGAGAAGTCGATTTTTTCGTCGTCGGTTTGGCTGTTTCGGTACGGGCTGGGGTTGTGGAGACAGTGCCGTTGCGGGTCACTCCGTCGAGGATGGC
>ERZ724514.398-NODE-398-length-19506-cov-5.342810_pt1 | contig 19506 bp, 18 predicted proteins | sample MGYA00376047_ERZ724514 | MGnify/ENA primary metagenome ERZ724514 (study PRJEB28724, sample SAMN07190883) | activated sludge metagenome | isolation source: activated sludge of sewage treatment plant in Hong Hong | place: Hong Kong | collected 2016-03-17 ...
CCCTCACGTCGTAGACGTGTGCCGCTTCACAAATCATTCCAGGAGGTGCCGCCTATGGGCACCAAGAAGCTCGGAACCAAGAATCGACTCCCGGAGGACGTCCAACGCAAGAGCCTCTCCGCGCTCTTCAATCTCCTCATCGAAGCAGGGGCGATCGAAGAAGCGCTCAGCATCGTGCGCTTCGCGCGTCTCGAACTCTCAGAGTCGCATTTCCACGAGGTGCTCATCCGAGCGGTGAGCAATGACGACTACCGGGGCGCGTACGCGCTCTTCCAGCGGACGACGCAACGGTGCCTTACCGAAGAACAGTACCGGAAGCTCGCCAAGGGGCTCCTCCACGCGGAGGGACTCGTCGCTGAAGCGCTCGAGGTTGCCACCGAGATTCACCTCGAGTTCGATCCGCGCGTGCTCCGGAACGTCTGCAAGAACCTGCTCCGCCAGCAGCGCTTCGAGGATGCGCGCCGCGGCTACCGCGCAGCCTTCAGGACGAAGATCCCGAAGGAGGACGCACTCGAGGAACTGCAAGCGGCGCTCGAGAACGGGTGCATGGACACTGCGCGGGCGATCGCGAGCGAGACCCTCGGGCTCGAAGAATTCCCTGCCGACATGCTCGATGCGGCGGAGCAGAACGCGGTCGCCCATGGGAACGTCGGTGCGCTCAACCGTCTCTATGACTGGCTCAAGCGCGATCGCATTAGTAAGCAGAAGGATCTGGTGTGCTGCCTCCGCGACGCCGCTGATCGGCATGGTGCGCCGTCGTTCGTCGAGAGTCTCGAGGATCTCTTCAGCCGGGACACGTCGCTCCACAGCGAGGACGCGCAGCGACAGCTCCTCCTCGACTGCCACATCACCTCGGAGCGACTCAGCACCTTCGCGCGTCGAGCGGTCGAGGTGAAGCAGTACGAACTCGCGCGACGCCTCTGTGAAGTGGAAGTGCTGCAGAGACGCGCGAACGCGGGCTTCTAACTCAAGCGACTCAAACGACTCTTACCCGGCTTCCGGGTAGGGGTCGTTTCGTATCCAGGACTTGCATCAGCGGGAGGGAAGCGTAGCTTGCGCCCTCACGTCGTAGACGTGTGCCGCTTCACAAATCATTCCAGGAGGTTCCGCCCATGGGAACCAAGAAGAAGGAAGCACCGTCACCGCGGTTGAACTACGCGCGACGGGACGCGAGTACTGAGCTTCTCATCAACTCCATCCTCGGGAATGGCGATCCAGCAGACGCCCTTCGTATCGCGCGGGACCGCAGGCTCGCGATCGACCAGAGAGTGCTGCACAAGCACCTGCAGTGCTTTCTCTCCGCGAGGGCGCAGGCACAAAAGGCGTACGTGATCTTCTCGGCGATCAAGAAGCTCGACCCGCTCGAACGCGCCCTCATCTTCCCGATCATCGATGGGCTCCTCGAAGTCGGCGCTGTTGCAGAGGCCGTCGAAGTCTCGCGTGCGGCCGCGCATCCCGTCGACGCGAACGCCGTGCGAGTGGTCTGTTTGAGCCTCCTTCGCGAGGGACGCATCCGTGACGCGCAGCGAGGATACCGAGCTCTCAAGATGAAGATTCCGAAAGAGGACTCCGTAGAGGCGGTCACGCACCTCCTCGCCAGCGGACGATATGCCGAGGCGAATTCGTTCGTGCGCGGCATCCTCGGATGGGACTCCTATCCAGAATCGATCGTCCGGGAAGCTATCCGCACAGCAATTCAGTGTGGTCGCCACGACGTAGCCTGGAACCTCTACGCGCAGGAGCTCCTCGAACCAATCCCCTGGGAGGACACCGTGGAGTGCATCGCCGCCGCCGCGCGAGAAGGAACGGACGCCCTCATTACCTGCTGCGAGCATGCCTTCCGGTACGTACCACGGCTCCAAGAGCCCGGTGCGCAGCGGCGCATTCTCCGTGACCTCAGGCTCTCTGGCTGCAAGTATTTGCACATTGCCGACGCATGCGTACAGGCGGGCAAGCTACCTCTCGCTGAGCGCTTCTGCGAAGTTGAAGTGCTGAACTCGTGACAGACGCAGAGTAACGCTGTATCGCGCGTCACATTGATGACCCCCGCCCGGTTTCCGGGTGGGGGTCTTCGTTCTCCTCAGGACCGTTGACGCCACTGGAGCGAAGAGGATTATGGAGGCGCTCACCGCTCCTTCCCATTGCCTCGTTCGGGCACCTCGTCCCGGCTCGGTTTCGCGCGAGTACTCGTACTCGTCCGTGGCCGATCCTGTGGACCAGGATCGGGGAAAGGGGGACACGCCATGAAAGAGTTCATCAAATTCATGACGCGTCAGTTCGTCGTCCGCGGGAGTCCTGCGTGTGAGGAGAAACCCGCACGCAATACCCGTGACGACGACGCGCCCAGTAAGTGGGCTTCCGCACCCGGAACCGGTCTCGGAGCGAAGGGCTGAACCACATCAAGCCAACGCTCCCCAACAGCTTCAAGGGGCTCCAGCAGTACGCTGGAGCCCCTGCTTTTCATGTGCCCGAAGGGAAAGACGCATCGGGGCGGACGAAATGCGTTCGCACGGCATCCGCGAGGGCCTGCCCAGAAGGACGATGAGGTCGAGTGAGCAGACGCAGTGGCTCGCAAAGGGCTTCCGTACGCAGCATTCGGTCATCGATCTCCGGTTCGCACTCGATGCTTCTGAGGAATGCGCCGCGACCGGCCTCCGGGAGCGCGGCGAAGTACTTGTCCGCATCGGTAAGCGCTCGAACGAACTGCTCGGCGAGTTCGCACCATGAGACCTGATTCGTCGCCGCATCGGCACGGACGGCCTCAAGCCGCTGCTCCTGCTCATCGAGGCGGGCGATCTGGATGTCGTACTCGCGTTGCTGGATCTTGCCCTCGGTGAAGAGGTCGAGCGCTCGTGCGCGTTTCTCGGCGCTACGGCGAATCTCCAGCTCCGCGTCGCGCGACCGCTGCTGCCGGAGCTGCAGCTCCTGGGCGTTACGCTCGTGGAGTAAGGCGAGACACGCGTCGCGCTCGATAGGATGGAGGGCGGTCCGCTCGAGCAGCGGGCGAAGCTGTTCCATGAGGAGCGTCTCGGTGATCGGTGGTTGCGGGCAGCCGCGCCGGGAGCAGCGGTAGTAGACGTACCGGCGTCCGGCCTTCAGCTTTTCGTACGGCGAGAGCCTGCGGCGACACCGGCCGCAGTAGAACGTTCCGGGGATTCCCACGAGCCGCTTCTTCGTGCGCGGACCGTTCTTGAGGCGCTGCTGGAGGATCGCCTGCACGCGCTCGAACTCCGTCCGCGTCACCATCGGGCGATGAATCCCAACGTGGAGCTGCCCGCTCCAGCGGAAGACGCCGTAGTAGAACGGATTCGTGAGCACCTGCTGGATGCCGCTCACGCTCAGGGGCTTCCCGGAGAAGCCCTTCTTTCCGAGGGCGTTGGTCGGGAACGCCTGTGTGGCTGCTGCGATCTGGCTGAGCGTGAAGCCGTCGAGCGCCATCTCCCAGACCTTCCGGACGTATGGCCATGCGGCGTCATCGGGGATGATGACCCCGTGCTTCTTCGACTCCTTCGCGTTGAGGTAGCCCCACGGCGGCGCCTGCGGGGCTTCCCCGCGAGACACCTTCTCCCGCGTCCCGCGCTGCGTCTTCTCGATCATGTCGTCCGACGCAATCCGGGAGGCGCCGAACTCGAGCCCGAGGACGATCCGGTTCATTCCCTCGCGCGTGAATGTCTTGTCGTGCGTAATGATCTGCTGGAGGAATCCCTCCTCGAGCGCGTAGCTGATCATCCCTGCGTCCTTCGCGTTTCGCGAGAGGCGGTCGGGCTGCCAGCAGAGGAGCACCTCGCATGCACCGGTGTAGACGGCGTCCATCATCTCGCTGAAGACGGGACGCCCGGGCTTCCGGGCGGACTGTGCCTCGATGAAGGTTCTGGCGATCGTGATGCCGAGGTCGGCAGCCCGACGACGCATCTCCTTCTCTTGCGCCGGGATACTGAACTTCTGCGCTTCTGAACTCTCGGACGACTTCCGGCAATAGAGGAATGCGCGGAGCGGCTTACTCGGGGTGCTGTTCGATGGAGGCATTCAGCGAGGCGTTAAGGGCGATGGTCTCTGCGGCGATGACGAATCCGAGAAGGTAGCGACGGTATCGGTCCAGTTCCTCGGGCGAGGCGGGCGGCCGACCCATCACTTCGGTGAACGCTGCGAGGACGGCGGCGTCGGCGTCTGGTGACGCGAAATCAGCGTTCGGCCGCGATGCGCGCGGCGGGCGCCGGGGGATGTGCTGAGAGGGGGTGGATCCCATTGAGAGCTAGATCGAGTGGGCACTCGAATTCGCTCTCAAGATACGGTGTACGCCGCCTTCGGTCCCCTCCGCAAGCGCCTGATAGGTACCCAGGCGAGATCGCGAACATGGCACAGGCTTGCGAGAAACGCGTCGCAGATGTAACGAAGAACGGTAGCACCCCTGCAACGCAGATGTACTCACCGTGGTTCACTCGCGTCTACCGGATCAAGAAGGCTGCCGTCTCGGCAACGACGCAGGCGAGAAGGCGACGGGCGGAAGCGCTGTACCGGCTTTACAAAGGGCAGTCGTATCGGACCGTGCAGAACGCCCTCGGCTGCAGCCCGACGTGGATTCGGCGATGTCTACGGGGACACGATGCGGCGGGGCTTCGTGGGATTCACTGGAAGCCGCGCGGTCGCTCGCGAAAGATCACCAGCCAACAGACGCGGCGGTTCCGACGAATGGCGGCTATTCGTGACGCGTCGGGACGGAGAGTCCGGAGCCTCCGTGCCATCGCCCGAGCCATGGGCGTATCGCACACGACGGTGGCGCGGGAACTACGGAGACACGAACAGACCTCCTGAGGCGCCTCAGGAGGTCTGTAAAGATGGTCGCGGTTACGCCGCGTTGCGCCGCGTCCACGGGGCGAGGCACTCATCGAGCCGTGCCATGCAGTGGGCCGCATCCGGCATGTGGGTCGCGATGCTCAAGTACGCGCTACGGACCACCGGCAGGAGCCGCGCTCGGTCGGTCTCGGAGGCGTCGAGCTTCACGAGGACGCGAACGAGCGGCAGGATCATGTAGATGGCGAAGGAGAGGTGATAGCGGCGCCGGAGCAGTTCTGCATGCCCGACGGATGCGAGGAGTTCGTCGCGGGCGCGCAGAAGGTCGTCGGTTTCGCGCCGGCAGGACGCCGTGAACTCGAGACAGCGGCGGTGGTATTCACCGTGCAGCTCGTCCCGGCGGCTCTCGAGGCGAGCACGAGCGGCGGCATCGAGTGGTGCGGCATTCAGCTGTGCCCGCACTCGTTCCTGCTCATCAGTGATCTCGGTCAGGTCGGGCGCGAGACTCTTCGTGGCTGCGGCCGCCTGCTCCCGCTTCCACTGGCGATAGCGGGAGTACTCGGTCAGAGCGTCCTCCGCGAGGGAGACGATTTCGCCGACGATCAGATCGTGGGCTGCGGGATGGTGATCGGGCACAGATGCCTTCTCCTTTCGGGTGAAGTCGTGGCGGTGACCGGCGCCTTTTGTGGGGCGACGGCAACTGGTTGTTAAGGACGCACGGAGAGAGAACGACCGTGCCCGATGCATCCTGGTGTGTCAATGGCGGTTGGGAGCCCCGAGGCGCGCGAGGGCGAACTCTCGAAGCACTGAAACGGTCCGTCCGTGGAGGTGTCCTTCGGCGCAGCGAAAGCGAGATCGAACCGGGGTGGCGATCGGTGACCTCGAAGCGGCTTTCCGAGATCTCTGCTGATAGACGCGTTCTCCATTCGCTGATGCCTTCGGAGCGGCGGCCTGCTGGTGTCTTCTGACACGCGCAGGATGTGTGCGATGGGGTCACTGCGAGAGCATCCGGTTGTTCAGCTCTTTGCGGACGCGATGCGTTCGTACCAGGCGTTTATCGACGACCCTCCGGGGAAGGAGTTTTCACGTGCCTGTCTCGTGCACCTAACGACGCTCTACGGTTTGTGGCTCCGCCTGCCACATGTTGAGCCAGGAGAGGCGAAGCCGGAGCGCCTCTCGTACCCGTTGAGTGAGAAGCTGAGTGCTGCGATCGGAGAACGGAACGCGCACTGGCTCGTTTACAACCCGTTCGAAGAAGAGGCGCCCGTGGCGAGTTCGATCTACGAGGATCTCACGAGCATTTACGAAGATCTCGTTCCGGCGCTTGTACTCTTCGAGCGGGGCGACGACGACGCGCTCCAACGAGCGGTGTGGGAGTGGTACTTCGCGATGGAATCACACAGCGGGCGCCACCTCGTCTTCGCGATGACGGCACTTCATGAGCGGCTCACGGATGCGGGCGAGGGCTGAGCGCGCGCCTAATCCTGCGTCACCTGCGCCAGAAGCGCCGTGAGCAGCGGGTCATCGATGTCGGACGCGCCGTTGAAGTAGACGAGGTCTTCGGTCGCTCGGGAACGAACGCGTCGGTAGGACGTCTCATAGGTGCCATCAAGGTGTTCGGACGCGCGCCGCATGCCGATCGGGCGATCAGAGACGATGTAGAGCCTGCGCTCCTCGCGCCACGTCTCTCCACCGTTCTGGCATTCAAGAAGCCGCAGACCATCAGGCGCGTACCATCCCGCGGCTTCCGCGCAGCCGGCGACGGTAAGGCGGCGCTTCTCGAAAGCGGGCTGGAGGGCATCGATTGTGTCCATGTAGGAGTGGAGCTGGTACTCCGTAGCGTCTGCGGCGGCGTCAATCTGCTGAGCGGTCGGGAGCTGTCCCTCGTCGGTAATGTCGCGGCCCTCCCAGAGTGTTGCCTGCGGGAGGGAGCTGAGACTGATTGGTCCGGCGGGAAAGGCACTGCCGCTGTTGAGGGTGTCGAAGAGCCCTGTGCCCTCGTAGGTGACGCCGCCATCCTCAATCGTGATCTCGAGGTCTCCGGCCGTGCAGTAGCCGATGACGAAATGCTCGACCTTCCCCGAGGCACGCTCCAGCAGGATCCCCACGGCGAAGTCGCCGCGTGGGTTGTACGCCGTGGTACGACGCTCGCCAGGTGCGAGCGTCGCAACGACAGTGACGCCGTCGAGAATCGCCTCGGTCTTCGGCGCGAACTCCTCGGGCACCATCCCGCGAATCACCTCAACCTGCACGCGACGAAGAACGTCTGAGGATGCGTTCGCGATGACGAGATCAGACGTGGGAGCAAGAAGCGGCCGCCCTGAGAGAAACCATGCGACCACGATCATGACCAGAATCGCAACGAACCAGCGATATCGCACGAGGAGTGGGATCAGTGCTTGAAGAGCGAACCAACAATACACTGCCCATCCGAGCGGCAGCCAGCGGGTCCGGAGGCCTTCGGAAGCGCCGTGGCATAAGGGCGCAATACCACGAAGAAAGCCTCGCCCACCTCCTGGCATACGTTCGCATGGCGCCGTTCGATGAAGCGACGCAGACGCACAGGCGCCGAATGCTGGGTACTTCAATCTGAGCGCTGAATGCCGCATCATTCAACTGAACCATCTACGCCATGCGCCTCTCGAAGCAGCAGACTACCCTCTCCGTGCTCGCAGCAGTCTTCATTGTGATCGGGGCGGGTTACTGGAGTTGGTCATACACGCTGCGCACACCGGAGAAAGTTACCGCCGTTGAGAATCTCCCAACAGACCTTCCGATTCCGGATGCAAGATCGAAGCAGGAGGCTGTGGAGAATGCCGTACGGGCGATGAAGGCGCGAATCCAGCTCCCGATGGTGCTCAATGAGTATTCGACCATCACCGATATCACCGCTGAGCCGGGCGCACTACGCATGCACTATCGCCTCGTGGAGACAGACCCCGAAGGACTCACTGATGCGTACGTGAGAAAGACGTTCGCTCCGACGATTTGTGCGAGCAAGAATCGCGTGCTCCTGAAGCTCGGGATCAGCTTCGAATATGCGATGACATACGACAGCGCGCTCCCGCCGAAGATCGTCGCGATCACCGAGGACGACTGCCTGGTGCAGGCGTAAAGGCATCGGCTCAGTAGCACACGAGCGGCGGTGCCCGATGCGAGCGCCGGAGTCTTCGGAAGAGCCTGAACGGGCAACTGTCAGCTATCGAGCGGCAGGAATACACTGAGGGTGTTCGCGGCGAGAACGATCCCCTGATTACCTCCCCGCTGCCATGGCCATCCTCGCGCTCGTTGTGGTGCTCGGCGTCCTCCTGCTGCACCCGCTCGCTGTCTGGGCGATGGCGAAAGCGGGCGGGCGACGGACTGTCTCGTTCGGATATGCGGTCGTGACGAGCATTGGCTCCAGCATGCTGGGAATGGGAGCGGGCGTCGTAACAGGGGCGGTTACGCCAGGAATCGCGGCTATCACCGTGCAGGTTCTTGTGGCTGTGGCTGCGTTCTGTTGGTTGCTCTCGCGCGGTGAGCGGATGAGCCCCCTACGCGCCGCCTGGATCCTATTCGGTTCCACTCTCGCCGTCGCCGCCCTGGTAGTGGTCGTGCGGTTATTGCTGGTGTCTCCGTTCGAGGTGAAGGGGCAGTCGATGGAACCGGCTTTCCATGCCGACGATCTCCTCATCGTCGAGAAGCTCTCGTACCGTTTCCGGAACCCGCGTCGTGGTGACGTCGTCGTTCTCATTCCGCCCTCGGACAGGACGCAGTACTACGTGGAGCGCATCGTGGGTCTCCCGGGGGAGTCGATCCAGTTCCTCGACGGTGAAGTCGTCCTCTTCAACGAGGAGTACCGCGAAGGGAAGGCGCTCGAGGAGCCCTACCTTCCGGACTCGTCTACGACCTACGGGGTCTCGACGAAGCCCGTCGAGATTCCCGACGGGAGCTTCTTCACCCTCGGGGACAACCGCGAACACTCGAACGACTCGCGAATCTGGGGTTTGCTCCCGAAGGCGAACATCGTGGGGCGGGTATGGTTCCGCCTCTGGCCGGAGTAGCCGGAGAACGGGAGGACGCGCCATCGGAAGGCGGGATAGGTCGCGAACAACCACCCCGCAACCCTATTCGCGGGAGCCGCCGCGGGATATTCGCGGGGTCTGACTCCTCAGAGGCGGAGCGCGCCGCATCCTGGAGCGTTGTTTGGCGGTCGGCGGTCGCTTTCAGCTCGCGATATCGCGAGCTTCAAGCTCACGCCTTCGCAGGGTGTTCCCCCGCACGCAGGGCGTGGCCGCCCGCGGCAGGGGGACTTCGGGACTTCGCTTGAGGCTCGCCCACACCCTGCGAAGGCGTGCGCTCCGCGCCCGCCGACCGCGTCCTTCCAGGGGTGGCCGCGCGGGCGCGGCAAGGTGGATGCGTGCCGAACCGAATGCCCCTCCGGGCGCCTTGTTTGACGACTTCCGCGCCCAGGGGGCTCACTCTCCGTAGAAGGCCTCTGTTACCCCATGAATCGCCTTCGTCTACCTCTCCCGATGACGCGGCCCCCCCGTCTCAGCACAGTCCCGGCGCGGCGGCGTGACTTATGTCCCGCCCTGTCTCCTCAAGAGCGCGCCACCCTCCATCTCGCCGTTCAGCTCCGGTTCCTGACGATCCCGCTTGTCGTCTGTTTCCTCGATTGTTCACCGGACAGCGCCTACCGCCGCCTGCGTCGCCTCGTCCGCCTCGGCTTCCTCCGTTCCGAGCGGTGGCAGCCCGGCTCGACGGCCGGTCCTCCCAGCATCGTGGCCGCCCTTACGGCGAAGGGTGCCCGCGCACTCGCGAACGAAGCGCCCGTCCCGAAGCCGATCACGGCCCTCGTGCGCCGGTCCGCCGCACGGCTCCGGAAAGTTGCGGCAGGGCAGATCACGACGCTCGCGCACGACCTTGCCGCGCTCCTCTTCGTCGGACTCCTCCGCCGCGCATTCCCGGCCGACGGGAGCCCCCATGTCGGGGCGCCGCTCCTCGGAGAGCGCCTCCGCCTTCGCCGCACCGTCGCTCTCGACCACATTCCGGTGACCGTCCTCGGTCGCCTCGGGCTCCTCGGTCCCGGTGGAACGGAGCAGCTCTCGTACCTCCCGGACGCCATCATTCCGTGGGCGGATGGGGACAAGGCGGGCGCCCTCTTCCTCGAACTCGAGACGGGGGCAGGCGGCCGCCTCCCCGCGGACATCGGCGCGCAGAAGGCAACGCAGTTCGCGGCGCTCTGGGCGCGGCTCCAGACCATGCCGGTCCTCGACCGACTCGGGCCGCTCGACCTCGACGCCGTCCACTTCGTGCTCTGGTGCCCGAACGAGCACTTCCGCCGGAAAGCGCTCGAAGGCGCTGCACGCGTGCTCGACAGCCCCCTCCCGCTCGTCACGCTGACGGCCGACGACGTGCAGCTCGCTCCGCCACCCGGAACGGCGAAGGAGGCACTCCCGGGGTGGATGACGGAGAACGCCACGCGTCTCCGCACAGCGGTGCTGCTCGCTGCGCCGTCAGGACTTCCCGCCGTCGTCACATCACCGCCTCTCCCCGCTGCTGTCCCGGCCGCACCCGAAGGCCCGGTTCCTCAGGACCCGCTCGGTAACTTCTCCCTCATCTCCCCTCGCTAGACCATGTCTACCCCTCTCACGAACTCCCTTGTCCCGTCCTCACCCGACGAGCTTCGCCTCCGCGAGGCGATGGCCGCGTGTTCCTACACCACGCTTCCCGGCCTCGCGGCCGATGTCGGGATGACCGTCCCAGAAACCGCTGCGATGATGGAGACGCTCACGCTGCAGCCCCACTCCCTCTACACTGCGCACGCAGTGCAGCTCGTCGGTGGCGACAACCGGCAGGAGGTTGTCTACACCTTCTCGGCTATGGGCGTATCGGCTGTATCGAAGAGTCCGGCGGTCATTAGCCTCGTTGCGTCGCGGATCTCGCAGTTCTCGGGTGCCCCGACCGAATGCAGAACGATCTCGGCCCAGGAGCACACCGCGACGACGCTCTCGAACTACTTCGCGTACGCCGCCCTCGCGAATCCGCGCCTGACGCTGCGCTTCGCGGGCACGGGCGATGACAGCACCGCCGTCCTCCTCGCCCGCCCGATCGCGACGTCTCGCGCACATGCCGTCGTGCGGATGACGGACGCGAGAGGTGTCGTGTACGACCTCGCTCTTTACACCGCCCACTCGCCGACTGAAGTCTTGGCCGCCGCTGGAGCGCTTTGCGCCGACTACGACGCGAGCGTCACGCTCGGGACAGCGAAGCAGACCATCCTCATTGGCTGGGCGAGCGACCCGAGTCTCGAGCCCTGCTTCTGGGTCCAGTGCGATTCGTGGCACCGAGCTCCGCTCCGGCAGCAGCTCCGCACGACGTGCGCCGACCTCGTCTGCGTGGACGGAAGCAGCCTTGTGGCGGCCGTGTCCCCACGTCGGTTCGCGCTCGCGCTCTCCGGACCGGTGTTCCACACCGATGCCACCATGCGCCGTCCGAGCGACCCGCCGGGTCCGTTGCTACCGCGCTGCCGCCTCGAAGTCTTCGACTGTGACGCCGAGATTCCGCAGTGACTTGAGGAGCATCCCCGTGCCAACCTCGCGTCCCATGTGCAGGGCGATCGGGTAGGTCTGACCGTCACGACCTCGGTAGACGTAGTGGCTCCCGACGACGCGCTCAGGGCTCCCGAAGAGTCGCGTGAACCGGCGCAGCACCTCGTTCGCCCGGAGCCCGCGTGGTACAGGTACGCCACGTGCGCTTACTGGCTGGGGCAGTACGGTCTCAGCCTGCAGTACGGGACCCCGTACGTCGCTGATCTCCGCTGAGGCAGGCGCGAACGCATCCGGAAGAATGGTGACGCCTGCGAGCGCCTCGCGCGTCTCAGTGACAACGCGTGGCGGAGGCGAGCCGACCAGGACAAGGTCATCCTCCGCGCCTCGGATGGCCTCCCAGAGGCGCGTGAGCACCGCGTCCTCGAGTGCGCGCGCCACGCCCGGCGCGCAGAGTTCCGTCGCCGTGACGCCAGTGTCCTGCACAATGAGCGTGCCGTCGCTGCAGTCGAGGTGCAGCAGACCGACGCCATCAGGGATGATCACGGCACTCGACCATTCGAGCCATGCGGGCGGCGTGGTGCTGTCGTACAGGACGATGGGCACCTCGAGCATCAAGCTCCCGGTCCTTCGGGGTGCACCTCGCGAGAACTCCTGGAACTCGGCGGTGGCGTCGCCGACCGCGAACCGAACATGGGGAATGCGTCGCGTGCTCACGAGGTCGCGGAACGCCCGTCGTCGCTCGTCGCGCACGGGATCGGGAAGGGCGACGCGCGGGAGGGCCGCCTCGAGCCGCCCGAGCATGCGTTCGAGGCGCGCGAAGCGCGTCCAGTTGTCGTAGAAGGGCATGACCTCGTTCCCGGGGAGCGTCGCGAGATGTTCAAAGCGCGCGTGCATCGCCTCCCGGTGTGCCGACGAGAACGATCCGAGCGTGAGGCGGCGTTCCAGCGCGAGGCTGAGGTGGCCGACGAAGCTCTGCTGCATGCCGCGGACGAAGGTGTGCCGGATCGCGAACGGCTGGCCGGGCTTTGCCGCCTCAGCCAGTGCGAAGAACGTCTGCACGAGGTCGAAGATGCCGCGGTTGCCGAACCGCAGCTGCGCGTCGAAGCTCCGCTCGAGGTAGTAGTCGATTTTGCCGTGCGCCTCCAGAGAGGCGACGGCGTTGGCGCCCACGCGCCGTGCGGCCACGCGGAGGCCGTCGTACTCGTCGAGGACCGCGACGTACTCGAAGACCTCCTCTCTTGTCAGTGCCCCGGCTTTGAGGAGTTCGTCGAGCTCCCGCATCGTCGGGTCGTCGTCGATGATCCGGACGACCGCTTCGCAGACAGCGTCCCCGAAGAGACGCCTCCAGGTAGGCGTGATGCGTGCGGGCGCACTCGGGCGATCGGGCTGACGAGAGGGGGCGAGCAGGAGAAGAAATGGGAATCGAGACGCGAAGTCTGCGGATCTGGAGGAGAGATGGCAAGGGAGAGAGCACAGGTGTCTGCCGGGTCAGTCCCTCAGCCGCCGAGACGTATAGAGATGTGTTTGGGGAACGGGAGGGCTACTTCGAGAAGACGTCGTCGAGCGACTTTGCCTTCAGGATCTCCGCGAGCGCGGAGTATCGCGGCGCCTGCGGCTTCAAGTGCGCGTTCTTCCCGATACCGACCGGATGGGGCAGCACGACAGGATCACCCTTCAGGACGACGCGGAACTTGCCCTGCGGTTCGTCGGTCCCGGTGTACGGTTCGACGCGCTCGATCTCCCCGTAGTGGGTGATCGCCGATGTGGGGGCGACGCGATAGATCGCGATGTACCGGAGCTTCGGAATGTTCTCCTCGCGAATCCGGATCGCCCACCAGGCACGCTGCCCGAGGAAGGCAGACTCAAACCCCTCGTCGCGCGCGGGGCAGACGATCGTGTCGAAGCTCTTCCCCGCAGGCAGGGGCGCCGGCTCCGGTACAACATCCGACCCGGAGGCGGCAGCGGGAGCCTCAGCGAAGAGGTTGTAGCCGAGCACAGGCATCACCACGGTCACGTTCCGGAGGAAGAACTCGAGACCGCCGACATCCTCTTCGGGCACGCTCGGAAGCGCCGGATCATTTCCGTTCTCGAGGGTGCACCAGCCCCCAGCGCGGAGGAGTGCCACCGCCTTGCTCTCGAGGTACTGAATGCCGGCCTTCGTGAGCGAGCCGTCGGTGCTGTAGAAGACGACGAGCGCACGCCACCAGTCCTTCGTCCCGACGTGAGTCTTGATGCGGGCGCGGAACCCATCCGCCTCTCCGACGTAGACGCGCGGCGCGGCGGCAGTGCCGGACTGCGCGATCAGGAAGTAGAGGCAGGGTCCGTCCAGCTCCTTCCGCTTCAGCACCTCGTCGAGATCCTCGCGGGGAACGCAGAGGGCGCGTCCGCTCCACTGGTCGATCTTCGCGATCCGTGGACCCGTCGGGCGGTCATCGTGCAGGAGATGGAGGGTGAGTTTCATGCGGCGGAAGAAATGCTAGCTGTGGCCATCATCGTATCCCTTACGGCCCCTCTCGTGAACCTCTCGAACCGACGTAAACACTTGATGGTGCGTCGCCTAGGCCGCGGCGCCGGTGCTACGATGGCCCGTGCAATTCCCTAATTCTCGTTCGAGTGCCGCGACAAGGAGAGAACGCGCCGATGCCGCCTGATCCTGGCAGCCGTGAGAAAGCCCGTGAGGCCATTGCTGCGCTCGTCGAACGCTACGCCCGCAACCGCGACCGCTACCGCTCCTCTTCGTACAACGAGGAGACCTGTCGCGCTGAATTCATCACGCCTCTCTTCGAATCTCTCGGCTGGGACGTCACGAACAAGGCTGGCGACGCCGAGCAGTACAAGGACGTGATCCACGAGGAAGGGATCAAGGTCGGTGACTTCACGAAGGCGCCCGACTACACCTTCCGCGTCGGGGGCGTTCGAAAGTTCTTCGTCGAAGCGAAGAAACCCTTCGTTGACCTGAAGAGTGATCCCGCGCCCGCCTATCAGCTTCGCCGCTACGCCTGGAGCGCGAAGCTTCCCCTCTCCATCCTCACGGACTTCGAGGAAATCGCGGTCTATGACACGCGCGTCCGTCCGAAGGAGGGGGAGAAGCCCTCCGTGGCGCGAATTCTCTACCTCGCCTACGACGAGGTTCTCCCGAGATTCAGCGAGCTCTGGGACGTCTTCTCGAAGGAGGCTGTCCGAAAGGGGTCGTTTGATAGTTACGCGGAGGACACGAGAGGAAAGCGTGGCACCTCAGAGGTAGACGACGAGTTTCTTCGGGAGATCGAGGGCTGGCGCGAGGAGCTTGCCCGAAATATCGCGATCCGAAACGCAGACCTCTCCGCCGACGACCTGAACTTTGCCGTCCAGACAACGATCGATCGCATCATCTTCCTCCGCATCGCCGAAGGGAGAGGCGCTGAGCCATACGGCAGTCTCCTCGGCCTCGTGAACGGCGCGGACATTTATAAGCGCCTCGTCGCCCTCTACCGGAAGGCGGATGCCCGCTACAACTCGGGACTCTTCGACTTCAAAGCCGACCGACTCACGTCCGATCTGGCGATCGACGACAAAGTACTGAAGCCGATCCTGCAGAACCTCTACTACCCGCAGTCACCCTACGAGTTCTCGGTACTCCCTACGGAAATACTCGGGAACGTCTACGAACAGTTCCTCGGAAAGGTCATTCGCCTCACGAAAGGCCACCGCGCCGTCGTCGAGGAAAAGCCGGAGGTGAAGAAGGCGGGCGGTGTCTATTACACGCCCGCGTACATCGTCGATTACATCGTGCGGCAAACGGTCGGTGAGCTCTGCGACGGCAAGAGCCCGAAGCAGATGGAGAAGGTTCGAATACTCGACCCCGCCTGCGGATCAGGCTCCTTTCTCCTACGTGCATACCAAGAGATGCTCGACCGGCACCTCGTTTGGTACCGCGATCACCAGCCGGAGAAGCACCGCAAGGAGGTCTTTCTCGGCGCCGGCGGCGACTGGCGCCTCACGACCGCCGAGAAGCGACGAATCGTCCTCAACAATATCTACGGTGTCGATATCGACCGCCAGGCTGTCGAGGTTACGAAGCTCTCACTCCTACTCAAGGTGCTCGAAGGGGAGAACGACGAGACGCTGAAGCAGCACTCGCTCTTCGGGGAGCGAGCGCTCCCGAGCCTCGAGGGGAACATCAAATGCGGAAACTCACTCATCGCGCCGCAAGACCTAGGGGAGCTTGCACCTGATGCCGACGAGCTTCGGCGAATCAATCCGTTTCCGTGGAAGAGTGAATTCCCCGCCGTCTTCAAGGACGGCGGGTTTGATGTAGTCGTTGGGAATCCGCCATACCTGAAGATCGAACATATTCCCGAGTCAGACCGCACGCTCATGGCGAGACGCTTCCGCACGCTACAGAAGCGCTTCGATACATATGGCCTGTTCCTTGAGCTGTCCGCGATCCTCTGCCGCACAGATGGGATCTTCGGATTCATCGTCCCTTCTACGCTGTTGAACAACATGTCCTTCTCGCACCTGCGTCAGCTTCTACTTGAAGAAACGCGGATCGAGGAGATCGTGAATCTTGGAGGAAAGGTCTTCAAGGGCGCGAACAACGACACGCTTCTCCTGTTCGCTCGCCCAGGTCCGGGCCGCGGATTCAAGACCTCCGTTTCTGAAGTGGCGCACTACGGCGCCAAGCTCGATACCGCTGCCTGCCCAACGAAGCTGGATCTCGTGAAGACCGCGGAAGCCCCAGGGTATGTGTTTCAACTTCGATCGGATGGCAGCGCTGGTGAGCTATTCGTGAAACTCAAGGAAACCGGTGCTGTCGTCGGTGATGTAGCCTGTTGTTTTCAGGGCTTTGTCACCGGCGGCAACGATGCCTACATCGTCGATCAGGAGACGATCAGGAGCGAGCACTTAGAGACCGATCTCTGCAAGCCCGCGATCTTCGGAGATCAGATCTCTCGCTACGAGAAGCCGCGTCAGAAGGACTTCGTCATCTACCTTACACGGACGTCGCAGCTCCGTGGTTACCCCGGCGTCTCTAAGAGACTGGCTCCCTTCAAATCGAAGCTCGAGAAGAAGCGCGAAGTGCTCCTTGGGCGGCAGCCCTGGTGGGCACTTCACTGGGCCAGGAATCAGGAGAACTTCGAGCGACCCGAGAAGATTCTTGTTCAGGCGATTCGAAATCTCGCTCTCGCGCGTCGCGTGGTGGCGGCCCTTGATACAGGACGCCTGTTCGCTGACCACACGATCAACGTCCTCTATATGAAGGACGGCGCCCCTGATACGCGGTTTCTCCTCGCGATTCTCAACTCGCGCGTAATGAATTTCTGGTTTCTGAAGCGCCACATCGACATCAATATCAAAGGCATTTACTTGGAGGCGGCTCCGTTCCCGAAGATCGAAATGGCAGCGGCGGCCGACCGGAAGAAGCACGACAAAGTCGTGACTTTGGTAGACACATTACTGAGACTTAAGGCGGACGCGGCGAAGGCTCGCTCGCCGCAAGACCAGACGGCGTTAGATCGGCAGATCGTGGCGAGCGAAGAGAGTATCGACCGTCTCGTCTACGAGCTCTATGGGCTCTCGCCGGGGGAGATCGAAGTCGTCGAGAGCGGCACACGACTTGGATGAAGGGCGTATTGGGGCCTCTCAAGTGATGTGTGTGCGGCCTCAATCCGTCACGTAGATAAGGTTCTTCCGGTCGATCGTGATCGGCGGCTCCCACCGGCGCAGGGGGTCGGTGGCCGTCCGCGTCGTCGGCGTCTTCTTCGCGCGGCCGATGTGGAGGCGGACGCCGTCGGGGATCCCCTCGGTGACGAGGATGTCGCTGTCGAGGGGCGGAGCGTTCGGGTGGGTGTCGAGCGCCGCTTCGAGGAGGGCGGTGGACGTCCAGAAGTCGCCGTCGTGGAAGACGGGGAACACAGGGAGGGTCGTCTTCCCGTCGAACGTCGCTTCGATCGGCTCGGAGACGGGAGGGAGACCGGCGAGGAACTTCGGGAGGTTGCGGGCGACACGATCCGCGAACCAGCTGCGGTAGAGCGGCTCGGCCAGACGGTGGGAGACGCGGGTCGCCATGCCGAAGATCGCCTCTCGGCTCCCGCGGCGGGTGTAGACGCTGAGCAAGGCGAGCAGTCCGGCGGCGTCGCGGCGCAAGGTGCTCGCCTCCCCGTCGAAGGCGAGGTGCAGTCCGAGGAGCCGTCCACCGGGAAGGAGCACGAGGTCGAAGGCGAGGAGTGGCCGCGAGGCGGCCTCGGGGGCGAGGAGGATCTTCGCGAGCGGCTCGAGGCGATCAACCTGGATGATGACCGGGGCGGGGGCGAGGACGCCGCCGACGATGGCGTCCTCGGCGTGACAGATCGTGCCTGAGGCGGAGAGCCCGCGCTTCGTGGCGGTGACGAGCGCGGCGCGGAGGTTCGCCCCGGACGGGTCGGCGACGAGGACTTCGTCGATCTTGCCGTCGCCGCGGACGAGGGTCTCGGGGAGGAAGGCGACCGTCGCCTTCGCGCCTTCCCCGGCTCCCGCGACGAGGAGGCGCGACGGCGACGACGCCGCTGGGGGCGCCGCGAGGAGAAGGGGGGTGGATGACATCGGCTCGGTCCCTCCATGGAGGAAAGCCGCCGGGGACGACGTCATCCCCGGCGGCGTGCTCGTTTCGCCCTACGCCTCGTCGTCCGAGGACGTGGGCGCCGTGTTCATGGCGGCCCAGTTCTTCCAGATGTACGCGTACCGCCCACGCGCGCGTTCAGCCCAGTGCCGACACACCGCGTGGTTGTCCACGATGGCCTTGATCGCGAGGATCGCCGTGTTCTTCCTCTGGACGACCGCCTTGTACTCCTTCTTCAGGCGCTTGAGTTCGCGGCCGCGCTGGACGGCACCCGGGATGCGGTCGAGCTGGTGGTGCGCGATCGCCGCAGGGCCCACCGTGACGAGGACGTAGAGAATTCCGAGCGCGACCCGGTACAGGAGCGACTCCTCGGCCGCGTCCTCGCCGTTACTCCGGAGCACGACGAGCGCCATGACTGTCGCGCCGAGGGCGACGGAGAAGATGATGAGGGGGACGTAGCGGCGCATGGGGTTACGCCTCCTGCGGTGTGGCCGGACGTCGCGCGAAGGCGACGACGACCGTGATGAGGGCGAAGACTCCGGCCGCGGCGGCGATCCCGTAGATCAGCCGTTCCGGCATCTCGACGCCGATGGTGGCGAAGAGGCCGACCATCGAGAGGCACTCGAAGACGAAGAGGAAGAGGAACGTGGCGATAAGGACGCCTGGGCGGTCCTTCAGCGCCCACGCCTGCTCCTGCTCCTCGACGGCCGCCTTGCGCTCCGCGAGTTCACCGTCGCAGTTCGCTTGCTCGGCGAGACGCTGGTGCTCGGCGTTCGCGAGCGGTTCGAAGGGGAGCATGTTGCCGAGCCACGCCTTGATCCGCTCCTCGCAGGTGTAGACGCCCTTCGCCGCGTCGTTGCAGATCGAGGCGCGGGAGAAGTGGCGGAGGAACTGGAGGCGTGTCCAACCGACCGGGGTCACTTCGGTCCTCCTTTCGTCGGCACTGCGTCCAGCGGGGGCAGCCCAGCCGAGAACGACACGGAGGTCGCCCCGGCTTCGCGCAGCAGGCGATCCCACGCGTCGGTGATCGCGACCATGCGGGCAACGGAGGACTTCCCCCGGCCAGACGGGAGGCGCGACACGTCGTTGAAGATGAAGGCGACGTCGGTGTCCTTCAGGACGCCCGGGGTCAGCACGCGGTCGTGGTGAAGCACCGGGATGAGCTCGGTGGCGGTCGGGATCTCGGCGCTCTCGAAGTTCGCGTAGCCCGAGTACTCGAGGCCGTCGGACAGGATGTACATCCGACGGTGCGCCACGTTCGGGATCCCCGCGAGCCCGACCTTCGTGATCGCCTCGAAGAGCGGCGAGCGCCGCGTGGGTTCCTGCGTCGCGTACGGCTCGAGGAGCTTCAGGAAGAGCTGCTCCGTCTCCTTCGCCCAGCTCTGCGCCGCGCTCTTCTTCCGCTTCTTCTGCTTCGGCGATTCGGGGACGCGGACTTCGGCGAGGAGCTGGACGCGACCGACGTCTGCGCCAACCACCCAGAGCCGGATGACGGAGCCCGGACGCTCGGCGAGTTGCGGCAGGAGCCGGTCCAGGAGATCGCGGACCCGCGCCGAGGTGCACGGTGTGGACGTGATCGAAGATCATCTCCGTGTTGAAGCG
>ERZ724514.413-NODE-413-length-19134-cov-11.631008_pt1 | contig 19134 bp, 25 predicted proteins | sample MGYA00376047_ERZ724514 | MGnify/ENA primary metagenome ERZ724514 (study PRJEB28724, sample SAMN07190883) | activated sludge metagenome | isolation source: activated sludge of sewage treatment plant in Hong Hong | place: Hong Kong | collected 2016-03-17 ...
TGCTTCTTCCACTTCGCAAGGATGCGTTCGACACGCATCTTTACGACCATGTCGCTATCCTTCAATAATGGCTTAATCGCTTCACGACCGCGCTCATCGCCGATGGCTTCGAGGGCTGCAGCAGCCGTAAGCCGTGTGAACCAATCCTTATTCTGCAACATTTCGATGAGTGGATCGATAGCCTCCGCCGACTTGATTCGGCCTAGTGCGATAACAGCCTGTTTCCGAACTAATTCCTCTTTGTCCTTCAAGGCTTTGATCAGCCCGGGCAGGGCCGGCTCGCCGAGATTGACTAAGGCGTCAGTCGCATCCTCCATGAACTCATCGTTCCGGAGTTGTTGCATCAGTGGATCTAGGACTCGCTCATCGCGGATTTTCCCCAGCGCCATGATCGCGGATTTTCGCACATCCCAATCACGGAGAAGCTTGAGCAACACGTCAACCGCTGGAGATCCAATCTGCCCTATACCCTCAATCGCAACTTCCCGTACCTGCCAGTCACCATCACGAAGAGCAGCGGCGAGCGGTTCCACGCAACGTTCATCGCCCATTTCCCCCAATGTGATCGCGGCTTCTCGTCGAACGACCCAGTCCGGATCCTTGAGAAGGTCGATCTGAATGTCGATTTCGTCCTTAACCTTCTCTTCTTCGAGCACCACCTCCTGCGTGGGGTCAATAAGTTCCTGCCCCCCGGCAGAAGATTCCAAGGACACAGCAAGTCCGTCTGAGACCTGATCCGTCAGAGCCTCATCCGTAACCTGGCTGCTAGGGGAAACAGCCTGGGCCTGTTGTTCGTTTTCACCAGCATGTTCCATGTTCAGTATTCCTTGTTCCGCAGGGGTGCTTTGGATCATCAGTTGCTAGCGCGGTTTAGGCTTTTGCTTCGGCCTTATTACCCGCCGCATGCTTCATCCTCAGTGCCAACGCGCGTCGCTTCCGCTGTGCACGCTTGAGCCGTTTGCGCAATGAGCGAGAAGCCGGACCGCTTGAGGCCCCGTTGTCATCTTTCGCACGTGCAGCAAGCTTCTTCTTGAGTCGAATTTCGTCTGATTCGCCAGCCTGTTTCTTTGCCATTCAGCTCCAACCTCCAACTGTTAAGGTCGACATCTATCGAGGAGCGACCGTTCAATCAACAGTCACTCCAGACCGGGCAGTCTAATCAAGTGCGTGAGGATGTGTCAACTGAGAGGGTGTCTGGCCGCAGGCGCTAAGACACGATCAGGACGGGGACGGTATTATGTGCAGAATGATCGGCCGCCAACATGCTTCCAATTCGTCTTTCACGCCGAACATACAGAGCTTCCTGCGGCATCATCCTGGGAAGAACCGCAGGCGCTTCAAGGCCGGAATCTTGTCGAGCAGGCTGCCTGGCTGCTCGTGTGTCGGTATTCAACAACTGGCCTGCAACTGCGGGAATTCTAGAGGAAGGGATCTGTGCCACCGGGCGATGGTCACCGATGACTTCTATCTGTACAACTGAGGTGCCCGCGTCCACCATGTCCAATTCGAGAGCCGCAGCGTGCGAGAGATCCAACATTCTACCTGGAATATACGGGCCGCGATCATTGATTCTGACTTGAACCGATTTGCCATTCGTCAGATTCACGACGCGCACCAGGCTCCCAAGTGGAAGCTTACGATGAGCTGCCGTATAGGCAGTCATGTCGAAGACTTCACCGTTAGCGGCAAGCTTTCCGTGAAAGTCCTTTCCATACCACGAGGCGACCCCTCGATCCTTAATTCCTACATCTAACGAGAGCTCGCCTTTTGGCAGGGAAGAACAGGCATTGAGAAGCAGGAAGGCCAGGAGGGGAATGGCTGCGTATCCGGTCTGGCGATACGACACGGTCCGGAAGTTCCTATCCATGAAGCACCTCATGTGTAAGCCTACTCACCACCGTCTGCTTGAGCACTCTTCGAGAAGGTGATCGTAGGCTACGAAACATTCTCCATCGCGACAATACCGTCTGGGTAGCAAGGCCCCCTACCAACGGAGCGAGGCTCTCATCCCCTTCGAAACAGCATCAAGCCAGACGGCATAGGTCGGCGAATGAGACAGGAACGGTGTTCAGACAGACGAATAGGCCCGTTACCTCAATGCTTTAGCAACTGCAAAATCATAAAGATCGCCCATGAAGGCGTTTTGTCGTTACCACGGAATCAGCACGAGCCGTGGCAACCAGGCAACACCGTACGCGCTTTCTACCGGAACCTGATTGATCGATCCTCGAACCGGGTATTCATCACAAAGCGCTCAAAATTCTTCTCTAGTACTTCCGAGAGAATGTCCTCGCCATCCTGCGGATCGAACCAGAACACATTGTCATGGTTGCCGGAATGCGCGTCAGTTCTCACGATGGCGCTTTCATCTTCCCGGTTCTTCGCCTGAATCACCAGCTTGGTTTTGGCTTCGATGTCCGTCAACAAGAACCCACGCTTCGCGTCAACAGCCAACTCCAGAATCTTTCCAGAAAGCACGACATCAGGCCCATTTTCTGCGGTCACCGGAGCCACCTTGGCATACTGCACGTGCCAGCCTTTTCGCTTTAGATAGTCAGCGAACGCCTGGGCAGTTTCCTCTCCCGCACTCCCACTCGAGACATTAAAATCCGTCTCCCCGCCCCACATAGACGTTCGGCTTCCCACCTTGGCACGATCGGCTCGCGCATCTTCGAATGGAATGACGGCAACCCGGGGCCCTGCCATCGGCCTGACTGCCTGCACGGAACCGACAACGTCCTTGCCGGCTTTGGGGGTGAGATTCATCGGAATGATGTCGCCTTTTCCAGAGCAGCCCGTCAGGAGCAGTAACACGACGGCCACCGGCGCAGATACCCCCCGCACCACATGCTGTCGAATCATAAAATCTCTCTACCTCCTTGTGTACAAGACATCCTCGAGAAATGGTCTGCACTTCACTACCGATGAAGAACGATCGATCGCGCGAGCAGCCCCTCACGCGTCTTGATATATTTCAACGTAACTTTGTCTCCCACATGGATGTGATCGAGTCCGATCTTCCTCTTCCCCCGCAGAATAACGGCACCCTGCTGAACGACTGCACCAACCACAATGCCCTCACTTGAACCGTGCTGCCCCTTCACCACAATGACGGGAGGAACGTCACCCGCACCAATGCTCTCAACCGTCCCTCTGATTTCGTGAACTGTATTGTTGGCTGCATAGACGGAGGTGAGGAAGCTTCCGAGCCCGGCGAGCACCACGCAGAGAACCGCGCCAATGACCAGCACACCAAGCAAACTCAGCCGCGGTTGATTCACGACCCTTCCCATCTCCAACCACCTCGTCGCGCTGTATCGCACAGGAACACTTGCCGGATAAAGTCGCGGAACTGTAGCAGTTACGCACCACGCTGTAAAGATATGAACAAGCTTTCTCTCCTACCGTCGTCATGCGCGGCACGCGTCCATCTCTTGACTGCAATCGGGACGGTCGGTAAGATCACGCACGAATTGCCACACCACGTGCCACGTTAACAATCAGCAGGACTCACACCCATCCAGCCGTCAGCTCCGACTGCATGATCGAAGTTCGCAACATCACGAAACGGTATGGGCACCTTACGGCGATCGACCGGGTGACCTTTCGCGTCGACAAGGGAGAAGTTCTGGCCTTTTTGGGACCGAACGGCGCGGGGAAAACAACCACCATGCGGATTCTCACCTCCTTCATTCCTGCGACAGAAGGCACCGCACAGGTGGCGGGCTTCGACTGCGCGGAGCAGCCGGAGGAGGTCAAGAAACGTATCGGCTATCTCCCCGAGACCCCCCCGGTGTACCAAGAATTGACGGTGGCCGAATATCTGGACTTCGTCGGCAAGCTTCGGGGATTTAGTGGAGCAGAGTTGACCAAAGCCATAGATCGCGTGATGGAGCGGCTGGCCTTGGGCTCCGTTCGACACCGACTCATCGCCAACCTGTCACGCGGCTATCGACAGCGTGTCGGACTCGCACAAGCGCTGATTCACGATCCACCCGTCCTGATTCTGGACGAACCGACCGTCGGTCTCGACCCGAAGCAGATCATTGAAATCCGAGAATTGATAAAAAGTCTAGCCGGCTCACACTCAGTCATCTTGAGCACGCACATCCTTCCGGAGGCCACGGCGGTCTGTCAGCGCGTCGTGATCATCAATGGCGGACGCATCGTCGCCGAGGATACCCCGGACCAACTCTCTGCCCGACTTCGCCGGTCGGAAAAAATCAGCGTCACGCTCAAGGCCCCACCCGCCAATGTGCTGGAACGGTTCCGCGCCGTCGCGGGAGTTGAACATGTCTTAGCGACCGCCGATCCCCACACGATTCTCATCGAATGTGCGCTCGGTCTCGACATTCGGGAAGCAGTTGCGAGTTTTGCTGTGGGACAGGGATGGGGACTGCTCGAGTTGAAACCACTTTCCATGACCCTTGAGGACGTCTTCCTTCGGCTGACTCAGCGCGAGGACGCACCATCCGAACCACGCGAGACGGCGGGAGGGGAGCACCATAGCTGATGCCACCCGTTCACGCCATCATCAGGAAGGAATTGCGCTCCTATTTCGTTTCCCCGATCGTCTATGTCGTGGGTGGGGTGTTCCTGCTGACCTTCGGATTCCTCGCCTATCTCTATATTGTGTTTACAGGAGCGCAAGCCATCCAGTTGACGCAAATGCAAGGCGGCCCCGCGCAGATCAATCTGAACGACCTCGTCTTCCGCAACCTCTTTGCCAGCATGCGGTTCGTGCTGCTGTTGATCTTACCCATCCTCACCATGCGACTGCTGGCCGAGGAGCGCAAGCTTCGAACTTTTGAATTTCTGATGACCGCACCGATACGGGTCAGCGAAATCATCGTCGGGAAATTTATCAGCGTCTACCTTGTCTTCATCGGGATGCTGGCGCTCACCACCCTGGTTCCCCTCACACTGGCTCTCTTTAGCGATTTCGACTGGTATCCCGTGCTCACCGGCTATCTCGGCTTGACGCTCCTGGGCGGGTTTTTTCTAGCTGTCGGCCTCTTTGCTTCCTCCATTACCGAAAATCAAATTGTGGCCGCCTTCACCAGCTTCGGGCTGCTGCTCATGTGCTGGTTGCTGGCCGGACTTGGCTCGCTCCTAGGAGACACCCCCGCCGGGCAGGTGGTCTCCTACCTGTCCTTCATGGAGCACTACGACCATTTAGTTCGCGGCCTGATCGATACACAAGACCTGGTGTATTACGTGAGCGGAACGGTGCTGATGCTGTTCCTTGCCCACCGCATTGTGGATGCCTCACGATGGAAATGACGCGCACCCCCCTTCCCATCGGCGCGATCGGCACCGGTCTAGCCATCGCCGGTGTGATTGCGTACTCCCTGGCTCCGGATAAGCTGTGGCTGGTCACGCTCTTGGAAGGCCTTGCGCTCGCCTCTCTGATCTGGGCACTTGCCACTCATTTTGATCGCCTCAAACGATTCTCGTCCCAACGATCCACACGCCTGGGCGCCAACAGTGCGCTGATGGTCGCGCTCTTTCTGGCAATTGTGGGCATCGTAAACTTCCTCGCCGTCCGGCACTCGATTCGCTGGGATTTTTCCGAAAACCAAAATTACACGCTCGCCCCCGAAACCTATCGCGTCCTGCGCAATCTCCCGCGAGAGATCAGCGTAACCGTGTTTACGCGGGAAAAAGACCCCGGGTACCAAGCCTATAAGGAACGCTTGGACAGCTATCGGCAAGCCAGTCCCAAGTTGACCGTTCAATTCATCGACCCGGAGCGCCAGCCAAAAGTCGCGCAGAATTACGGCGTCACCCGCACCGACGTGGCCATCTTCGAAAGTGGCCCGCAATCGGTTCGCATTACCTCGCCGGCAGAGGTAGAGATCACCGGCGCACTCGTGCGGGTCTCCAAGGACGCAAAAAAGCGCATCGTCTTTTTGGAAGGTCATGGCGAACGAAGCCTGGAAGACAAAGACCGCGGTGGAATGGCCCTCACCAAGGAAGTCTTGGAGAAGCAGGGCTACGACGTCGGCACCGTCACGCTGCTGCAAGAACCATCGGTACCGGGCAACACAGATGTCTTGATCGTCGCAGGCCCCCGACGCGCCGTCACCAAGGAAGAGAAGGAACGGATTCAAGCCTACGTCGCGCAGGGCGGCCACCTCCTTGTGTTGCTCGATCCGGACACGCAATCGAGCATGGATGACCTGCTCAAAGTCTGGGGGCTGGAACTAGGGCCGGGAGTCCTCGTCGATCTGCAGGACCGGCTCGCACAGGGCGACCTGACGGCGCTACTGGTCCGCACGTTTACCGACCATGAAATTACCCACGAACTCACCGCCGCGGTCTTGTTTCCCTTGGCCCGCCATCTGATTTTTCACGAAGAGCAGGGAAAGGATTGGGACTACGTGCCCTTGGCGCGCACATCACCACGAAGCTGGGCAGAAACCGATATGAAGGGTCGGGTCGTCAGCTATGACGAAAAAGCAGATGTGCAAGGGCCGTTGGCGCTGGCCGCCGCCTTAACCCCTAAGCAAGCTCCCGAGGAAGGCAAGCCACGTCCCGCCGTCGTTGTCGTCGGCAATTCCGCCTTCGCCAGCAACGGGTTCATTAACTTCGTCGGAAACAGCGATTTCTTTCAACGCACGGTCGGATGGCTCTCGGAAGAACGCGACCTCATTTCGCTCACACCAAAAGACCCGGCGGTTCGACCGTTCACGCCCAACCCGCTCCAGGAGCGGATTCTGCTCTACGTTCAGGTCATCTTCCTCCCGGCCATGACCGTGCTCTGCGGCCTCCTGGTCTGGCGGAAGCGGCGTCGTCTCTAGGTCATGGCGCGCTATTGGCCGACAGTACTTTTGGCAGGCGTCCTTGCAGGGCTTGGCCTGTACCTCTACTTCGTCGAACTGCCTGAACAACGCACAGAACTCGTCAGCGCCACCCAGGCTAAGCAAATCCTGCCGTTTGAGCAAGCCCAGATCACCGCCTTACGCGTCCGCAGCCATTCCGGGGAAGTCGTACTCAGCCAGACACCCGGCCGCCCCTGGGGCATCACTGCGCCGATTCAAACCGACGCTGATCAACGCCAGGTCCAGGCCCTCGTCCGTGCGCTCGTGACGGGGAAAGTCTCGCGGCTGGTCGAAACCCATCCGGTCTCGTTGACGCCGTTCGGTCTGGATCACCCATCCACCGTTGTGACCGTGACCGCTGGGGATCGCAACGAAACGCTCTCGATCGGAGACGCCGGCCCCCTCTCCTCGACACTGTATGTCCTGAGAGCGTCGGACGAGGCTGTGCTCCTAACCGACCTGGCCCCAAAGGACTTTCTGAACCGAACGCTCCTGTCGTTCCGGCGGAAAGAATTGTTGCAATTCAATCAACAGGAGGCGGAGCAACTCCGTCTGACCTACCCCACAACGGAAATCGTGCTGTACGGAATTGAGGAGAAGCCCAAGAAAAAGTGGAAGATCCGTTACCCGATCGAGGCTGAGGCCGATCGCACGGAAGTCCAGGCGCTCCTCTTTCGATTGGAAGACCTCAAGGCCCTGGCCATTGTTGATCCCGGTCCTGAGCGAGAACAGCTCGCGCCGTTACTCACCAAGCCCAAGGTGAAAGTCACCGTGCACGCAGCCGGAACCGACCAAATCATTCGCCTCTTTCAACCGGATCCGGCCAGCGGCGAAGCCTATGCGCAAACCGCGGCAGAAGGTCCCATCTACAAAATCAGTCCCTCTATTATTAAGGAATTGACCAAAGACCTGTTCGCGCTTCAGGACAAGCGGCTACTCGGGGTAGAGACTAGCGACATCGCCCTGCTCTCCATCAAAACACGCGAGGAACAATACACCCTGGTTCATGACCGGGACGGATGGATGCTCGAGGATCAGCCGACCGAAAAACTGCGGCAAGACGTGACTGATCTGCTGGTCAGCCGGATCGTCAATCTTCCAGCCGAAGAACGTGTCCTCAAACAAGCTGGTCCTTTAGCGCCTTACGGACTGGTCGCCCCGGTCGCGGAATTTGTCGCCACCGGAAAAGACGGCCGTGTTGCGGGACGCCTCGCCCTCGGCAATCAATCCGGCGGGCTCCTCTATGCCATCGGCCACCGAATCCCAGGCATCTTTCAGGTGCGCCCCGACCTCCTGACCCAGATTCCTTCCCGGTTGGCACTGCTTGCCAGCGTCCCGGCAACACCCCCCTAAACGCTACCAGAGGTGTTTCCAGGAAGAGGAGGAATATGCTACTGTGCGCCCATCGCTCTTGATCAAGGAGGATCCTTCAATGATGTACTCGCGTTTCCACGGTGCCGTTGTTCTGTCCTTATCTCTGCTCTTGCTGAGTGCCTGTGCGACGGAAGAAACCATGACCAGCAGCGGATCGACGCAAGCCGCATCGGCGAGTGGATCGATGAAAGCAGCCGCCACGCAAGCGTACGACTCCCTCCAGTCCTGCCTGAGCCGCATTCCATCCGGGGGCACGGCGGGGACGCGCATGATTGCCGAAGAAAGTTGCAAGAGAGACGAAACACTCCGCCAAGCCATTGCGGGTAACGCCGCAGCGAAGAGCGGGAACCGCGCCGCGGCCGGTGCTGCCGGCGATAGTTTGGAAGCCTGCATGGCGCGCATCCCGAAAGACGGGTCGGTTGGGCAGCGGATGCTGGCCGAAGAGAGCTGCAAGCGCGACCAGGCCAACCAGCGGTAATCTGACTTCCAAGTCGATCTCCGACGCGCCTCCGAAGGTGACCATGCCCTTCGGAGGCATGCCTCGCTGTAGACAATCTCACCGGCTTTCAGTATCGTACGACAACGCCCCCGTAGCTCAGTTGGATAGAGCAGCGGTTTCCTAAACCGCGGGTCGCACGTTCAATTCGTGTCGGGGGCACCAATTTTTCCCGCCTAGAATCAATGACTTGCATACTCGTTCCGGCCTGTGGATTCTGTGCATAAGCCCCTTCTGCTACCACTTTGCTACCGCAAGCTTCGGCAGCCACGTAGTTGACCTGTACAGAATCCAGCCGATCCAGCGCACCAGGGGCCTTTTTCTTCAACCATCGGCCATAGGTGGAGACCGTCAATTCAATTGTCGCATGGCCTAGCTGCTCCTGCACGTAAACAGGGCTGACTCCATCGGCAAGCAGAATGCTGGCGTAGGTATGCCTGAGACAATGAGGGCTGAGGTGCTCAGGGAGCTTCGCCTTCTTGAGTACGGTGTACATGGCGCGGCGCACGTTGCGCGGATCGAGGGGAGTGCCCGCCTTCGTGACAAATAACCAGGGTGGAAGCTCCACCCATCCATATTTGAGCTTCTCTTCCTTCCGGGAGAAGTCATGGGCCGCTAGGCTCTGCGCCAGGACTTGAGACAGATCAACAGTCCGTCCATGACCGCTTTTCGGAGTATCAAGGGCTCCGTCTTCTGAGAAGGCGCGGGCAATGCGAATGGTCTGCCCGGTGTAATCTACGTCCTCAGCTTGAAGTGCCAGCGCTTCACCTAACCGCATGCCCGTTCCTGCCAGGACAAAGAAGAGAGGATAGTAACGGGGTGTTTCGCGAAGCGCCGTCACTAGAAAGAGATGCCGTTGCTCCTTCGTCAGGGCCTTGATCTCCTCTTGATGGGTCGCTTTCGAGATAGTCAGTTTCAGCACCCGCCCCAGGTTTGCAGCGGGATTGGTCGCAATCAGGCCGTCTTCCATTGCCGCGTTGAGAAGGGCGCGAAGCACCGCTTGAATATTGCGCACGGTCCGCTTTTCGAGGCCCATCACGAGTTTGTCGGCCAAAAAGAGTTTAATTCGTCCGCGGTCAAGGTCCCGAACTCGGACCTTCTCGAATCGAGGCAGAAGATGCAGCCGGAGAATTTCGACATACCGGGCGAGGGTCCGGCGCTTAACCGTGTGGGCAATTAAAGCCGTCCAATGCTCGGCATAGTCGGTGAGGGTAATCGTACTCGCAATTGACGGTGTGAGCCGTTGGCGGGCTTCAGGACCCACCTTATCACGATGAGCCTCTGCGTCCCCTTTTCTGTCGAAGGTCCTCCAATGCCGAACTCCTGCTCCATCGCGCCAGTCTACCACCCACTTTCCACGCCGTTTTCGTACGCAGGCCATCGGGTTACTGCCCTTTCTGTGCAGACAAGAGCTGAATGAGCTTTGTCATCGGCTCAGTAATCCGTACTTCATCACGCTCCCACCGCGCCACAGTGTTCGATGTGACACCAAGCTGTTCTGCGAGTTGTGCCTGTGTGAGGGCGAGGTGTTGACGGATCTTCCTTAGAGCTGAACCAGTCACGATGGGGAGACTATACATGATGTATATTTCAGTATCAAGCGGCGGGTTTTGCCAAGTATTCAGCAATGGCTGAAGGGCGGATGCGTACCGCTTTCCCAAGTCGAACGGCTTTCAGGTGGCCTTGTCGAACCAGCTCATAGACGCGATAGTCTGACAACTTCAGCCGGAGCGCAACCTGAGGAACTGTCAACAAGTCGTCGTCCGTCACGTCTGGCGTGGATGTCATCATTCGAGCCCAGGCCGCCGCCTGCAACCGTGCCAGTTCACCAACGAGCAGCGGACAGTCCGCAGGACTTGCCATAGCAATCGACCGTTCCACGATAGCCATGGCGGTTTTAAGGTTCAACGGTTCCATGGGAAATCTCCCCTGTTGAGCCTCCTCCGTTCGAGTGGGCCAGGCTCATAGAAGTTCATGGAACCGTTCGGCCTGAATCCGTCGCTCTCAAAAGTTCGAATTCTTGGCGTTGGTCTACCGGGCTTCACAAGGTCTACCACTCCAGCCGCCGCATTCGCGTAATCATCATGTTCTCCCGGCTGGTGGTCGATCTTCTCGCCTTTGCGAATCAACCCGATCATCTGCGCCTCCATCGTGGGATGGTCCAGCAATTCGACTTGTCCCGAATTCAGTAACGGCTCAAGCGATGAGTAGAGTTCTGAACGATTCTTGCTCGATACCGCATACCGAATGCCGTATTTCTCAAAAGCTTGGCGCGGCCATTCGCCCGCGTAGCGGTCTCCTGTCACCACACTGATTCGGTATTGCTTCAGGACCTCGGCAAACTTAGCAACCGCCCGTTCGGGGCTAAAAGTCCCTTTGCTACGTGATCCCTGGTCGATCAAGAGGTCCAGAACGGCCTTTTTGTCGGCTTCATGGGCAACGGCCAGCGTGGAGTCGTCTGCTCCGCCTCCAGACATATCGACGAATGCCGAATACCGCCTACCATGCTCAGGAGGAAGCGACTTCCTGCCCCGAATGATGCAGCCGTCCACGATGTCTGCATTCAAAGCGCTTCCATCGGGTTGACCGGGGAGATTGTGGTAGAGCCGTCGAAAAATCCACGACGGCAAAGATAGTCTCGCGTCCTCGATGTCCTCACGCGTCGGACCAAGTGGGCCGCCAAGAGACGGGTTAGCCTCCTCAATCGTGCCCGCGTACCACGAGACGTACAATCGCGGGTCCTTATTGGCCGCGTGCTGCCTCAAGATGTCATTGAGGGGAACTCCTGTTTGCCGATAGATCGAAGCGTAACTGGCAAACCATTGCATGGCATCTTGGCGTGTTCGATCAATTTCTAAAGCTTCAAGAAGCCGGTAGTCTTTTTGTGTATGCAGTTCATCCACCACCAGAAAGAGATAGGTTTTCCCATGAAGTCCTTGAGCATCCTGAGCGGGCAGGATCTCGATGAAGCCTCCCCCGTCTCGGCGTTCGATAATGTTGGACTTCAAAACCAGTTCGGCCTCGATGATCGGGTTCCGCCGAATCAACGTCTTGCAGAGTTCCAAGTCATCATTGGCCTGCCCCATATCGGATGCGACGAAGTAGACCTGATTCCCCCGTTGCCCTGCAGCCTTCCAGGCAATGCACTTGTAAAGTGCCGACAGAACCGCATCCGTGGTCTTGCTGTTCTTCTTCGCCCGTCCGGTCAATACCCGCCGAAACTGGGGTGAGCCATCAGGCCGGAACGTAAATAGTGCCTCTCTGAGAAGTGATTGCCGGTACGGCTCCATCACTTCTAAGAGCGGCCTGCCATCGAGCCAGCGGAGAAGCGAAAAAAAGGTGAACGGGTCCACATCGGGAGGATGAGAGCCGAAGAGTAGACTCTCTGATTGAGCAGACCCGTTCACCATGTCAGCATTCCCCTCACTGATAATGCGTTAGGCCGAAATTACTTGCTTCACCACGGCGGCTGGCTCAACGAGCTGTCCACCGACACGACGGACACAATCAAAGACGACATTGGGCTTGTTGCTGAACGGGTCCCGTAAGACCGCCAGTGGAATCCGGTCAATGATCCAGTAGTACGACAAATCGCCGAACGCAATCGGCCAGGCACCGGAAGCAATGTCCGGCATGTTCGGATCTTCCAGGACAGGACGGCCTAGAATCGTGTCTCCCGTGGTCGTCTGTCGGAGAACCGGTTGCCCGTCGGTATCCTTCAGGCCTGAGAGAACCCGCAAGGTCGCCGCGTTCATCAGCCAGACCGCCCGCCGTCGAAACACTTGCGGGAGTTGATGGTACAGGCCCGAAACCCCATCGACGGTCAAGGTTGTTGCGCTCCCCGACTTCACTTCGCCCACACCAGGTCGAACAAGCAGACCTTCCGGCGCACCGATACCATTGCCGACAAGGAACTGCTTCGCCTCTTCCTCCAAGAAGGCCGTCAGCACACTCCAGTTGATTAGCCATTCCTCAAGATCAAAGGCCGGATCTTCAAGCAGTTTGGCGGCAACCGGAAACGTCGTGTTCATGATATGCGTGGGAATTAACTCTCCCCCGAACGTCAAACCGTTCATGAGAGGGCGCGGGTCCGTCTCGGTAACCCACCGAACATCTGGGCGGCTCGTTTCTTTTGGCAAGGGGTAGGCGTCGCCCGTCAGCAACGTCCTGACCGTCGCGTACTGACGGATGGGGGCGAACATTTGGGCTTTCGACAAAATTTCCATGGCACTCAGAGGCGATACAGAGTATCCGCCTGTGGTTGACTGAAGGCTGTGCAATGCTTTCTGCTCAAATGCCGTCATCGACTGATCGCGGAGATATTTTTCGAAGGCTGTATGTTGCGCCTTGCGCCACAAGAGTCGGTCGCGTTCTTCCGACACCATCAGCGCCCGCTCCTTGCTCTCCGAGCCCGGCGAGTCGGCAAGCTGCTTGAGCATGAGGGACAGTTCCAACATTTCGCGATCCAGGTCTTTCAAGGCTTTCAGTTCCATCGCGTCTTCTCCTCTGCGTTGAAAAGTGGTGTCTATTTTTGCTTACGCTTTCCGGGTCGTGCATCGGTCGATGAGATCAATACACCGTCTCGCCGCGCTCTGCCGATCCTCAAGGCGCGTCGCAGGATTGTTGATAATCTTGATGTACGGAGCAATCTGCTTGGCCATCTCTGGCGTCAAATTGAGCATGGCGGCCTTGTGCGCCCTCACTTTCTCGGCGTGCTCAGAGAGCGCCTGCCTCAACTCCATCATGGCCAGTTCCCCTTTGCGTTCACGCTCTAATTCTGTCGCGTAGCTCAGCATCAGCTTCTTGGTCTCGTTGGATACATATGTGGCGTCTCTCATTGGGCCTTCTCCTTTTGAACGTATTGCGCAATGTTGCGGACCTCCATCGCTGCTTTGTGAAACTCAGTCCATTTTCTCGCGAGGTACAACTTGTCACATCGCTCCAGCGCCGCCAGAACTGGACGCAGGCGAGCATCATCGGGGCCTATGTCGGAAGTGATGTCGGCGAGTTCGCGCCAGGCTTCGAGCCAATCCGTTCTAGACAGTTGCACCACTCGCACCCTACGCCCTGCTTTCTCCAACAGCTTCACGGCCCGCCGATATTCCACTTCGACGGGCTTGCCCGGCTCGATGAGGATTTCGCCGCCAGGGTGTCGATACGTGATGGGTTTCATCGCTGCCTCAATCAGCATCGACAATGACCTCCTCAGTTACTTTGTTATTCGTCCAGGGGGACGGGGAGCCGGACGAATCGGAAACTGCCTTGTATAGAAATGGGTCACCCTTCCTGCCCGAACCGGATCGAATGACCTCGCCTTGGTCAACCAGGATATTGAGCAAGCGATAACCGTCCCCACGTTTCACGTCAGCGCGTTGAAAGATTGCCGCCGGGAGTTCTGGCTCGTGCCCTAACGCCGCCCGTACCCGTTCCAGCCGAGCTTGTTTGTTCAGGTCTGCCGGATCGCCGAGCGCAACATATCCAGAGTCGCGAAGTTCTAGGATCAGTTCGGCTGGAGTGTCGGCGTAACGACTAATGCCAATGAGCTTGCGTTGAGTCGCGATTTCATGGCGTTTCAGAATCAGCGCCACGTCAACCGTGGCAAACAGCGCACCGCTGCCCCGAATCTCGTCGCCGTAGCTGCCCTCAGATTTCCGAGCATGGTGAATGAGCAAGACACATGCACCACTTTCACGAGCTAGGACGAGCAGTGGTTGAATAGCTGCCGTGACTGCGGACGCATCATTTTCATCGGCGACCCGCCAAAGGGCGGACAACGTATCAATGACAACCAGTTTGATACCGTTCTCCACGACAAATTTGCAGAGTGCCGCGAGGGTGGCCCTGGTAGGATTAACTGACTCGACACGCACAAAGATCTTGTCAGACTCCTGCAGGCCCAGTGCCTGAAGTCGCATACGTACGTCGCGAGGATGTTCTTCGAGCGCCAGGATCAGCACACTCCCGCCGCTGGTCGAACGCCCGATGAAGGGTTGTCCTTTGACCACTTTCATCGCGAGTTCATAGGTCAGCGTCGATTTCCCTTCTTTCGGCTTGCCCGCCAGGATCACTAGGCCTCCAGACGGCAAGTAATCGTCGAGAACCCAACCAACGGCCTCATCCTCGTGGGCCAGAATATCGGCAGCTGTCAGGACTGAAAATGCTGTTTCGTCCTTATAGAGGGGGGGGCCTGGACGAATAGAATCTGGCCCCTCTTGATCTAAGAAATTCGATTCGTCCAACCCCTCTATCTTAGGGGTTGAAGGGGAAAACGAATCTTTTCCCTTCACGGGAAGGACGCCAAGCGGTACCTCCTGCGCCGTGATGATCTTGAGGGCGTCAGGCTGCACGGTGACGGCTCCTTTCACGGGCAACGGCCTTGGCTCGCAGGGAAAACGCCACCTCTTCCAAGAGTCTTGCTCTGTCGCGATCCTCATAAGCGTGGCCCACGGCCCGCAGGACGCGGTCTAGATCGTCGTCTGGCCACTTAGATAGATCAACGCCGGTTGCGGCCTCCAGGACCCGCTTGGCGCGTTCAGCGAGGTCGAAGGCGTGAAGGTCGAACTGGAATGCGACGTGCCGCAGATCGACGCGAGGTTTTGGCTGCATCCGCTGACGTGATGCATTGGCTCGTCCTGAGTCATAGAACAGGTCGGTCATTTTAAGACCAACAGCGTTGCAAACCTCTTCGGCAGAGCAACCGGCCCAGCATTTAAGCAGCACACCGCGCTGGCCTTCCCGAATCGACAGGGACGGGCTTGCGTCGGCGTGCGCCGGGCATCGCGCGGACCATCGGCCATCGCCGCGCTCCCGAACGTCGTTAAATTTCCCGAGCAATCCATTTACCGTCATCATCAACCCTGCGCTTCGTCGGTTACTCGCTGGGCGGCCTCGATAATCGCACCCCGGACAGCCTGCGAAGGGGTGCAGCCCTTCAACGTTGCGAGCACAATTAGCGCAGTCTTTTCGGTTGGTCCGAGACGAAGACATAAGCTGTGAGGCTTCGTTTCAGTTGCATCATGCGACATACGCGGTTCTCCTTCGCTGTGTTATACGATGCAATGCATTTTGTCTCCGCAGAAGCCGCAAAGGTCGCGCTCGTAACAAAACATTGAATGTGCGGTAACGCAGGCATGCCCCCCTGCGTGCAATGCGATGAAATGCACGATATAAGAATGGATCAATGTTGTCTGTCCGCGAATGGAATAAACTTATTCGCGGACAAGTTGGAGGATTGGCGGACAGAGTGGAGTAAGGGATGATCTAGGGGCTGGGTTTGTTTTCTGCGTCGATCATCGCTATCAGCCGCTTGGCTCGTTCGTATGCTCGTTTGACACGGTAGTAGTGCGCTTTCACGATCGTGCTTTCGGCGGGATGTTGTTTGCTGTCGGCCAGCTTTTGGGCGATCTGAAGTAGTGGCGTCTTCCCATCTACATACGCATCCCACACAAACCATGGGTCAACCTCTGTCGGCTTGAGTGGCTGCGTATCAGCAATGCCATCGAGCTCGCGGTACGCTTTTAAGACTCGTTCGACCATGCGGAGACTAGTGGCAACAGGTTGGTTGGGGGGAATCGTGATAGTCACTCCGTCTGGTCCGTTTTTTGGCATGAGCGTTCTAAACGCCGCAATACCGGGATCTGCTTTCATTTGGGCGTGCCAGTCTTCCGCTGTGGAATAAAATTGATACCGTGAGGCCTCCAGTTCGGCGAGCGCCGACCAATACGAGCGCGGCTCATAGTTTCGGTCTAGGTCTTGCTGCGTCGGGCGGTAGTCAAGCATCCGTTCTCGTTCAAATAAATCCTGCCATGCGGACAATTCGCGGCGAAATTCAGGATGCCGTTTTATAGCTTTAATGCGGTCATACTCATAGATGGTGACTGGACGCTTTGACATACCCCCCCCCTTAGGGTCCTCAAATGAGTGAAGAGGCCCACGCCGTGTGAGGTTCGCAGCGCATCACCTTGGGGATCAGCCAAGGTTTAGGGCCGCTCTTATAATTGCGGCAACCAAGGAGACTGTCAACGACCAGCACGCGGCGGGACCAGCCGGAGAATCCGCGCCAAGGGCTTCTTGTTCGTTGGCGGGCATGTCTCACCGGACGGGCGAAGAAATGAAACTGAAATCTGTGGCCTGAGGTTGCCGTCCACATTTTCCGCTGAGCCACAGAGACGGAGCATTTCAATCTGGTTCGCAATGGCGCAGTCGATAAAGTCCCCAGGAGTCCACTCTCTGCGAATCTGCGCGGCTTCCAGCGCCTCGAAGATCGAGGCTATTCGGTGAGCATCTACTTCAATCTTGAACTTCTTTGGTGCGTCTGTTTGCCTCTTCATTGTTTCGCCCCTTCCTGCCCCGTAGGGCAACAATCACAGTTTGACCCGTCCCTTCCCTCAAGCCGCAGGGGGTTCATTCACTGGCAGGCTCGCTGGTGGGGATTTCGGGCGCTTCTGTTGCGCCTTCGCGAGCATGTCACCCAATGAGACGACTGGTTTTGCGCGGCGCTTGAGGCCCAATTCCTTCAGGAGACGTGCCTCCGACTCCTCAAGCTGCTCCAATTCCAGCGCAATCGGAGCCAGCTTCTTCTTTCGACGGTCGAATAGCTTGTCGCGGTTCAGCAAAGCCCACTGTGCGGCAATCCGGCGGCGGGCTCGCTTCGATGCAATCATGTCAATGATCGCCAACTCCTGAGGCGACACCTCCTCAGGTCCACCCAGAGCCGCAATGAGGCTGTTGCGCTCCTGAAGAAGTTCCTTCGCAAGCGTGGTTCTGCCGTCCAAGTCCTTTGGATCGAACCCGTTCACTGCTTTGACCACGGATGTAAGCCCGTGCTTCTGGTAGCGCCGCTTAGCTCCCTGCTTCGACTTTGCAGGTGTCGCGCTTGGTAGCTCTGTGGTAGCAGCGCCCATAACATCTTGATTACTCATTGCTTTTCTCCATGAAGAAAACTAATAAACCGCGGGTCATTGATCTTTCAAAGTGTCGTGCTTTACTCTACGCCGCCCATGCCAGACGATAAGGCCGCATACTTAGCGATGATCCAGCTCATCATAACCAGGATGGGGGCCAACTCCTTTATCTTGAAGGGTTGGAACGTCACGTTAGTTTCGGCTCTCTTCGCGCTCTCCGTAAAAGATTCAAATACTCGGTTCGTCATGATTGCCTTCCTACCCGCCCTCGTATTTTGGATCCTAGATGCGTATTACCTTCGGCAGGAACGTCTCTTTCGAAAGCTTTACGATGAAGCCTCTTTATCAACTGCGCAAAATCCGATCGTGCCGTTATTCTCAATGGCCACAGGAAAGTATCAGTCCAATGTAGAAGGGATGTTTTTCACCATGTTTTCGCCCACCATTGTCTTTCTACATGGAACAGTTTTTTTAACCGTCATCCTGGTCATTTTGCTTCTCCGTACTACCCAATAACCGAAGGGGACTGCATGGCGCGTAAAGTGTTTTTTAGCTTTCACTATCAAGTAGACATCTGGAGAGCGAATCAGATCCGAAATGCTCATATCGTAGAAGGCACCTCTGCTGCCGGATGGCAGGATGCATCCCTTTGGGAAGAAGCCAAACGTCTGGGCGATCCTGCCGTTCATGAACTTATCAATAGAGGACTTGAGGGCACTACCGTGACGGCGGTCCTTATCGGTTCTCAAACAGCCAGCAGGAAATACGTAAATTATGAGATTGAGCGAAGTATCCAGCGTGGCAATGGGCTTTTGGGAATTTACATACATGATTTGAAGGACCAACGAGGTTTTGGATCGCCACAAGGAGTCAACCCGTTTGACCAAATTACATGGCGGAGCAATGGCCAAAAATTGTCCACGACTTACAGGACTTATTCCTGGTCGCTCCACGATGGATATAGAAATCTCGGGCAATGGGTCGAAGATGCAGTTAGAGCTACAGGACGCTAATTTTGTTTGTTGTTCACTCATTCTCAAAAGATGGCCATTAACTTTGCTGTGGGAGGGATAATGCGATTCTTGGTCATATTGCTCGCTTCGCTTGCTCTAGCTGGTTGTGCGCGAAAAATGTACGTTCATCCCACAAAGACTGCTGCAGACTTCAATCGAGAAAAATATGAGTGCCAACAATCGGCAACTCAAAACGCATATCAAATGGGCATGGCCGGAAATCCTTTTTGGATCGCAGATCAGACCAATCAATGTATGGAAATGAAATATGGCTGGACCGAACAGGCCCAAAAGGATTAACGGTTTCATCGCGTAAACATTTCCTAAGTCCCATCACAATCCTTCCGTGGAGTTGCTACCTCCCCGCTACCAGGACAGGACAAATCACCCCCATCTGCCCCCATTTGGGCAGTAGGCTGAATTGTGGTTTCTTGTGGGCTTACGTTGTCTGAGAGAGAGCTGGGGCTAGTTCCTAAACCGCGGGTCGCACGTTCAATTCGTGTCGGGGGCACCAACCAGCTCGC
>ERZ724514.421-NODE-421-length-18954-cov-4.224668_pt1 | contig 18954 bp, 17 predicted proteins | sample MGYA00376047_ERZ724514 | MGnify/ENA primary metagenome ERZ724514 (study PRJEB28724, sample SAMN07190883) | activated sludge metagenome | isolation source: activated sludge of sewage treatment plant in Hong Hong | place: Hong Kong | collected 2016-03-17 ...
TGCCTGGTCCCCTGACGTGGTGTCGATGCTGACTCACTGGGCCCTTCCGTTCCTGGTGGTCCTGGGCGTACTCGTCGCCTTCCATGAAGCGGGGCATTTCCTAGCGGCACGCTGGGTCGGCGTGAAGGTTCTGAAGTTTTCACTCGGGTTCGGGCCCAAGATCTTCGGACGACAGATCGGTGAAACCGAATACCTCCTGTCGATCGTGCCGCTCGGCGGCTACGTCAAGCTGTTCGGAGAAGACGAGCATGAACCGCTGACTCCGGAAGACAAAAAGCGGGCCTTCGTTCATCAATCTCTCTGGGGGAAGACCCTGATTGTGGCGGCGGGACCGATTTTCAACTTCATCCTGGCCTATCTCATCTATACGGCCTACATCGGGCTTGGCTACACCCTTCCCGTGCCAAGCTTCAAAGACATCATTCCTGAAATTGAAGCCGTGCTCCCGGGGTCGCCAGCCGATCAGGCAGGATTGAAACCAGGTGACCGGGTCATCCGGGTGAATGAGAAAGAAATTTCGACGAATGCGGAACTGCTGAAGTACATCGCCCAGAGCAATGGGAAGCAACTCACCTTGGACCTGACGCGCGGGCAGCAGATCAAAACGGTGCTCGTCACCCCCAATAAGACCACCGTCCAAGACAACGGCAAAGCCACGACCCTGTTCCAGCTCGGGATTGAGGAACGCGCGCCGGTTATTACGGCCGTCATCCCGGGATCGCGCGCACAAGCCGCTGGGCTTGTAGCCGGCGACCGTGTCCTTCGCATTGATGGGCATGACATCTTCACCTGGTCGCAGATGACCGCGCTGGTGCGGGAAAATCCGAATCACGCCTTGCAGTTTGAGATCCAACGAAACGGAAGCGCCCAATCGGTTTCCGTAACGCCGATGGGTGAAAAGGCCACGGTAGACGGAAAGCCGGCCGAGATAGGAAAAATCGGCATCTCTGCCCAGAACCAGACTATTTTACAAACCAACGAACCCTTGAAAGCCCCGTTATTGGGCGCCCAGGCGACGTGGGGATGGACCGAACTCACGGTGGTCGGAATTTACAAGATCATCACCGGAGATATTTCCCGCAAGAATATCGGCGGCCCGCTCACCATCGCCAAAACCGCCGGCGATGCGGCCGAACAGGGCACCTCCAGTCTGGTCTTCCTCATGGCGATGCTGAGCATCAACCTGGGTGTCCTCAATCTTCTACCCATCCCAATTCTCGACGGCGGCCATCTGTTATTCTTTTTTATTGAAGCGATTCGACGAAAACCACTTGAAGATCGGCAGCGAGAACTGGCACAACAGGTGGGGTTGGTACTTCTGGTCGGTATTATGATTTTCGCCTTTTGGAATGACATCGAGCGATTGATTTCCCCATAGCCCCACATGCGCGTCTCCGAAACTCTCATTCCAACATTACGTGAGGATCCGGGCGAGGCTGAAACGGTCAGTCATCGCCTCATGCTGCGCGCCGGCCTCATCCGGAAAGTTGCCGCCGGCATCTATACCTATCTTCCGCTTGGGTTGCGCGTTCTACGGAAAATCGAACGCATCGTCCGCGAGGAAATGAACCGGGCCGGCGCACAGGAAGTCCTCATGCCGGTCGCATCGCCGGCCGAACTGTGGCGTGAAACCGGCCGGTGGGACTTCTATGGCAAAGAGCTCCTCCGGTTCAAAGACCGGCATGAGCGCGATTTCTGCCTGGGCCCGACCCACGAGGAAGTCATTACTGATCTCTTCCGCCGCGAAGTCCGTTCCTATCGGCAGATGCCACTGAACTTCTATCAGATCCAGACGAAGTTCCGTGACGAAATCCGTCCGCGTTTCGGCTTGATGCGCGGCCGCGAGTTCATCATGAAGGATGCGTACAGCTTTGATCGGGACGAAGCGGGAGCCAGGCTGAACTATCAGAAAATGTATGACGCCTATAACCGCATCTTCGCTCGCTGCGGATTGACCTTCCGTCCCGTGGAAGCAGACACCGGATTGATCGGAGGAAGTTCCTCCCACGAGTTTATGGTGCTGGCAGAAACCGGTGAGGAAACTATCGTCTACGCCGAGGGAGGCACCTACGCCGCCAACGTCGAACGGGCCGAGGTCCTTCCACCCGACGTATCCCCGCTGCCGGCCTTACGACCCCTCACCGCCGTCTCCACCCCGGGGCGACGGACGGTAGAAGAGGTCACCAAGTTCTTAACCATTGCTCCCTCGCAACTCGTCAAAACGCTGCTCTACACCACCGGCAAGGAAACCGTCGCCGTCCTGGTTCGAGGCGATCATGAGGTGAACGAAATCAAGCTCAAGCGCCTGCTCGGGGCAACTGATATCGAGCTCGTCGCGCCGGAGTTGATACCCAAGCTGACCGGTGCACCAGTCGGCTTTGCAGGGCCAGTCGGCTTGAAACAGATCCGAATCCTCGCCGATTGGTCCGTAAAGGCCATGGCGAACTTTGTCGTCGGCGGCAACCAGGTCGATACCCATTTCACCGACGTGAACTGGGAACGCGATTTCACAGTCGCCCAATTCTCGGACCTCCGCAATGCGCAAGCCGGCGATCTCTCCCCGCGCAAGGATGGCGTGCTCAAGACGGCGAAGGGTATCGAAGTCGGCCACGTCTTCATGCTGGGCACGAAATACAGCCAGGCGATGAAGGCCACCTTCCTGGATGCGCAGGGCCAGGAACAACTGGCCGTCATGGGTTGTTATGGCATTGGCGTGAGCCGTGTTTCGGCCGCATCAGTCGAACAGAATCACGACGCCAAGGGCATCAAGTGGCCGATTCCTATCGCGCCCTTTCATGTCACGCTGTTGCCGCTCAGCCAGTCTGAGCCGGTTCTCCAACTCGCCGAGTCGCTCTACCGAGCGATGGAACAAGCCGGCATTGAAGTCCTGTGGGATGATCGCGACGAGCGAGCCGGTGTTAAATTCAACGATGCCGACCTGATCGGCGCCCCCTTTCACCTGGTGATCGGAGAAAAAGGCTTGGCGCAGGGGCAGGTCGAGCTCAAACTTCGTCACACCGGCGAAACGAAGAAAATTGCTCCGGATCAGGTCATCCCGACACTCACGGCACTGCTCCAAGCTGCGTCCTAAAATCCACTCCCGATCCTCGTTCGCCACCTTCACGACAATCTCATCACGCCGACGAAGGCAAGCTCCAGGCCGGGGTTTGAGAAAATGCCTTTTGCTTGCCTTGACTACAAGTTGCGATACACTGACTCACACGGAAGACGCACCGTCCGAAACTCCTGTACGGCGAACGATTCCAGGCCGGCATCGCGTTTCTGACCCTGCATGCAATTCCCCGTTCAGCCCGCGTGGAGACACGTTGATGCAGCCTAAAGCTCCGCTGCCTAGTGGCGATGCCACTCTCAAATCCGGGAACGCCGAACAGGTCAAGCGGATCAGCGGACAAATCCTCGCCGCCGCAGACGTCGATCAAATTCTCCTGGATCTACGCCACGAAATCCTCGGATGTTTCGACGCAGAAGACCTCACCCTCTTCGTCGTGGATTCCGAGAAAAAAGAAATCTTCTCCAAGATTCCTCATCTCGATACCGTCCAGGAAGTGCGTACGCCGATCACTGAGCAAAGCCTGGCGGGGTTTTGCGCCAAATACCTGCGCCCGGTCAATGTCGGTGATGCCTACAGCTTGGTCGAACTGAGCGCGATTCATCCGTCGCTGACCCACGATGCCACGTACGATAAAAGTACCGGCTTCAAAACCAAACAAGTTCTCGCCTATCCGGTCGTCGCCGAAAACAAGTATCTGATGGGGGTGATTCAACTCCTGAACAAAAAGAGCGGCGGACGCTTCACGCGCAAAGACGAAGAGTGCGTCGCGGAGATTGCCAAATCCCTGGGCACCGCGTTCTACACCCTTCGAAAGACCTCGAAAAAGCCGCCGTCCAAATACGACTACCTGCTCACCAATGGAAAAATTTCCCAACACGATCTCGATGTCGCACTCGCTGAGGCAAAAAAGGGCACGACGGATATCGAGTCGCTGCTCATTGAGAAATACAAGATCCCGAAAGCCGAGATCGGCAAATCACTCGCCAATTTCCACAAGTGTCCTTATATCGAATACAACGAGCGCACGATCGTCGACATCGAATTGCTCAAGAACCTCAACGTCGACTACCTGAAGAAGAATCACTGGATGCCGCTCAAGCGGGATCGCGCCGCCATTGAGATTCTGACGGACGATCCCGGCGATCTCGACCGCGTTCAGGACATCAAGCGCACCTTCCCCGGGCTCAATATCCGGTTTGCCGTCAGTCTGCGCCGCGACATCTCGCTCTTCCTGGCAAGCACGACCGGAACCCCCGACGTCACCAACAAGATGAACGAGAATGTGTCCGACATTCTCGGCGAACTGGTCAACGAATCCCAGCTCGAAGCCCAGGAAGAAGCCTCCGCCGCGGGACTCGACGAAAACGATAATGCCATCGTCCGCCTGGCGAACCAAATCATTGCCGATGCGTTCCGGCAAGGCACCTCCGACATTCACATCGAACCCTACGGTGAAAAACGCGACACCCTCGTCCGGTTCCGGGTCGACGGCGACTGCTTCGAGTACATGAAAATTCCACCGAGCTATCGCCGTGCCATCGTGTCGCGCCTGAAGATCATGGCCAGCCTCGACATCGCGGAGCGGCGTAAGCCGCAGGACGGAAAGATCAAATTTAAAATCGGCGAAAACAAGGAAATCGAGCTGCGCGTCGCCACCATCCCGACTGCCGGCTATAACGAAGACGTCGTCATGCGTATCCTGGCCGCCAGCGAGCCGCTGCCGGTCGATAAAATGGGCTTTTCGGAACGTAATCTGCGCGAGATCAAAAGCATCGCCGAGAAACCCTACGGCATCATTCTCTGCGTGGGTCCCACCGGTTCCGGAAAGACGACCACGTTGCACTCAGTACTCGGCTACATCAATACGCCGGACATCAAGATCTGGACCGCAGAAGACCCGGTCGAAATCACGCAGTACGGCCTGCGCCAGGTCCAGGTGCATGCCAAAATCGGATTCACCTTCGCGGCGGCTATGCGCGCCTTCCTTCGCGCCGATCCGGACGTCATTATGGTCGGCGAAATGCGGGATAAAGAAACGGCAGACACCGGCATTGAAGCCTCATTGACAGGTCACTTGGTGCTCAGCACGTTGCACACCAATAGCGCGGTGGAAACCATCACCCGATTGCTGGACATGGGCTGCGACTCATTCAGTTTCGCCGACGCCATGCTGGGCGTACTGGCTCAACGGTTGGCCCGGCGCATCTGCAAAGACTGCAAGGAGGCCTATCAGCCTTCGAAGGAAGAGTATGAGGAGCTGCGTTTGGGGTACGGCCCTGACTATTGGGACGCCCTCAAAGTGCCGTTCGACGCGAACTTCCGTCTCTATCGCGGCAAAGGATGCGACGCCTGCAATCGCACCGGCCTGAAAGGCCGCGTGGCGTTGCATGAGTTACTCTTGGGTACCGACAAGATGAAGAAGTTGATTCAGAATAAAGCGAAGACCGATGAGATGCTGCATGCCGGCATGGAAGACGGGATGACGACCCTGGTTCAGGACGGCATTCAGAAAGTCCTGCAGGGACACACGACGTATAAAGAAGTCAAAGCCGTCGCCATCAAGTAAGCATGCGGCGGTACGCCAGGGGAACCGGCTACCGTGCGGGATGCAAGGCGGTCAGACGGGTCAATTCCCGTTCCAACCGCGCAATGTCTCCGGCCCGCTCCAGTTTCTTCGCGCAAGCCACAGCCTGACTCAGCGCCGACCGGGCCTCGGCAAATGCATCTTGTGCCAGGTAGCTTTGGTAAGCCCGCTCCGAATACGTCTGGCCTCGATCGGGAAATCCTCGTCGATCCGCAATCTTCCCCAGCCGCAAGAGATCCGCCGCAATCTCCATCCGCTGCTCCGCCGTTTTGTCTAACTCCAGGGCTCGCTCATATTCCCGTTCGGCCGCGTCATACTCATGCCGTGCTTCGGCCAACATGCCGAGGTTGACATGGTTGCTGGCCTCGGATTCCAAATTTCCCAGTGCTTGATTCAAGGCCAGGGCCTGACGGAACAGTTGCGCGGCCTGCTCCACGTCGCCCTTGGCCTGCCGTATCAACCCGAGATTGTTACGGATTGTCGCTTCAGCCGAACGATCGCCTCGCTGCTGAGCCAGGTCTAACGCTTGTTCGTATCGATGTTCTGCCTCCTGGAGTGCACCCGATTGATGTTCCGCAGTGGCCAAGTCAGTCAGACTGGCAATCAGAAGATCCGGCTCTCCCCGTTGTTGCGCCAAGGCCACAGCTCGCTCATGCGAACTGACCGCCCGGGGAACGTCCCCGCGCCTGAGAGCCACGCGCCCGACATCATTGATCGCGACGATAAGCCCCTGCGTATCATCCAGGCTTTCCGCCATCCGACGCGCCGCCTCATACTCTTCAGCGGCGCGAGTCAGATCACCTCGCATGAACGAACGGTCACCTTGACGCCGCAACGATTCACCCTGCTCGGCCAATGGTCTGGGCAGTGGCGCAGGAGAGGGGGGCGGCGGGGGGCTCGCGCATCCCGACAGCAGACACAATGCCACCGCGCAGCATGTGGCTCCTGAAGCTGGTGTGGGCACTCTCATCGACGCAACTGATCTCCTCTCAAACTTTGAGTCCCTTCCCGCGAGGGTGGCGGTGACTCCTTGGGCGCCGGCCCGGCATTCTGCACAAACCGATTGAAAGGAAATGTCTGCTTGGCTCCACGCACCAGAATCGACATATCCGCCAACGTGGTCTCGGCGCTGTGGATGATGGGGCCCAGCTCCTGACTCACTTCACTCACGGAATCGGAGAGTCGCTTGACGCTGGTGAGCGTCGTTTGGGCGCTGTCGAGAATGGCCGGAAGCCGTCCGGTCGTCTGTTGGACATCGGCCGTGACGCGATCGACCATGCTCAGCGTCCGCTTAATGGATCCGGTCATGGCGGGCAGCGCCGTGGCCGTCTGTTCCACGGAGGCAATCGTCCGCTGTACCGAGGCGACGACTGCCGGCAGCTCCTGCGTTGCCAGGGCAACCTGTTCAAGCGCTTTCCCACCGGCCTTCAGGCCACCCTGCATATCCTGCGTGATGGTTTCTACCCGCAGCAGCGTTTGCTTCACGGCCATCAGTACCGGCTCGACCTCATTGAGCAAGTCTCCGATGTCCCGCGGTTCGACGGCACGGATGATGGAGCCCTCGGACAATACCGGGCTGCTGGCCGTGCCCATGGCGATGTCGACTTGCGTCTGGCCCACCACCACACCACTCTTGGTGATGTGCAGCTCGGAATTCTCCTTCACCATATCCTGATACCGCGCCAAGAGCTGAAGCGTCAGATCGACGGTCCCTCGATCATTGAGGTCCACCTGCTTGACGCGCCCGATGCGAATCCCGGATACGACGATGGGCGCCCCCGGCTCGAGGCCGTAAGACTTACTCAAGCTGGCCTTGAGCAGATATTTTGACTCGAACAGGTGTTCCGTCCTCGACATCCAAAAACCAGCCACGGCAAGAATCACCGCGGGGATCAGCACAAACGTGCCCACGATCTGCGCCAGCCGTCCGCTAGACAGACGATGCGAATAGTGCATCATCACTCACCTCTCTATCCGACCATATCGCACGGCTATTCTACATACCTCCGCAACGCTTCGGGGGCCAGGTCACGCACCGTGTCACGGGTTCCGTCCGCTTCCACATGGCCATCGCGAAGAACAATCAAGCGATCGGCGGCATCAACGAATGGCGAGCAGGTGCGCAACGCCGCGAGGACCGTGAGGGGCCGCTGGGCCCGCCGTTCGTCGATAGAGCTCTTGAGTCCCAACACCATGTCAGCGTCTAAGCCGGCGACGGGATCATCGAGGAGGAGCACCTCCGGCTCCAATATCAGGGCTCGGGCAATGGCTCCCCGCCGGGCCTCCCCCTGATTCAGCTCCGCAGGAAACCGATCACGCAGCGAGGCCAGACCTAATCGCTCCAACTCTCCCATCACCACTTGTTCACGGTGACGATCCGGCATGGCACTTCGATGATAGCGCAGCGGCAGCAGCACATTGTTAAAGAGCGTCATATTGCTCAACAACCCCGGCTGTTGGAGCACCACTCCGACCTTGAGCCGTACGGACCCCGGAGCATCGTCCGGAACCTCGCTCCAACCCTGGCCCAACACAAGAACCCGCCCCGATTCCGGAGCAATCAGTCCGGCGGCAAGCTCCACCATCAAACTCTTCCCGGCACGACTCGGCCCCACACAGACGACGCACTCCCCCGCCATAATTTTGAGATCGAGTTCCAGCCATAGGTCCCCGCCCAACATGGACGCGCGGACTTTGTCGAAAATAATGGCTGCCTCGCTCATAGATACAACGGTACCGTCACGACGACATCGATCAGCAGACACAGGACGAAAGAGTTGATCATCGCGCGGGTTGTTTGTTGCGGCACCTCCGTATAGGACGATCGGACAGCCAGGCCATGGTAACAACAGACCGCCGCAACCGCCGAGCCAAAGCCCAGGCCCTTGATCGCCGTCATAAGGACGTCCGTCGTGGACAAGGCCCTGATGACACTCTCCGCGAATGCATCGAGCGGAATGGTCAATTGCGCATCAGCCACGAGGTAGCCCCCGAAGACCGCCACCACATCGAAATACAGTGTCAGGCACACCATCGAGAGCACCATGCCGACCATACGAGGCATGATGACAAACCGGCTGATGGGGATCCCCATGAGCCGTAAGGCGACCACCTCGCGTGTCACCGACATGTTCCCGAGCTCAGTGGCAATGGCCGACCCGGAACGCCCAACCACAATAAATGCTGTGACCAGGGGGCCGAGTTCGCGGATCACGGTGACCACGATGATGCTGCCCACCAGCCCCCCTGCCCCGAGCCTGGGAAGCTGCGTACCGGCCTGAGTCACAATGATGATGCCGAGCAACAGGGCGATGACTGTCGTGACCGGCAGGGCGTCGACTCCCGTGAAAAGAATCTGTCTGACCAACACCCGGAAGGTCTCCCCCCGCCCCTGCTTCGGGGGAATGATCAGATCAAAAACGGCTTGCGCAAACAGCGTCGCCAACGCCGCCAGATAGGCGTACCCCGCGATGGTCTTCCGTCCGACCCACGTGAACATGTCTTCTGAATCGCCTCGCGTGTAAGGAGCATGTCGGGCGCCTGAAGCCGCGATCGACGGCGAAATTGTAGGGAAGCAGTCATCGTAAAGCAACGAGTGGGGAAACGGGAGTGGCAGGCTCAGGGCGGAAAGGCACGAATCGCTGGGGGGCAACCGGGCAAGGGACAGAGAGGGTCAGGTGTCGATCGCGACTTAACCCAGGGGTCTATGCTTGATCACGAACTGCTGGATGCGCTGGAGTTGCGGAGGCCGCATCACCAGGAATTCCACCCCGAACTCTCCGCCCCGGGCCCACCGGACCACGGCTTCCTCTATGCGAACCGGCCATTCATGTCCGTCGGGCAACAATAAGGAGACTTTCATGCGAAGGCCCGGCGGCATCGCCTGGTCGGATTTTGCCATGCATCCGGTCGACGAGAGGTCCAGCACCTCGGCCTCTCCTTCAATCTCATCTTCGCCGACGAACTCGAGACGACAATCCGCCGCGACGCGCCGGGACTTACGCAAGGTTCTTGTTTCTTCCACCTGCACTCCTCTTCGTCACGCGCACCATATCCACGTCGGTATCACCTTACTCCGAGACAGCGGCGGAGGCGAGAAATTGGCGCAATCGATCCTGTTCAGCTGTGCCCATCGAGACGAATTCCACACCAAAAGACAAATCCTTGCCCCATCGCACCAACGCCAGATCGACCGCCGTAGGAGCAGTCTCTCCAGGAAGGAGAATAATCAGCGACATGGCATCGCCCACCTTCACTCCGGCCTCGCTGCTGATTTTGCAACCGCCGGGCGACAGATTGAGAACCGTCCCTTCACCTTCCGCATCGCCATTGAAACTCAAGGTTGGTGCGAAGGGGGCAAATGACAGCAGGCAGGTCTCGGCCACCGGGCAGCGACGATGTTGCCGGAGCTCAATGCGAACGGGAGAGACCTGTTTATCTTGATCCATGGCGGAGCGGATGGTGCAGTCGTCGTCTGAAAACAGCCAACGTCAGTATACCTCAGGGGGCGCGAGACGCCGAATATTTCTGATGATTTCGCGGGCCACGGCGACTGAGGAGGCAGTGAGAAAAACCCGCGTACCGGGGATGGCGGCTATCGCCGATACAGCGGCGGTTCGCCGGGAGGACGGCTTTTGAAGCGGCGATGCTGCCAGAAATATTGTTCAGGCACGCGACGGACAGCCCCTTCGATCAACCGGTTGACACGGGTCGCATCCTCGATCATTTCGCCGGACGGAAAATGGTCCAGAGCTTCCCCTACCTCGATGTCATACCCGGACCCATCCGCCCGCCGATAATAAAAGCAGGGGACGACCGCGGCACCACTGACCTTGGCCAGGCGAGACGTCGCCGTCAGCGAAGAGGCCGGCACGCCGAAGAATGGAGCAAACACACTACGCTTCGATCCGGCATCGATGTCGGGCGCGTACCAGACCACCTGGTTCCTGGCTAATGCGCGAAGGATGCCCCGCATATCCCGATGTTGAATCAGTTCTGAATAATATCGGCTCCGGCAGCGGTTCGCGACCATATCGGCCACGACATCATTCTGCGGCCGATACACGATGGCGACCGGCTGCTCCAGCGCCATGAATCGACCGGCCAGTTCCGCCGCATGCAAATGTGCCCCGCAGAGCAACACGCCCCGCCCGCGATGGAGCGCGTCGCGGATATGCTCCAAGCCCTTGATCGTGCATTCGCAATGCGCCCGGGGATCTTTCGCCCACCAGGCCATGGCGATTTCCAATACACCCATTCCCATGGATTCGAACGAGTGCAGCGCCACCCTATTGCGCTCCTCCGGCGACTGTTCGGGAAAACAGAGGGCGAGATTCACGCGGACGATGTCCCGGCGCTTCGTGAGCAGCCCGTGCAACAGGCGTCCACACTGACGCCCAAACGCAAGCTGAGCATGATAGGGAAGCCAGGAGAGCAGTCGAAAGAGCGTAATGCCGACCCACGTGGGCCAATACATCGGATGATAGACACTACGTGGCTGGCGCCGCTTATGGTTTGCCTGAGGGTTCGACATGGCCAAACGGGTCAGTCATTGTAGGGAAACGGAGCGAGGAGCGCAATGTCGAAGGAGAGGGGAAAGGGGTCGAGCAGATACCCCCGTCTTCTGGAACGTGGCACCAAGTTCGAAGGATCGACCGTATCGAGGCTGCTCTACCAGGCGGAAGAAATCGCGAGCCGCACCGAAGCCTCAGGCTGCCGGCTTTGTCGCCAGGGAGATGAACTTTCGCAAACGCATTTCAGCCACCGGCGACAGGTCGACAAATTCCAAGCCGTAGACCTGCTCCCGCTCCCACCGCACCGTGGCTTTCTCGACCGTCATCGGCGAGACCTGATTGGGAAGTGACAGACTGACCGATACTCGATCGCCGCGCTGGATTCCTGCTTCGCTCATCACCTTGGCCCCTCGCATCGATACGTCAAAGACGACACCGATCCCCTCGCCTCCGCGACCGAGCCACTTGGCCAGGCCCAATCGAGATAACGAACAGGCAAACGGCGCCGGCACACGCAAGCGCGGGTGCTGACGCAAGTCGACCGAAAACTGTTCCTGACGAGTAGTATCACTCATACGTACCCTCCCGTATCTATCAAGGGTACTGTATCGCACTCGCAGCACTTCGAGAATAAAATATCGAAATCACACGACAGGCATGGAGAGGGAGAGGCGTGAACCGTGAGAACGGTCGACCGGGCGGCTCATCGCGCCGCCCGGCGGCAATGCCATACAAGGGTTACGGCCGATGCTTTCCTCGTTGTTGCATCATGTCGGCGCAAGCCGGAGAGAGCTCTTGCGTGTGCTCTCTCAGGCATTGCATGATCCGCCCCTCTCCGGCTTTGACCCCCGCACACAATTTCTTCACGTCATCGGCACAAGCCTTCCTGCCTGGACGACCTCCCCGCCCCTGCCCCTCCGGTCGCTTCCCGCTGCTGCCGGGCTCTTCGGAAGTCGCCGCCGGCTGTTCCTGACCCGTGGAGGCAGGATCCGGTGCGGCGTTCACCGGTGCATACAGACCAGACAATCCGATCACGACACAACTCCAGAGCACCATCGATGTCGCCTTTCGTGGATACCCAGTAGGCATACTGTCCTCCTTCTCTGTTGGTGACACCATCCTTGTCCGGGCCGTGGATGGCCTCAACGTAAATGTTCCTCTACCCACAGGATTCAACGCGGCGAGCGGCAGACGGTTGACGCCACGCCCTCACCGAACAGATCTGCGCACCGCCCCCACTCTCCGGTCATCGCGCATCGCCTCTTGCGAAAAACCGTCTGCTTCACTATTGTAGCGACATGCAACAAGTTTCCCCGACCCCCGTTCCGGCACACATCGTCCACCGCGTGCATCATAAGTTCTGGACCTACCTTCTCTTCTGGTCGATTGTCGCAGGCTCGGTGATTTGCGTGCCCGGGTACGGAATCCTGTATGGCTATTCCTGGCTGGATTGGACGATGTTCGCCGTCCTCTACCTGATCACCGGCCTGGGAATTACCGTGGGATACCATCGCCTGTTGACGCATCGCAGCTTTGAATGTCCCGATTGGGTCAAGGCCTGCCTGCTGGTCGCCGGTGGGTGGGCCTTGCAAAACTCCGGCGCGAAATGGACGGCCGATCATTTGCGTCATCATGCCCATTGTGACGATCCCGCTGATCCGTACAATGCCAAGCGGGGATTCTGGTATAGCCATTGCGGCTGGCTCCTCAATCCCGTGCCCTGCAACGATGAACGATTCGGCTCCCGCGTGATGCAGGATCCGGTGGCCATGTGGCAACACCGCAATTATGCGGCCATCGTCGTCGTGGGCCTGGCCCTCCCCTTCGTCATCGGCTTCCTCCATAACGGATGGCAGGGTGGAATCGGAGGATTTATGCTGGCCGGTGTCGGACGCACCTTTGCGGTCCTGAATTCCACCTTCTGCATCAACTCGGTCTGCCACATCTGGGGTGAGCAGCCGTATGGCACCTCCGATTCGAGCCGCAACTCATGGCTCGTCTCCTTGCTGACCTTTGGGGAGGGGTACCACAATTACCACCACACCTACCCGAGCGACTATCGCAACGGGCCGCTCTGGTATAACTTTGATCCGTCGAAGTGGCTGATCTATACCCTGTCGAAGTTAGGCTTGGCCTCATCGCTCCGTACCGCGTCCCCAGGCAATTAGAACCGGGTCTGGCTACGGTTGCAGCTCTCTGCCGCGCCTCAAAGTATTTTTTGGACAGCCCTGAAACCGGTAGTAATCCTGTGCTTCATCTGTTACGATGCAGAGTGATCTTATGACGGGCCGCATGAGAATCACAGTGTGTTGATGGCTCATCACCGATATTGTTTGTTACCGAGAAGTTGATCGGAAGTCAGACCCAAGTCGCCCCTACCACCGCGCCTTCGGCCCGCTCATTCCCCTCATATGCCTGTTCTCGTGTCGCCGACAATGTCACATTTCAAAAGGAGACCCCTATGGGTAACAAATTGTATGTCGGCGGACTGCCGTATGCTGCCACTGAATCGCAACTGAGCAACTTGTTCTCCGCTCATGGCACCGTTGAATCGGCGCGCGTGATCACGGACAAGTTCACGGGACAATCACGCGGCTTCGGCTTCGTGGAAATGTCCACGGCGGAAGAAGCCAAGGCAGCCATCACGGCGTTGAACGGCTCCGACATGGATGGCCGGCAACTCACCGTCAATGAAGCGAAGCCGCAAGAGCCTCGCTCCGGTGGCGGCGGGGGTGGACGGTTCGGCGGCGGTGACCGCGGCGGACGCAACCGCTTCTAATTGGTGACGAGGTTCGTCTCGTCCTGGAAGGGGCGCTTCACCCGAAGCGCCCCTTTTTTTTTCTTCCTGCGCCTCACTGCTCATGAGGCCGGCTTCGCAAACTTTTGAGCTGGCCGCGTTTCGATTTATCCTCCAGCCGTCTTTTCTTAGAGCCTTTCGTCGGTTTGGTAGGTCGACGCGGTATCCGCGGAATCGCCGCCTGTTGGATCAACTCCCGGAGCCGTTCCAACGCCAATGCACGGTTCCGCTCCTGGCTCCGCGAGTCCTGTGCTTTGATGATGATGACCCCGTCACGCGACACACGATGGTCCCGCAGCTCCAACACACGTTCTTTGTAAAACGGGGGCAGGGAGGACGCCCTGACGTCAAACCGGAGGTGAATGGCGGACGAGACTTTATTGACGTGTTGCCCGCCGGCGCCTTGCGCCCGCACTGCCGTCAACTCGATCTCCTCATCCGGAATCGAGACATGTGTCGAAATGCTCAACATCCTGTCCTTTGCGCGCCTAGAGTGGTCTGAACGTACCCGGACGCCGGCGCGGAGTCAATCGAACGCAGCCATGAATGGATGCTCACCGGCTTCCTCGTGCAACTGCCTATCCGAACAGGTTAAACTATTAAGGCTTTACCCTCTAATCACCTGACATGATTGCGCTCCCGACAACAACCGTGCAGACCACAGCATTCGATAGTAGCAGCCGGTGGACGGAACGCATCCTGCCGATCCTCCTCTTTCTGTGCTTTTTCATCGCGACCGCCCTCGGGTTATACGCCCTCTCCTTCCTGCGTGCCATGCTGGTCGCAGAACGAGGAGACGAACTCGCCATGAATGCTGCGACCGTGGCGGAGACAGTCGATCGCGTGTTGTTCGAGCGGTATGGCGATATCCAGTTGTTTGCCAACGATGGCGTGATCCGGGACGGTTCATCCGAAGAGAGGACCGCCCGGCTGCAGCATTACCACCAGCTCTACTGGTACTACAGCTGGCTGGGAATCACCGATGCCGACGGAACGGTCATCGCGGCCACCGACATGCGTCCTGCGTCAGGCCCCCCCCCTCTCAACCGTGCAGCCTTTGATGCCGTTCGGCGGTCAGGCACCATTTACCTGGAACCGGTGGTCCCTTCTGCCATGCCCCCACAGCAGAAAGCAGTGGGATTCATGGCACCGATCTACGGTCCGCGAGGTGAATTTCGTGGAGTGGTGGCCAGCCGCGTCCCCATCGACAATCTTCGCTCGATTTTCGAACAGGAAGGCAGACTACGGTACGGCAAAGACCCCTATGATTGGTTGCTGCTCACTCGGGACGGGGCCATCATCAGCGAAAAACAGACCTCAGCGGAGAGCCCCAAGGGATCAGCGATCTTAGACATTCCCTCTCGATCCCGGGCAGCCTCCGACCGGAATCAATCAGGATTTGTCGAAGAAATCCATCATCGCCTGGGGCACTCAGTCGTCACCGGGTATGCCTCGACCAGAGGCTATCGGGATTTTCCAGGATTTGATTGGATTGTGCTGTTCCGTCAGACCCATGACCAGGTCTATGCGCCTGTCGATCGGCTACTGTGGACGGTCGGCGGCATCGGCTTGCTCGTCATCCTACCCCTGACGGGATTCGGCATCCTGGTTTCGTGGAAATTGGGACGCGAGCGATCCGAACTCCTGAAAACGCGACAGGACCTTGAAAAATCTGTGGCAGAACTGGGACGCTCCAACGCCGACCTCCAACAATTTGCCTATGTGGCGTCACACGATCTGCAGGAGCCGCTGCGAATGGTGAGCAGTTATACCCAACTCCTGGCGAAGCGGTATCGAGGCCAGTTGGACGCCGACGCGGATGAATTCATCGCCTATGCCGTCGATGGCGCCACCCGTATGCAGAAGCTGATTCAGGACCTGCTCGCCTATTCTCGGGTCAGCACAGGCAGCCAGCCGTTTGAGCCTACACCAATGGGAGCCGTGCTCTCCTATGCGATGGACAATCTCCTGAGCGCCATCAAAGAAAGCCAGGCGGTCATTACCCACGACCGGCTGCCGACGGTCAGAGGCGATGCCAAACAGTTGGCGCAGCTGTTTCAGAATCTTCTGAGCAACGCCATTAAGTTCCACGGGGACCAGCCGCCGCGCATCCACATATCCGCCCAGCGGAGAGAAGATGAGTGGCTCTTTTCGGTACGCGACGAAGGAATCGGCATAGATCCGCAATTTGCCGGCCGGATTTTTGTCATTTTCCAGCGACTCCATACCAGGGCGGAATACCCCGGAACCGGCATCGGTCTGGCCATCTGCAAAAAGATTGTCGAACGTCATGGGGGTCGCATGTGGGTGGAGTCTGAAACGGGGAAAGGGGCGACCTTCTGGTTCAGCATTCCCGACCCTCCGCAGCAACCCTCCGTCACTCGCTCAGAAGGCGCGACAACAGGCGTTGCATGATTCACGTCCACAATCCAAAGGAGCCATCACGATGGTCGTGCCAGAACTGGTAAAGCCGATTGAAATTCTTCTGGTAGAAGACAATCCCGGAGATGTTCGTTTGACCATCGAGGCCTTGAAAGAGGCCAAGGTGATCAATCATCTGACGGTCGTCAAGGACGGGATGGACGCCTTGGCCTTTCTGCGGCGGCAGGGTTCCTACACCGCCGCCCCCCGCCCTCACCTCATCGTGCTCGATTTAAACCTGCCGAGGAAGGACGGCCGCGAGGTGCTCGCCGATATCAAGGCCGATGACAGCCTGAAGCGCATTCCAGTGGTCGTGCTCACTACCTCTCAAGACGAACAGGATGTCCTCAAGAGTTATAATCTTCATGCGAACTGCTACATCACGAAGCCGGTCGACCTGGACCAGTTCGTGCGGGTCGTGCGATCGATCGAAGATTTCTGGCTGGGCATCGTGGTGCTGCCGGTCTCACATCAACCGGGAGCGGTATGACCAACCGGCCTATCCATGTCCTGCTGATCGAAGACAATCCGGGCGACATTCGCCTGGTGCGCGAGCTCTTTGCACAAACCGGCAATGGACAGTTCACCCTTACGCACGTCGGCCGTCTCGATGCGGGAATCCGATGTCTGAGCGAGTCCCTCATCGATGTCATTCTCCTCGATCTGTCTTTGCCCGACAGCCAGGGCATTGAAACCCTGATCAGAATGCATGCCGCCGCACATGGGATTCCGATCGTGCTGATGACCGGCTTGGAGGATGAAGAGTTAGGCCTCCACCTCATTCAAGCCGGCGCGCAAGACTATCTGATCAAAGGACAGACCTCGGCCCCTCTCCTCGCACGCGCGCTGAGATATGCCGTGGGCCGCAAGCGGCTGGAGGAAGAACTGCGCGAGCAGACACGCTTCCTCCAATCGGTACTCAATAGCATGGCTGACGGCGTGGTGATGGCCGATGAAACCGGCACCTTTCGGGTCTGGAATCCCGCCGCAGAACAGATCTTGGGAAGTGGCCCGGCCAAACGAACAGTCGGCCATTGGTCCGAGGACTTCACCATCTTTCGTCCTGACCGCGTGACCCCTTACCCCGCGGAGGATATTCCGCTCGCACGGGCCATCCGGGGGGAATCCGTGACCGGCTCGACCCTGTTTCTCAAACGCCGGAGTCAGGGTAACGACCTCTGGCTGGATGTGTCCGCCAGGCCCCTGCGGGATGAGATGGGCCTGATCAAAGGCGGCGTGGTGGTCTTTCGCGACATCACCGAAGCCAGGCGCACCGATGAAGCGCTCAGGGACAGCGAAAACCGCTTTCGGGCCATTATGGACAACAGTCCCGCCCTGATCTTTCTCAAAGATTTAGAAGGACGCTACCTCCAAGCCAACCGGCAATTCGAAACGGTGTCCCACCTGGCGAACAAGGATCTCGTCGGGAAAACCGATGAGGAAATTTTTGCGCCGGCTCAAGCGGCGGTCTTTCGCGAGAACGACCGGAAGGTGCTTCAAGCCGACGCCCCGATGCAATTCGAAGAATCAGCGTTGCATGACGACGGCCCACACACCAGCATTGTGGTCAAGTTTCCTTTGCGCAACGCAGAGGGCCGCTGTTACGCGCTCTGCGGAATAGCCACCGACATCACCGATAAACAGCGGGCGGAAGAAATCCGACAGCAACTCGCCAAAGATCGCCTTCTCCTGCTGGAATCCACCGTGGAAGGCATCTATGGCCTCGATCGACAGGGCCGCTGCACGTTCATCAATTCCGCCGCCTCGCGTATGTTAGGGTATTCGCCCGATGAACTGCTGTGCCAAGACATGCATGAACGGATCCATCACTCCTCGCCGGACGGCGGCATCTATCATCGGACACGGTGCCACATCCACGAAACGCTTGTGGATGGGAGAGGCCGCAAGGTCGACGATGAAGTGTACTGGCGCAAGGACAGAACGTCATTCCCCGTGGAATACTCCTCCTTCCCCGTGATTGAACAGGGGAAGGTCACAGGCGCCGTGGTCGTCTTTCTGGACATTACCGACCGCAAACGGGCGGAGCAGCAACTGACCGCCTCGCATGCACAGCTGAGAAAGCTGACCGCCCGCCTGGAATCGGTGCGGGAAGAAGAACGGATTCTCATCGCGCGCGAGATCCATGATGAACTCGGGCAGGCGTTGACCGGCGTCAAACTTGAACTCTCCTTGTTGCAGGATCAGCTCCCCAGTGTGCCCCCCACTGTGCACAGTCGCCTGGAATCCATTTCCGGTCTCGTCGACGCCACGATCCAGTCCGTGCGACGAATTGCCACGGACCTGCGCCCCATCGTCCTCGATCAACTCGGCCTGATTCCGGCCATTGAATGGCAGACGCACGAATTTCAGTCACGCACCGGCATAGAATGCCGACTCGATATCTATCTGCGGTCCGCGTGCCTATCGCAGACCGCATCGACCGCGATGTTTCGGATTTTTCAGGAAATCCTGACCAATGTGGTGCGCCATGCGAAGGCCTCCGTCGTCAAGATCACGCTCCAGGAACAGGGCGGCGGGCTGGTGCTTGAAGTGCAAGACAACGGGC
>ERZ724514.432-NODE-432-length-18739-cov-7.919824_pt1 | contig 18739 bp, 17 predicted proteins | sample MGYA00376047_ERZ724514 | MGnify/ENA primary metagenome ERZ724514 (study PRJEB28724, sample SAMN07190883) | activated sludge metagenome | isolation source: activated sludge of sewage treatment plant in Hong Hong | place: Hong Kong | collected 2016-03-17 ...
AGACGGCGTCGATCACCTCCCGCTGGCCGGGGCGGAATGAGGAAAATCCGAATTGCTGGCTGAGTTGCCTGGTCAGATCATCCACGGTACGAACTCGAGGGGGGGCGTAGTACAAGACATAGCAGGTGCACGGAGTATAAGACGCCCGATGAACGACGGGCAAGCCACTCAGTGAACTCGCGAGGTGATCGGGAAGACGAGTCGGCATGCAATGGCCTTCAACCAAGACCCAGTCAGGCCAGCCGTCCTTGGAACCATCATCTGCGGTCTTCCTAAAAGCAGAAACCCCGCCGGGGGTCACCCGGCGGGGTTTCTCACGTCGAGACAGGCAGGGGATCTCCCTCTCGCCTCGCACTGAACGTCACGTTATGGCGCAGTATAGCTGCCGAACTTCGGCACCGAGTCGCAACCCGGACCCTGGTCCTGATTGGCCACGCACAGATAACGCAGCGCACCCTGCGCAGACAAGCGGGCTTCCTTATGCAAACGAGCCTTGCCGTAATCCACCGCCATCTTCAATTGGCGCATGGCATCGGCGCCCACTCCACCAGACTGGGCCTTACTGAGGCCATCCTGCAACTTCGCCGTGGCACTATCGATGACGGAGCGGTCAGCCCCCCATCGTTTTGCCAAATCGACGGTCGTCCGCTTGCCGAGACCCGGCGCATCGGTCAACTCGACGATGGCATCGTTCACTGCTTGAATCGCATCCGCGACCTGGGCCTGCGCGGTGACCGGCTGGCTGCCGATCGCCAACGCTGCGACGCCCAGCGTTACGAACATGAGTTTCTTCATTGCGTGTCTCCTTTTCTTTTCATCATCGGGACGGCCCTCCTGCCAGACACCCACCGATCAACAAGAGCGGCGGCCTGTCCCGACACGTCACGTTTCACGCGTCACGCATGCTTAGAAGTTCATCCACAATGACATATAGGCCCAGTGCTGATTGACCTGTTGATTTAAGGTGCTGGTCAAATAGCCACCGCTGAAAATGGTGCCATACGCAGCCTGCAGGGCGACTTTGCCGTCGGCGAACATCCGGGTGTAGGCCACGTCGATTTCGTCGCCGATGTGGGTCTTCGTGTTGTTGGCGTTCGAGAACACGTAACAACCTTGCGAGGCCCGATACCAGCAGTCCTTCGAGTTGGCCAGGTTCAGGTTCGTGTACCACAGTTCGATATGGTCACGCGCCGAAGGCCGAGCCTGTAAGTTGACGGAAGGAGACAGCATGTTCTTCCACGCTTGCACGTCCATATAGCCCATGTGGATGTGGTTCGTCGGGAAGAAATTTTCAAAGGTATTGGCTGTCTTACAAACCTGGCCCGCTTGGCCGCAGGTATTGTTCCGGCTGTCGCCAGAAGCATAATCGAGGTTGAACGCCAGACGCGTCTTCCACGCCGTATCGTAGAACGTGTAGCCGATCCAGTTTCTGGTCGCCCAGGCATTGATGTGCAAGCACTTTTGATCACCAACGCAGGCTCCAGCTTGCCCCATCTCACCGAACTGCCAGGCCACCTCGTTCGAGAAATCGAACCCGCCTTTGCGCAGTTCGATCCGATTGCCGATCATGTGGCGTGTCTGATTGGCATGTTTTGCAGTCCCCAGTCCAAACGCCTGGTTTCCAACGCCTGCCGTCGCGGAGGATCCATAATTGTTCTTGTAATAAACATAGAATGGTTCAATGACCATCCCAGGGATCATTTTCAATTGATTGTAGAAAATGATCATGTCGGCATCACGATTGGCATCGCTACCACTTGCATTGCCGGCAATGTTGCCGCTTCCACTTCCTACAGCAGCTGCCTGCCCTAGGTCGCTCTCAGAATTACGGAACCAACCGGCATACATGTCCCAGTTCTTGATCCCGGTGTAGGAGAACATCACCCCATCATGGGAATAGCCGGTGTTGGCCCAATCGAAGTGGCCGAACAGGGAGTGATTGCCGAACACGACATACTGACGACCGACCTTCATGCTCAAGCCCTGGATGTCGGCCAGATTGCGGACTAACATGTAGGCGGCACGAACGCCCAGACGGCCACCGTTGCCGGCGCCGCCGGCAGTCGCGCCGTTATGGGTCAGAGGATCGCCGCCGTTGCCGGCATTCACTGCACTGCCGTTTCCGCCCCAAGTCGCACTATCGATAATTTCCACATAGAAGTTTACGTCAGGCGACAAATCGTACCCGATCCCCAAGCGCATCCATTGCTGGACAAAGAAATCGTTGCCCTTGTTGCCACCAGCCCCAGCTGCACCTCCCGTTCCAAACGTATTACAGGTCCCATTGGTATTCATCTGCAAGCCAAAGCAACCATTGTTCCGCATTTCCGGACGCACACGCAGGTCGGCGCGCATCCAGAGGTTCTTGACGTCGAAGTTTCGGCCGATGACCGGATCGTACAGTTCGTACGCTTCCTTTTGCGGCATGTTGCGGGGAATGGCAGGGAGATTGGTGATACGTTCGCCCGGGGGAAGTTCGAATCCGGCAAAGGCCGGGAGTGACAGACACTGCAGAGCCGTAACTGCCGCAGCGCCGAAGATGGCGGCCAACCGGCCCCACCTGGTCCGTCCATGGATGCGTTTCATAGCGTTCCTCCTGTGAATTGGATGGCAACCCTTCGTGTACCCATTCACTCCGGGTGCCGCCTATACATCCAACCGCTATTGCACTACAAAGCCAACTCGCGTAGGCGGGGATTCGTCTGCCGAACCAGAATGGTGCCCACCATCCGGCTACGACTCCGCTTCAGTCCCGAAGCGGGACCCACCTACCGTCCGGTCTTGTACTGTCGCTGTGGTCACCTCCCTTCACAGCCGTAGAGCGAGTATGAATTGGTATTAGGCCTGCTTGGGCAAACCCGATTCCTCTGCCCCGTGCTCTACGCCCGATGTTGCATGGTTGATCTGTTCTTCTGCTTCCTTCATCGACGACTCGAAATCCTGCTCCACCATCTTCATTTCCTGTTGAATCATGTTGAGCTCTGGCTCAACCGTCTTCTTCAGGTCATCCGCCGTCTCTTTGAATCCCTTGACGGCCTTGCCCACCTGTCGCCCGATTTCGGGCAATTGCTTGGGCCCGAACAACAGGAACGCAATGACCAGGATGATGAGAATTTCTCCAGCGCCAAGACCGAACATGGTGTTCCTACTGAGGGGGTTGTGGTAAAGACCAGGCGGCGTCCCTGCTACACACGAGTGCCGTCATTCGGTCTGCGTCCTCAGCCTCGCAGGTTATCCCTGCGTCGTCCGTGGCGGTGGAGCCGCGGCGGCCTGCTGCGCAGGCGGCGGCGTGGCCGGCTGTCCAGTTTGCTGGATTTGTGCCGTGGGTTGAGCCGCGGCTGGTTCCGACTCGGTTGCCGTCACATCGATGGCATCCGCTTCGTGAACCGACTTCTTGAACCCTTTGATCGCCTTGCCTAATCCTTCACCGAGTTGGGGAATTTTCCCGGCCCCGAAGATGATCAGGACAATGATGAGAATCAGCAGCAACTCCATCCAGCCGAACGAACCAAACATGGTACTGTATGCTCCTTGTTACAGCTGTGCGATTATTCGCACGACATATGTTCACGCACCGGCGACTCGACTGCCACTCGTGAAGTACGTCGTCTGAGAAGATCTTGCCTGCGAACCCCATCTCCTCTGAATTTTCCCCACGCACGGAGAAGGAGGGGGTCAGTATCGGAAATCGCGGGAAAGGCTATAGAAACGACTGGAATTAGTCAAGCTCTTTCTCCTACAGGTGCCCCCTTACGTCTCTTTCCCTCCTGCCCGAACCAGCGACTACGGTCGGAACGCGAAATGATAGTACTCAACCGGACTCGGAGGCGCTCCAAGCGCCATCAACCAGGCCTCCCGCTCGTATCCGAGCTGTTCCAAATCACCCTGTGCCTGACTCAATTCTTCTTCGGTGACATACGCGATGGTGTCGGGAATGCCGTTGGGTTTCATCGAGAGGAGCGTGCCCTGTGCCGCTTCGCGTTCTTCCGCAGGCATTTCGCTGCGCAGAGGAAACTCGATCTTGCGTTGATACGGGCTCTCGTAATGTTCATTCAGGGTACGGATCGTTTTCAGCGTGAGCTGATCCAATTGCCAGGGCTGAACCTTAGAGCCCACCGTCGGATGACAGGCCAGGAGATCCATCAGCGTCATGACATTGGTTCCCAGTCGACTTCCCACAAACTCACGCTGGGTTTCAATGATGGTGGTCGTGATCCCGAGATGCTTGGCTACGGCTTGAATGAGAGCCAGATTCACCATGAAACTGTATTGGCCGCCGAACTGGCCATAGCAGGGCTTCTCGGGATCATTGAGCACCTGCATGTCCGCTGTTCCCGCATCGAAACTGCTGAACCCCACGGCGTCCGGGGCCAGCACTCGCTTCGCTTCCTTGATCGACCCGAAGGCACCGAGATTGACCGGCACGAGCACTTCTTCATCAATCGCCTTCATAAACTCCGTCAGGGTTTTGCGATAAGGCACATCCTTCCAATCCACCTTGTGATATTCGCGCTCCCAGATGAGATCGTCCAGAAAGGGCGGGAACTGTTTCAATTTTTCGATGTCCTTGGCGTCGAAGGCGCGCACAAACGCGGACCAGTCGGCAATCGCCGCGGCCTTGCGCTCGTTAAGGTTCGGGCGGAGATGCTCTTCCTCATATTCCCCCCCCTTCTTCACCACGAGCTTGGTGGCCAATTCATTCCACATCTCATTACAGATGATCCGGTCGACCGTACCGTCGGCGATGGTCGACATATTGTCCACATCGGCACAGAGGGACTCGACCTTGGAGAGATGCGGAATCAAATCCGGATGCGTGCGTGCCCGCTCCAGAGCAGGAGCATGAGAATCCACGAGTACATACCGCACCCGCGGATAGATCTGCCCCGCTTTGTCGAGCTTCTGTAGATGACTGAGAAAGCAGGCCGCGAGGTTGCCGTTACCGGGGCCCCATTCCATGACGGTCAAGGATGGTCGGGAAGCGGCATCGCCGGAGGCAGAAGACTTCGCCGCAGCCTTCTTGTCACGTTTGACTGCCTGCTCGAAATAGTCGGCCGCCAACGCATGGGCCAACCGATAATCGGCCGAGGCGAAGGTCTGATAGAAGCTGCGTTGTTGATCACCGCGCAGTTGATAGAACAGAGTATTGATGTGCGCCTGCCAGTAATCGACCGGCTTGTATTCCCCGATGGGCTGCGGTAACGCGTCGGGATCCTCGACGGGTGTCATGAGGTGCTGTTCCATTCTGTCCCCCTGTAGAAAGAGGGAAAGTCTAACAGGAAGCAATTTTCACCCGCAACCTCTTCCGGACGAATCCCCCTCAGCATTCATGATGCCTTTCGGCGAACGCCCCGACCGAGTTCCGACGCTGTATGCCTTCCTTGACAGGCCTCCCGGGCGGAGTGTACCAAGACAGGATGAGATCGGCGTGTATGCTCGTCTGTCCCATCCTTCTTTTCTCCGGCTCTCTCTTATGGGCCGAAGATCTTCCCTTGACTCGCAACGTTCCCATTCCTGATTTTCAAAACCGCACCGAGAGCGCCAAGCCCTACAATTTCGACGCCCCGCCCGAAGGCATGTTTCGTCACATTGTGCTCGCCGAAGGGTTCGATGAAGAATTGGGCTTCCAGCGGACCCATGAAATTGTTCCTGTCAAACCGACCGAACGCTTCTCCGCCGGGGCCAGACCGATTTTTATCGTGTTTGAACTGCACCAGCACTACCAATCCTTCCAGGTCTTCGGGCGCTGCTATCCGGAAGAGGTGGCCGGAGTCGATGGAAAAGTCGTAGTTGCTGAAGATGCGATGTACATCGCGCTGGAAGATCAAACCGGCTACCTGAAATTGTTCCCGACAGAGAGCGGTTGGAAACCGGGGCGGTATAAAGTGGAAATCCATGCCGGCGAACAGATCAACGACATGAGCCTGATGGGCACCATGCGCTTCACGATCACTGCCGCATCTGAATCCGAAGTCCCCGCCAGAAGCCGGTGACCAAACCCGCACGCGTCAGAGCGATTGACGGCTGCTCTACCACTGGGCTATACCGGTCTGCCGCCGCAAATGCCAGGCGCCTGGGCCTTCTGGCGCCTGCCGGTCGAAAGGAACGTCGTCGCCTTGCAGTGGGATATTCTGGCCACCATCCTCCTCACGGCAACCATTCAGTCGCTCTTTGGTGTGGGCGTGTTGCTCTTCGGCACCCCGATTCTTCTTGTGCTCGGTTATGACTTCATCACCGCGCTGACAATTCTGCTTCCCATTTCGCTGACCATCAACCTCCTGCAAGTCAGCAAGGACTATCGGTATATCCAGTGGCCGTTCTATCGGCAGATCCTCACCCTGTCTATCCCCTGCGTGGTGCTGTGCCTCTTATTGGTCACGACGCTGAAGCTGAACATCGGCAGCATCGTAGGCCTGTTTTTGATCGTCGCGGCGCTGAAGAGCGTCTATGGGCCGTTCAACAGATGCATCGAATCGCTGGTGCGATATGAGCGCATCTACTTCACGGTGATGGGCATCGTCCACGGCCTGACCAATCTGGGCGGCTCACTGTTGACAGCCATGATTCACAGCAAACCGTACGATAAGGATCAGACCCGGGCGACAACGGCCGTCTCCTACGGAACCTTCGCGCTGTTTCAGCTCATCACGCTGAGCATGTCCCTCGGGCCTTCTGCCATTGCCACATCCACCACGGCACTCTATATGGCTGTAGGCGTCAGCATGTTCCTGGCTACCGAACTCTTGCTCTACAGTAAGATGAGCACAGAACGATACCGCACCACGTTCGCCGCATTTTTGTTCCTGTCCGGCACGGCCCTGATCTTCAAGTCTCTCTTCATCCGATGACCGGCAAGGGGTCATTCGCCAGCGGCATTGTCAGTCGCCAGGCCTCGTCGCGTATCCGAAGGGGCTTTGTGTTGACGGGAAACGGGCTCTCAGTCTAGACTTTGCCCAGCCGTATATTCTCTCCGGTGATGGAGTTCACCGAGAACCGCCGAGTGCGATCCTCGCCTCGGCTGATAACTCCTACCAGCGCCCACGCGGTAGGAGTTTGTTTGTGAACCGGTCCCCCGCAACGACACCACCCTATCCCCAGTATCAGCTGACCGAGGTCCTTCGCGACATTTTCGCCCACCTGGGCATGTTGCTGAGGCTGGAGCGATCCATCCTGGGCATCATCGCCTCGTATGCAGTGGCCATCGGGTTTTTCCTCCTCTGCGTCCCCATTGCCGTCCAGGAGCTCGTCAGTACTTTCTCCTTTGCGATGGAACCTCGCATGATCTTCACGCTGGCCCTGTTCGTCGCCAGTTCCTTGACGGGCGTCGCGGCCTTTCGCGTGCTGCAGGCGCGGGCCGTGGAGACGCTGCAACAGCGGATCTATACGCGCGTAGCCATCGCCTTCACGCGCCTTCTCCCGCAGCTTCGCGACGACACCTTTGCCACGCCGCAAGCCCACCGGTTCATGGAAGCCGATCTGCTGACGCGCGCCCTCGTCGCGATGGTCGCGGATCTCTTTAACGTGGCTGTGGTCGGCACCATCGGGATGACCATGCTGATCCTGTTTCATCCCTACTTCGTACTCTACATTCTGGTGCTGATTCTCGGGTTTGTGGGGTTACTCACCATCTTTGGGCGGGGGGGATTCTTTATCACCCTAGAAATGTCCCGCTTGCACTATGAGATATTCGGCTGGATTCAGAATATCTCGCACAATCTTCCCCACCTGCGAGCGGCCGGGGATAGTCCGTACCTCCTGGAACGCACCGATACGCTGACACGCATCTATGCCAGAATCCGGCAACGGCGGTCTGACACGCTCACCGGACGGCAGTACAAAGCCGCGGCCCTGTGGCAAGTCGTCGGCCATAGCGGGCTGCTCATCACGGCGGGACTCCTGGTCGTCGATGGACAACTGACGGTCGGGCAATTTGCCGCCGCCGAGGTGCTGGTCGGCAACCTCCTGCTGAATATGGACACCTTGGCTCGGCGCATGGTCGCGATGTTTTTTACATTCGTGTCCTGCCGGGAAATGGCCGCAGTGTTCTCCTTGCCGACAGAAGAAGACGGCGCGAAGGAAGACGTGCCGGCGACACAGTTCGGAGAATCGGGAATTCACCTGACCTGCCGGAACCTTTCCTACAGGGCGCAGGATGGCCTTCCGATTTTTCAAAACGTGTCTCTTGAGGTCGCGCCGGGAGAGAACGTGGCCATCCTGTGCGGCACCAACAGGGCCAAAACCGCCCTCGCGAAAGTCCTGGCCGGTCTACACCCACCTTCGACCGGATTTGTCCGGTACAACGACATGAATCTCGCTGAAGTGAGGCGCGACTCCATCAGCCGGGTACGCGGACTCATCCTGGATTCTCATCCGACGCTGCTGGACGGGACGCTGGAAGACAACATCACGCTGGGCCGACCTGCCATCGAATACCAGGATCTCCAATGGGCCCTGCGTTTTGTGGAGCTGGACCACGACATCGATGCGATGCCACAAGGGCTGCACACCCCCGTCTCCAGTGGACAGACACACCTCTCGATGAGTCAGATTCTCCGCCTCCTGGTAGCCCGCGCGATTGTGACCCGCCCGCAAATCTTAATTTTCGATGGCACGTTGCACAATATGCTGCCCGCCACAAGAGACCTGCTACTCCGCCGGCTCTGCGCGAAGGACGAACCCTGGTCGGTGATCTTCGTGTCGAACGATCCTACCTTCTCGACTCATGTCGATCGGCAGGTGTCCATCGAGTAGCGGCTCCCGATTCGCATGGACCGGCAACGGCACTGAACGAGACAGAATCGTTTGACCACCCCTCCATGCGTTTTGTAGAATGTGCCCCGTGCACACTGATCAACGGCTGCGTAAAGGAACTGACCCCGCTCCATGACTGTGGCTACCCGCCCATGGGCTTCCGTTGTCATCCCGATCAAGGATGAACGCGACAATCTGGTCCCTCTGACAGAGCAATTGGTGAAGGTCCTGGACGGCCGAGAAGAGTCGCGATCGGCCCCGTTCGAGTTGATTTTCATCGACGACGGCAGTTCGGACGGCAGTTCAGACGTGTTGGATAGCTTGGCGGCCCGGTACCAAACCGTGAAGGTCTTTCATTTCGATCGCAACTACGGGCAATCGGCGGCTTTCGATGCAGGATTCAAGCGGTCGACAGGAGAGCTGGTGATGACCATCGATGGCGATCTGCAGAACGATCCGGCGGATATCGCCACGCTGCTGCCGCACATCAACACCTTCGATCTCGTGTGTGGGTGGCGAAAAGACCGCCACGACAATCTGACACGAAAGATTTCGTCCCGTATTGCCAACAGCGTCCGCAGCGCCGTCACCGGCGATCGCGTCCACGACACCGGCTGCTCACTGAAGCTGTTTCGGCGGGCTGTGGTGGAAAAAATGCAGCTCTTCGAGGGCATGCATCGTTTTTTCCCCGCGCTGGCCTTGATGCACGGGTTCACGGTCACCGAAGTACCGGTGCGCCACTACCCTCGCACACGCGGAACCTCGAAATATGGTGTAGGCAACCGTCTGTTCAAAGGGTTGTACGATTTGGTGGCTGTGCGATGGATGCAGCACCGCTGCCTGCGGTATCACTACCGGGGCGCAACAACATCTCCTTCCGGATCGACCTCGGCCTCCGTACCACTATGACACTCGACACCATTTGGCTGATTATCGGATTCCTCGGACAGGGAATCTTCTTCATGCGCTGGGTGGTCCAGTGGATCGCCTCCGAACGCCATGCTGAAAGCCGCGTGCCGACGGCCTTCTGGTATATGAGCATGATCGGCGGCTTGATCACCCTCGCGTATGCCATCTACCGGCAGGATCCGGTCTTCATTGCCGGACAGAGCATCGGCAGTATCGTCTACCTTCGCAACCTCATGCTCATTCATCGCCCGAACTCGGCCGACTCCAGCACGGCTTCCCCGGCGATCAAATCCTAATGGAACCTCAGATGAACGGAGAAGTCCCGTCCTTGCAGACGCCGGCGCCGATCGACCGGTCGATTCAGCCGGTGACACTCGTTGTGTTGTTGGCGTTGGCCGCCGTGCTGTTCTTTGTCGGACTCGGCTCTCTTGGCTTGACCGATCGGGATGAAGGGCGAAACGCTGAAGCCGGTCGGGAAATGTTCGAAACGGGCAATTACATCAGCCCCACATTCAATTACGAGCCGCGCTTTGCCAAACCGGTCTTCGTCTATTGGCTGATGACAGCCTCGTACCATCTGTTCGGCGTGAGTGAATTCGCGGCGCGATTTCCCTCTGCCCTGTTCGGTCTTGGCCTCATTCTGCTCCAGTATCTGTTTCTGACACGCTGCCGCGGACCGGTCATCGGCCTGTTCGGCGCGGCCATGCTGTTGTTGAATCTGGAGATCATCGGCCTCAGCCGCATGGCGCTCACCGACAGCGTGTTGATCTTCTTTACCACGCTGTCGCTCTACGGATTCTGGCTCGGCCTCTACGGAGAGGGACGTGAACGCCACTGCATCTGGTTGTTCTACATCGGCATGGCGCTAGCCACACTGACGAAGGGGCCGATCGGTTTTCTGATTCCGCTATTGGCGGTTGGGCTCTATCTCTGGCTGACTCGCTCCTGGCCGCTGTTCCGTCGCGAGGGGCGTCTCCTGCCCGGCCTGTTCCTCTTTGTTGCCTTGGCTCTCCCGTGGTATCTCATGATGTTGAACCTGCATGGGCAACGGTACACGACCTCCGCGCAAGGGGATACCATCGGCCGTTTCTTTGGCACCATGGAAGGACACGGTGGCACCCTCCTGTTCTATCTGCCTGTGTTCATCCTGGGCTTTTTTCCCTGGAGCGGCCTCCTGCCGTTTGCCTGGTATCAGGCCTATCGAAGTTGGCGTGAGGCGAAACAGGCTGGGACCTTCACACCGGCGACAGGTACGGATACCCCTGCCTCCTCACAGGCCCTCGAGTGGTTTGCCGCTGCCTGGGTGCTGGGTGGGCTCGTGTTTTTCAGCCTGTCTTCGACCCGCCTCCCGCACTACATCGGCCCCTTGTTTCCCGCAGCCGCGATCTTGACGGCATCCTTCTGGAATCGCTGTGTGACCGACCATGCGGCGCCCCACCTGCGTGCTGCGATCCACATGATGACCGCCGTGGGCTACATCCTGGCGCTGGCCTTTGCGTCCCTCCCGCCCCTGTATGCCAAATTCGCCGTGAAGTTAGTGGATGAATTTCCGCTTGCCGGACAGGTGACACTCGGACCGGGGCCCTATACCGTCGCCTCGATTTTTTTGGTGGGAATGGGTTTGGTCGCCTATTTCGGGCTCAGCGAGACGCGGAAGCCGGCCGCCTTCTGGGCGGCAGGAGGATCCTTAGCCTTGGTGGTCCTTGCCGTCACCCAACTGACGTTTCCATTGGTCAATCACTTCGTGATCGAACCGCCGCAGCGGCTGGCCGACGTGGCAGGACTGAATCTCGGCCCGGACGACCGGCTGATTCTCTATGGACAGCCACGCCCCTCGCTGGTCTTCTATGCCAAACGAAAAGCGATCGTCGTCCCCAAGGGTGAGGAAGCTAACATTAAACCCTATTTGACCCAGCCGGGTCGGACGCTGATTCTCTTGCCGGCAGCCATGCGCAACCGGTTGCCGTTCGAAACGATGGAATATCCCGTGATGCTCGAACGGTACGGGTACATTCTGCTCGCCAATCAATCCATGATTCATGTCCCCGAGGAGGCAGAGAAACCTCCGATTCGGATTCCCGGACACTGAGCGCTTTTCACTCTAATGGCACAAGGCCTTTCAGAAATTGGATGGCCATCACCCCCGCAAGACCTGCCGCCGTGTACAGCCCATCCCTGCGCCAGGACGGCTGGGCAGGTGCTTCGAGAACCTGTGCCGCAGCATTCCATCGTGCGATACAGAGAAGTCCGGTGAGCACGATCACGATCGGTGCTCCGGTCGCCAGGCCTACCCCTGACAGCAAGAAGCCTTTCGAGGTTACCACGGCTGCAATACCCCCGGCGGAAGTCGATCGCCACCGAGGCAACATCTGCACTAGCCAACCTGCGAGCACCAGCATCACTCCCGACGCCACCAGTACGGTATCGGTCACCGGATCGAGAATGCGATGCGTCACCACCCAGCACCAGCCTGTCAGCAACAACACCATGGGCGCGATGCGCACGAGCGCATGCGCGCACGAGCTGCCCCACCACCGCAATGGTCCGTTGAAGATTGAGCCGACCATAAAGCCCAACACCATCCCGCCGATCACATCCCCGGGGAAATGAGAGCCTCTCCAGATCCGGCTGGCTCCGACCCACGCAGCCAGGGCAAACGGCACCCATGAAAGCCTGGGCAGCGCTCTCGCCAAGACCGTCGCCACGGCGACGGTCGCCGAGGTATGGCCCGAGGGAAATGAATCTAACCCCGATTGTAACGAGGGCCACCAGTGCCATCCGCCTGAATGGGTGAGGCGTGGCCTGGGACGGCCGATGATATGCTTGAGGCTGTTCACCACCAACGCCACCACCCCATGGGCAAGCAGGCTGTCCACCGCCGTCCGAATCCACACCTGTCGCTTGAGCAGATACCCGGCTCCCAGGAGAAGCACGCTGATGGTAATCAACGTCCCCCCGTTGCCCAGTTTTTCGCCAAGATCACCCAACGATTGGAGCGACGACAAATTGTGTGAGCGGAGTAACCGCAGGATGGGAATATCGATGTGAAAGAGCGCGGCGAACGACCCGAGCACCACCAGCGCGGAAAGAATCACCGTCAGGACCGGCGGCCTGTCCGGCGGTGGCGCAGGCTGCGTCGATACCGGCGCAGCCTGCCCGTCACCTGATTCGCTCATGGAACCCAGTCGGCAAGAAACACGTTGAATTCTCCAGGCTCCTTCGCGTTGCGGTCGGACACCCAGACGAGATGCTTTCCGTCCGGAGAGAACATGGGAAAGCTGTTGAACTTCCCGCCAACCGTTACTCGCTCCAGGCCGGAGCCGTCTTCATTGGTGAGATACAAATGAAACTCAGGCCGGCCCCCTTCATTGCGCGTCTCCACGTTCGACGAAAAAATGACCCGGTGCCCATCCGGATGGAAATAGGGAGAGAAATTGGACGCGCCGTTGCTCGTCACCTGCTGCTTGTTCGACCCGTCGGCATTCATGATGAAGATTTCCAGGCGGCCCGGTTCCACAAGGTTTTGCGCGAGGAGTGATTTGTACTGATCCAGTTCCTCCTGATTACTCGGATGCTGGGCGCGATACACAATCCGCTTACTATCGGGCGAGAAGAATGCCCCGCCGTCGTAGCCGATTTCCTGTGTCAGCCGACGGGGATGCGTTCCGTCCAGATCCATGGCGTAGATATCCAAATCCCCGTCACGCATCGAGGTCCAGATAATGGTCTTGCCGTTGGGAGCCACTGTCGCCTCAGCGTCATATCCCGGGGTATTCGTCAATCGCTGCGGGTCCAAGCCGTCGATCCGAACGGAGAATAAATCATAGTCGTCCAGCGCCCACCGGTAGGCGCCGCCCTCTCGCTTAGGCTTCGGAGGACAATTGGGGCCTCGTAGATGAGTCGACGAGTACAGGACGCGCCGATCACCGGGAAAGAAATAGCCGCAGGTCGTGGTGCCGGACCCGGTGCTGACCATCCGGATCTTCTCGCTCCCGAGATCCATCACATACATTTGGTAACAGCCCAGGGGGATGTCGGCCGGATGCATGGCAGCAGCAAACGTGTCCTTCATCCAATTGTTCGTCGACTGGAAGATGAGTTTGTCGCCGCTGAACGAAAAATACGCCTCGGCATTTTGCCGCCCAAACGTGAGTTGCTTAATATTGGTGAGATGCCGCTCGGTAGAAGCCGTCGGTGTCGCAGTCTCTGCCGCCTTTGAGGCGGCGGCCGCGGGGTTCGTCATGGAAAGAGAAAGCATCAACCCCAGCATGCCCGCCATCACCTGTTTAGCGTGTTTCAATTCGCACCTCTACAGTCATCCTATCCTCCCAATCTCCCCGTGCTACCACGGACCCTTCGTGAAACACCACATAACTCTGCCATCCGTAAAAAAACAAGAGCCGAGCCACACGAGTCAGTGCCGGCGGCGTCACCCCGTAGAGGATGGTCACGACGCTGCCAGGCTGATCGTCTCGCCGGCAGGATACCAACAGGGCCATCGTGGGGCCTTCGTAAGACTTTCCTTCCACCGAAAATCCTTTTTCGGTGAAATGAACATGGTCGCCGCAATATCGCAGCATGTCCGAGGCGGCCGCATTTTCCCCCGGCCCGCCCAGTACCAGCACCGACCCCTCCGGCGTAGGCTTCGTCTTGTCTTCCGGTTGTTTCACGGTGGTGCGAGACGGCTCGGGCTTCGAGGCTTCCTGTGCGGCGATACGTTGAACGATGTCGGTAAAGGGACCCGGTTGTTGTAAGGAGGCTGGGGCCACCACCACTGTGCGATGGGCGTCTGTGACATACACATTCAACATGGGCGCCAACGCATTCCGCGCCACGCGGCGAAACACATGGAGATCTGGATCCAGCCGAACCGCTAACGGGCGTTCGGGCAGCGGTATGATCGCATTCTGTTGGGCGTCAGTGAGATGAATACGCGTTCGGTGGGTACGTCCTCCATCCAGTACGAATTCCAGATCGATGGCTAGGCGATACGGGGTACCATGTTGGGCGATGTGCACTATCGCCTCCACCCTGTTCATGTCCCCGGCAGTTCCGGTGGACTGCTGGACCCGGGACCCAGTCACCTCAATGTCCGGCACGCCAGCGCGCTCGACCCACTGAGCGAAAAACCATCGAAGGTCGCGCCCCGCCGCCTCCTGGAACACTCGCTCCAGATCACGCCACTCGGCCGCCATTCCGAGATATCGTTCCGGTATCTGTTTCAAAGCCGTCCAAAATACTGCCTCACCGATTTCCTGCCTCAACGCATGAAACACCATCGCGGCTTGTTGATAGCCGATGGCATTGTCTTTTTCATCGTGCTTCTGGGCAAACTGTATGACGGGATATGCCTCTCCGGGGCGCACATAGACGGCATATCCCATGAGCATCAACCGTCGTTGTTCGCGAGCTTGTGCCTCGTCGCCCATGAGCTCGTGATAATAGTAATTCGAGAGATAGGTCGTGAGCCCTTCCACCCAGTTGCCGCGATCGATCCGATTGAACACGCCGTTCCCGATCCACGAATGCACAATCTCATGGCCAAGCGCGTAGGGCTGGGTGTAGTGCCGTTTGATCACGCCGCTGCCCAGCAGAGTAAAGGAGGGCATGCCCAGTCCGCTCGAAAAGAAATTTTCGACGACGGCAAATTGAGAAAACGGATAGGGACCGAGCAGAGGGATGTACGCATCGAGATACCGCGCCGACGCGTCCAAATACTCATCGGCTAAGGAGGCTTCATCCGGAAAGAGATAGGTGGCCAGCCGAATAGATTGCCCCGACTTTGCCGTCCAGGTGCGGGATTTCACCACGAATCGGTTGGCGACCACCGTCAAGGCTTCGCTCTTCGTGGGAACTATCCAGTGGCCCTGGTCGGACTGAGGAGCTCCTTGCGTGACAGCCGTCCATCCGTCAGGCAGGGCAATGGTGACATCATAGGTGGCGAGCGAACCCTCCACATCGGGATACCATTGGCTTTCGCTGCTGAGATAGACGCCTTCGGGTCCGATGTGCCCGGACGTTTCACTCGGCGTGACAAAACGAAGGTGCCGCGGGTCACGTGGCGGATCGTCGACCACACCTCGATAGGAAAACTTCAGGGCTACCGCTCCGTCGCCCCGATCAGTGGCTGGCTGCTTCACAATTACGCGCTGCGGCTCGGATGGGCCTGCTGAACCATCCCTCTCGAAAGCAAGCTCAGGAGCCGTTTCGCAGGCGGCCTCACAGTGCGTGACATCCTGAATGCGCTCGACTCGAAGCGTAGGGGCAAGGGAGAACGACAGCGCCTGTCCGGAAGCTCTTCCCGAGAGGATCAGGCGATCCGTCGCAATGAGCTGATGGGAGTCGGGCAGCAGCTGGAGCGTCAGCTGATGATGTGTGATAGTCGGTAGGGAGGAAACAGGCTCAGCAACTGCAAGCGCAGGCACGAGACAACCGGCAAGCAGACTGAAACGGATGAGGCGATGCAAACAATCCACCCTTCACCGGCACCCCGAGGTTGACGGTGAAGATTAGCATTCCCGACAGACCATCACAAGCTGGATTGCCATCAGGGCGCGCTCCAAATCAAGTGGTTTATCCAGCACTTCTTGCGGCCCCAACGCCCAGGCGTCCTCCAGCAATGGATCATTTTGATGTCCGCTCAAAATGATGGTCCGCCCGGCGTACTCGCGTGTAGCCAGCACTTTCAGCAACTCCACGCCGTTCATCTCCGGCATGACAAGATCAAGGATCAACAAATCCGGCGCGGACTCTTCAATCATCCGCAAGGCTTCGCGGCCATCCTTAGCCCCACGCACACGATAGCCGCGCAGACTGAGGAAGCGCATCAGCAGATCACGTGCCATCACATCGTCATCGACCACGAGAATCTGTTCCTCGGAAGGCTGATCGATCTCACTCGCGGTTACATCCTGTGTGCCCGACGCTTCACGTCTCGCCTGTTGGGCGATCCGATGCACCGCTCCCACCAGCACATCCAGCGACAATCCCTTTCGAAAGAAATCTGTGACGCGTAATTTTCGTGCGAGATTTTCCAGCTCCTCGGTAGCACCCCCTCCCAGAATAATCACTCCGGCACGCGGGTCATACGTCCGAATCTCTTTGAGCACCGCCAGCCCATCCATTTCCGGCATGCGCAGGTCTAACAACGTCACGACCGGCCGAAGCTGCCGAAAGAGCGCTACGCCCTCACGCCCGCTTGTCGCCGTGCTGACCCGATATCCATGGCGCGACAACGCTACCTGGAGGAGATCACAGTGCAACCGGTCATCGTCAATGACTAATAATGTGGTCATAGTCGATTCTCACCCATATGCGACAGGCCTTACCCTCAGCCTTTTCCGGCCGAAGTCTCACGAAACAGCCTAGCATGAGCTTCGTAGGATGAGAAGAAATTGACGGAAACTGTAGGAAGGGCAGCAGAACGGGGCCGGTTCAGCTATTGGTCAAAACAATGCGTCGACAAATGCCTTGGCGTTGAAATCCTGAAGGTCCTCGACGGATTCCCCCACGCCGATCAATCGGACCGGGATTTTGAGGGTATCCGCAATTGCCACCACGATCCCCCCGCGGGCTGTGCCATCGAGCTTGGTCAACGCAATGCCGGTCACCCCGACCGCTTCGTGAAACTGTCGGGCTTGCGCAATGGCATTTTGTCCCACCGTCGCATCCAAGACCAGCAACACCTCATGGGGTGCACCCGGACACTCCTGCGCCACAATCCGTTTGATTTTGCGCAGTTCGTCCATCAAGTTGGTTTTGGTGTGGAGTCGGCCTGCCGTGTCGATGAGGACCACATCGGATCCTCGTGCTTTGGCGGCCGTAATCCCGTCGTAGGCCACGGCTGCGGGGTCGGCACCCGGTCGATGCCGGATGATGTCGACCTGGGTACGGTCCGCCCACACTTGCAATTGATCGATCGCCGCCGCCCGGAATGTATCACCAGCGACCAGCAGTGCGGTGTTTCCTTGTTGCCGAAACCGTTGGGTCAATTTGGCGACGGTGGTGGTCTTGCCGACACCGTTCACTCCCACGGCGAGAATGACGAAGGGACGCGGCCCTTGCGCGATGAGTTGGTCGATCGACGCCCCTTGCGTCGGCAAGAGGATGTCCAAGACGGATTGGCGCAGCAGCTCCCGCACCTTCTCGGCAGCCGAGAAATTCCCTCCGCGCATCTGAGCACGCAGGTTCTCCATGACACGTTCTACGACCGGCATCCCCAAATCCGCGCTGATGAGGGCGACCTCCAGCTCCTCTAACAGGGCCGGATCAGCCGCGCGTCCCAGAAGGCGATCCAGTTGCCCGGTCACCGCATTACGTGTTTTTGAGAGGCCCTCGCTCAGTTTCTGAAACCAACCCACCGCTCACCTCATCCCTGTGTCGACGTTCACGTCCCCGATCATGTACTGACGTCCAGCATCATACTGGATCTGATTCGCGGGATACCAATAGCTTGGGAATGGAGCCAATGTCACGCAGAACGGCCCGCTCGCGTCTGGCCATTCGCCTCGCCTCGGCGTCGCTCCGTTCGTGATCATAGCCACACAAATGTAGAACACCATGAATCAGGAGCACGACCAATTCATGATCGATACCCCGCTGATGGTCGCGGGACTGGCGTATAGCTTGTGGCAACGATATGACGACATCCCCAAGAAGGGCAGAGGGTGGGCCAGGTCCTTCCCTGGTGGCAAAGGCCAGCACATCAGTGGTTTTGTCGCGATGGCGAAAGGTTCGATTCAAGCGACGCATCCGGCCGTCGCCTACGATTTCGAGGCTGAGGAGCGCCTTACTTTCACCGATGGACTGGAGGATACGATTGGCAAGCTTGCTGAAAGACGCCAGGCGCAGCTTCCTCCTCGTCATCCGCATGCCGACCACGACCGGCATTAGTGTGATTGGCCCCAGGAGCCCTTGGGAGAAACTGATGACCGAGCAGCTTTAGCATCAGAATGCTGCCCTTTTCCCAGCTGTTCGCCTTTTCTCGGCGAGCCCGGATGTGCCGACGCAGCCGAATGCCGATCGTACGCTTTGATGATCTCTTGGACGAGCCGATGCCGCACGACATCCCGTTCATCGA
>ERZ724514.446-NODE-446-length-18524-cov-7.015052_pt1 | contig 18524 bp, 9 predicted proteins | sample MGYA00376047_ERZ724514 | MGnify/ENA primary metagenome ERZ724514 (study PRJEB28724, sample SAMN07190883) | activated sludge metagenome | isolation source: activated sludge of sewage treatment plant in Hong Hong | place: Hong Kong | collected 2016-03-17 ...
TCCTTGTCGTCGTCTTCTTCCTCGTCTTCTTCCTCTTTGTCCTTTTCTTCGCGCTGGATCCAATCCGTCGTACCCGCTGACTTGCGAAGTGCAGTTGCAAGCTGGGATTGTGGGCGTGGGTCTGTCTGGGCGCTGCCCATGGGCGGACCGGCTGTTGCCGCTGCCTGGCGATTCAGCCATCCGACGGAAAGGACGCGATTTCCTGGCGGATTCCGAGCGGGCGTGGCGTAACGGCTTGGGTTGGCATGCGACTTGGAATGGCTGACATGCAGCGCCGATTTTGTTCGAAGGAGTCCGCACATGCCCAGCCAAAGCATTCCGATGTCTGAACAGCCTCGCGATCCAGCGAGCGCTCGTGCCACGGTGTCACTCGACTGTAGCGCCCTGGCCGAGCTGTGTCGTGCTGATGAAGCACAGGCGCGCGATCCCTCGCTTGTGTCGGATGGCGTTCCGCTTCCGATTGAAGACGAGCCGATCACGCGACCGTATCCAACCGAAGTCTATGCGCAGGTGATGATGCAGGCCGCTTCCGTCCGAGGCGAGCCTACTTCCTTTGTGCTTCCGCATCGGCCTCTGCACCTGCCGGGACTGCGCAGCATGCATCGTCAGGTGATGGAAACGGTGCTGATGATAGCGGGGGCGATTGTGCTTCCGATCGTGACGCTCCTGAGCCTTCAGTTTTCACAGCCGAACAAGCGCTCGGTACTCGCTCCGGGGTCCGAGATCTTGACGCAAGCGGTGAACACTGCGCGCGCTTCTGCCGCACAAGAAATCGGCTCGCATGAGAGCACGGCTACGACTCCGCTTCAGGATGACAGACCACCTGTGGAATCGTCTCCAGCGTCGAGCGCTGCATCGAAAAGTGAGCCGAAGTCTGCACGCGCAATCGTCCATCCCGCGGCGCCGCCTGCGACTGTGAAAGCACGGACGACTCGGCCTGTGACGCCCGCATTTGAGATTGAAGACTAGCCCGCCGCAGCGATGTAGGAGTGCTTGGGAGCGTGGGCTCCTGTGTGCTGTGAATGTCGCAGCGTGATCGCTCGTACGGCGCTTGCGAAGTCGCTTCATCACTTGGAGAGATCACCATGTCCAGTGAGCGCAAACAGATCGGTTCCTATCGCGTGATCCGTGTGCTCGGTTCGGGCGGAATGGGAACCGTATATGAAGCCCAACATTTGAAGATTTCTCGTCGGGTAGCCATCAAGCTGCTGCATACCGAATTCCTGGAACAGCGCGATCTGGCAGAGCGATTCCTGAACGAAGCGCGCGCGGTCAATGAGATCAATCATCCCGGTGTGATTCGGATCTTTGACGCGGACGAGCTGGAAGACGGAACGCTGTATCTGGTGATGGAGCTGCTGTCAGGACAGACGCTGGCGGAGTATCTGCATCAGCACAAGACGATGCCGATGAGCGTGATGCTCGACGTTGCAGAGCAGCTTGCAGAGACACTACGCGCAGCCCACAGCCGCATGATCGTCCACAGAGATCTGAAGCCGGATAACATCATGCTGCTGCCGGACTTGCGGCGCGCTTCGGAGCTGCGGACCAAGATCTTGGACTTCGGAATTGCCAAGCTGACGCTCGCGCTCGGTGGTGGCAAGACGATGGCGGACTACTTGGGAACGCCAAAGTATTCCGCGCCGGAACAGATTCAGAATCCGTCCACCGTCGATGAAAAGGCAGATGTCTACTCGCTCGGCTGCATTTTGTATGAGTGCGCGGCGGGCGTTCCTCCGTTTGATGCAGAGACGCCGCTCGACCTGATGTGTAAGCAGCTGTATTCGACGCCGGCTCGTCTGAATACGCTGACTGCGCACATTGGCGTCGAGCTTGCGGACTTGATCGACGAGATGCTCGACAAAGAGCGCGCGAAGCGGCCCAACATGGGTCAAGTGCTGGCGGCGCTGCAAGAGGTTCGGGAGCGCTGCGGGTATGAGACGGTGGTGCGGCTTGATCCAAGACTGCATGCGTCGAGTGTGCTGTCGAGCGTGCCGTCGCGTGTGCTGGGGAGTCGGGAGCCGATTCTCTCGGCAGAGCACTCGATTGGCTTTTCGCGTTCGCCGGTTTACGCGCAGGACGCGCTGCCAGCGGGATTCATCGGTCCGATGCTGATCCATGCGCTGCGACGGAGCTGGCGCTTTGTGGTGCTTGGTGGCGCGGCGATGTCGCTGCTGATGCTCGGTGGTGGCGCGCTGCTTCGACGCCTTCAGCCATCGCAGGAACAGATCGTGAGACAGGCGATCGAGCCGGTTGCTGATCGTGCAGCCGCATCTCCCGACGATCCTTCATCGGACGATGTTGCGGCGCCAGCGAGCGAGGTGTCAAAGCCAGCCGATGAGAGTCCGTCGACGGCGCACAGCAGCGGGAAAAAGCCGCGTCGCGTAGGCAAGAGCGAGCCTGGCGGCACACCAACTCGCAAGGGCAAGCGCGTCGTTGGGTTTTGAGCGTCCGCGTTAGTGAATGTCGCTGGTGCTGACGGTGGGCGCGCCGGGCTGCGTCTGACAGCGCACGGGTCGAGGCATCGGCATGTTCAGTCGGGTGGGACTCGTTGTTCCACCGAGGAACGGGCCGCGATAGCGCTGAAGCTCTTCGACGATGATCTCTCGCAGGGTGGTGTCTTCGTAGACCTTGACCGCACCTTCGCCCAGCGTCGGAACGATGGCACCGAAGTTGTCGCCTCCGAGCGCCAAAAAGTCACTGGTTGCGACGGTGTACTTCCGCGTCGGATCGATGGGCTGACCGTTGTCTTGCACCAGCTCGACGTGTAGCTCGCCACCGCTGCAGCGCGACTGAACACGGATGCCGCTGCTTGGAATCAGGATGCCGTGACTGCCGAGTAGGTTGCGTCGGAACAGCTCAATCAGCGCCGAGCCGGGCATCTTGACGAGCGCCAGTCGGTTGTCAAAAGGCAGCACTTCGAACACGTCGCCGTAGGTCAGGTTGCCCGCCGGAAGCTCGTTGCGAATGCCGCCGCCGTTTTGGAGCGCCAGATCGACGGGCTGTCCGGTTGCTTGCGCCGCTGCGCCTCGGGTGAGATCGGCCAAAAACTGTCCGAGCGGGGACTCTACTTTGAAGTTTCGATGCAGCCTCGTCGCCATCGTCACACCGAGCGACGATCCGCGCTTTTCAGCAGCCTTGGCAATGTGCGACGCGAGCGCGCCAGCGACATCGACCGACGGACTCACCGGCTGGCCTTCGTACGTCGCTGGCTTGTGCGGCTTGGCTTCGAGGATCTTGCTGTCACAGCGCCAGATTCGCTGCGGCGACGCGGCCTTGCTGCCTGATCCGTCTGACGGCGTGATCGGACTCTTGGGCGACTCAGGCAGCGGCGGTAGCTCGACGGAACATAGCTCTTGCGGCGGATGAATCAGGGTCCGCGTCTTGTCCAGCACAAAGCCCGACTGACTGCGACGGAACACCAGATCGGTGCGCGCGAACGCTTGTCCGTACGCGAAGGCTTGAATGACGGGGACTCCGTCGACAAAGTGTGCGATTCCCGCGTGTGAGTGTCCTGCCACCACCGCATCGACGACATCGCGTAGCGCCCTGGCAATCGGCAGCACGCGCCCGTCTTCGTTGTCACACGGCTTGATGTTCTTCGCGTCGTGGAAGTCGGTGCAGTTTGCGCCTTCGTGAATCGTCAGCACCACCGCCGCCACGCCACTGCGACGGAGCTGCTCGGCTTGCGCGCGCACTGCCGGAATGATGCTGGCAATCTGCACGTCGCGGAGGTTCAGCACGTTGGTGGTGCGCGGCGTGTCCTCGGTGACGGCGCCAATCAGACCGATCGAAATCCCAGCAACCTGGACGATCTTCGACGGATAGATGTTTGGCCAGTCCACCGGCTGACTGGTCTTTTTGTCGATCAGGTTGGCCGACAGAAACGGAAAGCGTGCCGAGGCAATTCTGGCTTTCAGCGCACCCGTCGGATCGTCTGCGGCAGAGCTGGGCACCGACTTGGGCCCGTCGGGACCGTAGTCAAACTCGTGGTTGCCGACCGCCGCTGCCGTGTATCCCAGCGCGTTGTATCCGTCGATGACCGCGCGTCCTTCACCCAGATTGGACACCATCGTGCCCTGGAACAGATCGCCGCCATCGAGGAGCAGCACCGGATGTCGCTGTCGAAGGTTGCGCAGATATCCGCCAAACAGCGCAAGGCCGCCTTTTTCGACGGTGCGCTTGGTGCCGGTATCGTCCGTGATCGAGAGCTGTCTGGGCTCGACGTAGCCGTGAAGATCGCTTGTGCCGACGAGCGCCACCGTAACTTCTGCCGGAGCAAGCGTCTGCGGACTGCGAAGCTCCGTCGGAGCCTGCGGACAGCCGAGCAGAAGCGATCCCACCAGCGCCAGCGGACCTGCGGACCATGTGGGCAGCCGCGCGCCCTTCGGAGTCTTCGTCACCGGACGCGTGGGCTGCTGCCCCGTGCGGATGATCCAAGACCCGAAGCGAGCGGAACAATTGGACTCACGTAGTTCGCTTGCCACGACTGCAACGTCAGCATCGCACGCGGGCCGGGTGAGCGGCAAGCGCCAGGCGTGCGTACCTTGTCGTCCGTCCTTGTCGCCAAAGCCCGGGGTTCGACTGGGCGCGCTTGGCACCGACGAATCATTCAGGCTAATCTTACGCCCATGCTTACCGTGTTTTATGTCGCACTGGCGATTTTGGCGCTCGGCGTCCTCATCATCGTCCATGAGTGGGGTCACTACATCGTCGCCAAGATGTGCAACATGCGGGTGGACCGATTCGCGATTGGCTTCGGACCCGCGCTGTTTAGCAAGGTGAGCGGTGAGACCACCTTCCAGGTCGGCGCCATTCCCCTCGGTGGCTACGTGCAGATCGCTGGGCTCAATCCCGACGACGAAGGCATTGCCGCTGACGATCCTCGCTCGTATCCGAACCGGCCTGCATGGCAGCGCTTTTTGACCATCGCCGCTGGTCCGATCGTAAACTACGTCTTCGCCGTCGCTGTCTTCTTCCTGATTAACTTCTTTGCGGGCGTGCCCGGCACGATGGTTCAGAAGCTCATTCCGGGTCAGCCCGCCGAGGCTGCGGGACTTCAGGCTGGCGATGTCATCACCCGCATCAACGGTCACGCCGTCGGAATGATCGACGAAGTGCGGCCTCGCATCGCGGGCTCGGGCGGTCAGCCACTGGAAATCCAGGTTCGTCGCGGCAGTGCGTTTCAGACCGTCGTCGTCAAGCCCGCGCAAAATCCCGCTGGTGGCTTTAGCATCGGCATTCAGATGTCTGTCAGCCCCGACCGAGAGCGACTTGGACTGGGCGCGGCGGCCAAGCTGGCAGCGATTGAGCCCTGGCGTCTGACGGTGGCGCAGGTGGTGGCGCTGTCGAACATGATCACGGGTCGTCACAAAGCGAAGATGGACGACTTTGTCAGCATCATCGGCATCACGCAGATGATTGCGCAGCAGCTCGGTCAGCGCTTCGTCGAAGGTCTGGAGCTGGCCGCCAAGATCAGCGCGCTGCTCGGCTTCTTTAACCTGCTGCCGCTGCCCGCTCTCGACGGTGGTCGCCTGGTGTTTTTGAGCATCGAGGTCATCACCCGTCGTCGCGTCAACCACCGCATCGAGCAGATTGTCCACATGGTGGGCATGGTGATTCTGCTCGGTCTGATGCTGCTGCTCGTCGCCAAAGACGTCAAACGCCTCATCGGCTTCTAGTTGCGTCCTTCTATGCCGCAGCCTCCGTCTTCGCGATTTGTGCAAGTTCGACTCGGGAGCCAGCTTACGCCGGGCTGTATGACGGTGTTTGGCGTGCTGCTGCTGTCGTTTGTGCTGTCGATTCTGCCGGTCGTCGGGAAGTTTGTGCGCTCGGAGCTGTTGCTGGAGCCGTCGCTGGCGCTCGGACGACAGCCGTGGCGACTGTTGACCGCGCCGTTTTTTGTGCTCAGTCCGTTTGCGCTGCTGTTTCTCGGGCTGCTTCTGTGGTCGCTGGGAAGCGCGATTGAGCAGCGCATCGGTCCGCGTCGCATCATCGCGTGGAGCGCCGTGGTGCTGCTCTGTTCGTCGCTGGTCGTTGCGCTGAGTGGACGACTGCATGCGCTGTTTGCGCCCGCGACGGGACTTTTGCCGATTCCGATGGAAGCTGCACCGCTGTTTGCGATGGTGCTGCTCAGCTTTGCGCAGCTATACGGCGGGCTTCAGGTGCGGATGTGGGGCGTGGATCAGCAGACCTCGGGACGGACGCTGGCCTGGTTTTTCATCGGCATCGGGCTGTTGGCGGACCTGTTTCGTGGCGAGTGGGAGCTGCTGTGCGCAAACCTCGCGACGCTGCTGGTGACGTTTGTGCTGCTGTCGGATCACGGTGGTCAGTCGCCGTGGCGGCTTCTGCGACGCAAGCTGTTTGGGCTTCGACCCAGCGCAAGCAAGCCGTCGGGTCGTAAGTTTGATGTGCTCGACGGTGGACGCGACAGAGATCCCGCGCAGAAGTGGCTCAACTAAACTAGCGTTTCATGAGCTGGCTTTCTTCGGTGATGAGTCCTTCGTCTGAGCTGCTGTTTCAGCTCGCACTGGCACTGTTTACGACGCTGATTGGCTTTCAGCGCGTGGTCTACTTCATCAGCCTGGGCTACGCCGGATCGGTCGCGGTGCTGATGGGACAAGCGCTGTATCGCTCGGGCGGCAAGCTTCCGCTCGTCGTGATGGCGCAGTGTCTGCTCTTGGTTCTCTACGGTCTGCGGCTCGGGAGCTTTCTGCTGCTGCGTGAGCGCTTGCCGTCGTATCGCAAAGAGCTGGCTGACGTCGAGTCTCGCTCGGGACACATTGGACCGCTGCGCAAGCTGGCCATTTGGATCGGCGTGTCGATTTTGTACGTGGTGATGTGCAGTCCGGCGACGCTGAACATCGAGCGCTACCTGATTCGTCAGCCTGATGCTGGAACCGTCGCGCCGTCGATTTCCGTGCTGGTCGGCGTGCTGGTGATGGTGGGCGGACTGCTGCTTGAAGCGTGGGCGGACCGTCAGAAGGAGTCGTTTAAGCGGCAGTTTCCCAGTCGGTTCTGCGACGTAAAGCTCTATCGCTTGGTGCGCTGTCCGAACTATCTCGGGGAGACGCTGTTTTGGCTGGGCAACTTCGTCTGTGGTCTGTCGGCTTATACGGAGCTGTGGCACTGGGCGGCGAGCGTATCCGGCTGGGTCTGCATCACGCTGGTGATGATCGGCTCGACGAAGCGCCTCGAGCGAAAGCAAGACGAGCGCTACGGCAGCGACCCGGAATACCAGCGCTACGTGCAGACGGTGCCGGTGCTGATTCCGCTGGTGCCGCTGTATTCGCTGAAGCGCTGGCGAATCGCGCTCGGGTAAGGGCACCGTGCGGGCTGCAATGTGCGACGCGAGATAAGCGATAAGCGCGCCGAAAGACGCTGCGTGGCGTGCTGTGGCGCCGCTGTATGGCGACGGGTGCGCCAAGTGGGCCATTTTTTAGGCACTTTTGGGCGAATCCGCGTCTGCCTCGTCGTGATATGATGACTACGACCGGAAAAAGGCTCGTCATCGCTCATGTCCACCACAGGTGCATCCAAGGCCCAGGCGGCCAATCCTTTTGCTCAAACTGCGGTTCATGACCTGGACCACGACGATGTAGTCGATGTTGCTGCCCTTCATGGCGACGCGCGACAGCTTCTGTTGCGTGGGCTGCGACAAGCGGGCCGAGGCTTCGGTCAGATGGTTGCGCTCGTCGGAGATCCCGGCAGCGGCAAGAGCCATCTGCTGTGGTGGCTCAAGCGTCAGCATCGTCCCGAGTCGCTGGTGGTGTCGATTCCGGCGCTGCCCGACCTGGCGCAGCCGTTTCGGTTCACGCTCAAGCAGCTGGTGTCGGGTCTGTGTCGCGTCGACAAAAAGGGCGCGGTGCTGGAACGTCCGATCGACCGGCTGCTGTGGGAAGTGATTTATACGCAGACCTACGACTTGCTCGACGCAGCGCGGGTTGGGATGTATCAGGGTCCGACGGCGGTGCTCAAGCAGCTGGGTCCGCTGTGTCTCGACGGAGGCCGAAAGCGCGCGCTCGCTGACTTTGCCGAAGCTGCGCAGAAGGTGTGGCCGCAGATCGAGCCGGGCTTGCGATCCTATCTGCTGACGCTGCCGACGGAAAACTCCCTGGATGCGACGGCGCGCCAGGTGATGGTTCAGTTTCCGTATGCGGACCGTCGAGCGCTGGTGACCGCGTGGCTGGCTGGCGAAGATCTGGCGCAAAAAGATCGAGAGCGCATCGGTGCCAAGCAGACCATCAACCAAGAAGCGACGGCGCGTTATGTGCTCTGTTCGCTGATTCGGCTGGCCAGCGTCAGGCGTCCGTCGAGCGTGACGATCGTGTTTGACCAGGCCGATCAGCTCCTTGGGCAGCTGGGACAGCCGGGACTTCATGCGCTGGCGGATGTGCTCGGGTCGCTGCACGGACTGTCGGCGGCGACGCTGCTCATCCTGTCGTGTCGACCCGATACCTTCGGTCAGTTTTCGGAAAAGCAAGCGCGTCCCGGTCCAAGCCAGATCAAGCAGAGCATGGAGCTGATTTCGCTGGCGCGCGTGAGTCCGCCGATGCTGCGCGAGGTTGTGACGGCGCGGCTCAAGTCGGTGTCGGGAAGCTCGACGAGCGGACTTGCGCCCCTGTCGGAATCGGACCTGGGCTTTTTGCATGAAGTGGATACGCCCCGCGCGGCGATGACTCGACTGGCGACGGTCTATACCGAGCGGGCTCATGCGGCGACGACCGCTGCCAAGCCAGTGGCTGATGCCAAAGCGGCTCCGTCTGCCAAGATCCCGGCTTCTAGCAAACCGGCTTTGGCCAAGGTTGAATCCGCCAAGGTGGAAGCGGTTGCCAAGTCCACCGACGCGACCAAGCCAGTTTCCGTCAAGTCAGTGATGGGCGTAGCGAGCGCGGCCAAGCCAGCGACGGACAAAAAAGCGGAGCCTGTCGCCAAGTCGGCGGTCAAGTCAGCAGCCAAGTCGTCCGACAGCGCCACCACGCCGGTTCGTTCGCATGCTGCCGACGCAGGCGATGCCCTGGCCGCTGCGATGGTGGAAGCACAAGCGGGCAAGATCAGCGTCGAGCAGCAGCGCTCACTTACGCACATCGACAAGTCTGGACCCACGGTTCAGCGCGAGGGCAAGTCAAGCCAAGCGTCCGTCGCTGCCGCCAGCAAGCAGCGGGATGGTGCCGCGCCGGTGAGTCGGGCCGATTCCGGGGACACCGTTCGTCGTGTTCCCGACGAGTCACTGCTCGCCAAGACCCGCGATGCGGTGCTCAAGAGCGGTCCAGCCAAAGCCGTCGAGCCAGGAGCCGCCAAGACGACCGCAGCGCCAGCCAAGTCCGCTCAGGTTGCAGCCGTGCCCGCCAAAGCTGCGACGCCTGCGCAGAAGCCAGCGACGACACCTGCACCCGTAGAAAAAGCGACTCCGGCGGCGAAAGCGACTTCTGCATCCGTCAAAGCAGTGGCACCGACGGAAAAACCGGCGGAAAAGCCGGCACCGGCGGCGTCCAAGAAGCCAGAGCCCGTCGCCAAGCCAGAGCCTGCGCGCGCGCCAAGTGCCGATACTCCGTCGCGAGCGTGGCTGGATATGGCCGGAGAAAACGATCCACTGGCCGAAGCCATTGCCGCAGCGAGAGCAGAGCTTGGTCCCAGCCTCAGCGCGGAGCCTGCCAAGCCCATCAAAGCACGTCCCGTCGAGCCGCTTCCCAAAGGGGCTGCGAAGCTGATCCCGACAGACTTTGAGCCGACTCGTCAGATCGTCGTTCCCGTCGGTGAAAAGGGCGGATTCCCGGACTTTGCGGCGCTGTCAGAGCCTTCGAAGACCGAGATGAGCACGGCGCCAAGCGCAGAGTCTCCGTCGGTGTCTTGGCTGGCGATGGCTGCTGAAGAAGATCCCTTTGGTGCGAGCGAGCCCGCTGCGGCCAAGCCTGCGGCGCGTCCGGTGCGTGGTACCGCTGCAATGGGCGTCGTCGTGGTCAAGCCCGCCGCGGCCAAAGCTGCAACGCAAGGAGTCGGTGGTCCCGTCGCTGCTCCTCGTTCTGGCGGTCGATCCACCCAAGCGCGCATTGCTGCCGTTCCCGTTCCCAGCGGTGGAACCATCAGCCCGCAGCGAATCTTGGCGACGCTCGACGGTCGTAGCTCGATGGCCGAGTGGCAGCTTGCTGAGGAGCTGGGCGTGTCCATCGACAACTTGTCAGACCACCTGAATCGGATGGCCGCCAACGGTCAGGTTCGCTTGGTTCCGTCGGAAGATGGACGAATGGTGGTTCCGCTGTAGCGGTTAGACGGTCCGCACGCAGCGGCTGCAAACAGTCCGGCTGGGCCGGGCCGTCGCTTTCGCCGCTTGCGCTTGCTGCTTACATTGCGAACGGATTGCGGAGTCCGTCGTCGGTCTTGACGGGCTTGCTGGCTGGCGCGATGGGCTTGCTGGCTGGCGAGACGGGCTTTGCATCGGGCAGCGACTTGGTGTCTGTCCCTTTCGCATCCGTCGCGCTCTTGGCGTCACCTGCGATGGGCTTGCCATCTGCCCCGAGCGCTGGCTTGGCATCGCCCGCTTTGGCTGTGGCTGCATCGGTCGCCGCTGCCGCCGGTCGAGTCCAGATGCTCTGCTTCGGTGGCATCGTCGCTGCATCGGTCATCAGCCGCAGCGGTGGATAGACCGTCTTGCTGTCGCGCACCGCAGGCTTGAGCACCGGCACCGTATCCGACGCCCGCGAGTCCGTCTTGATCGATGAAGCCGGGTCCGGCGCTTGCTGCACCGCGACGGGCTTGCTTTCCGGTATCGTCGGTCCCGCTTGATTTCCCGTCGAGTTCACCACCAGCGGCGGCGCGATCTGCTGCGCCACCGGACCTTGCTGTTGGTTGCGCAGGATCAGCAGCGTCCCGAGCGAGCCAATCAGCCCCGACAGGATCGCCGTCAGACCCAGCGCCGTCGCCATCTGACCTTTCGACAGCGTGTAGTCACTTTGCGAGCGCGGCGACTGCATCACTGGCGTGACCAGCACCGGTATCGACGTCGACTGCATCGGAATCATCGCCGGAGCCATCTGCGGGTTGGTGTACACCCCGCTCATGTCTTGGCGCATCCCCACCGACGCCATCTGCGGATTGGTATACGGACCGCTCGACTCGTTGCGAATCGCCGCCGGAGCCATCTGCGGATTCGAAAACGTATTCATCATTTCCGGTCGCAGCGCCGACGGTGGAAGCTGACCCGGAACGAACACGCCACTTGGATCGCGCGGCGGCGGAACGGGCTTGGCTGCTCCGTAGCTGCTCGACGAATCGGGACCGCTCACCGTGCTCGGCTTTCGCACGGGCGTCGTCGTGCTATCGGAAATCGTGCTCTTGGGCGCTCCATGTACCGGAGGCAGCGACGGAACCGACGGATCTTGACTGCGACCACTCGGCGCTTGGTCCATCGTCGGCTCGCTCTGCGCGATGTGCTGAACCTGCTGAATCACCGCCAGTGCGCGCGTGGCTCTCGTCGCTCGGGCCAGGTTCGCTGCTCGAGCTGCTTGCGCCGCGCGGGCTCGATCTTCTGCTTCCCGGATCTGCTTGGCCAGCGCTTCGTCGCGGTCGCGTGCTTCCTGGGCTGCGCGGATGATCTCTTCAAACTCTGACGCAGAGCGCATCCGTGACTCTTCCGCTGCCTGCGCCGCTTGCTGCGCTTCGTGTGATGCCTGCGCCGCTGCTTCCGCGTCCGCTTGGGCTTTTTGCGCCGCCGCTTCCGCGTCCGCTGCTTCTTGCTGGGCCCGATGCGCCGCTTCCGCTGCCTGACGAACCGACTCAGGAACAGGAGGTGGCTTTTTGGACTCCTCGAAGATCTCGTCGATCTCGTCTTCTAGCAGCTCGGGCTCCGCCTCTGCCTGCGCAAGCTGTGCGGCCCGGGCTTTCTGCGCCGCTTCTTCGGCCTGCTGCTTGGCCTGCTCTGCCGCGCGCTGCGCCGCTTCGACTTCCGCTTGCTTGGCGCGTCGATGCTGCTCGACTTCTTCCGCTTTCCGTCGCGCTTCCGCTTCTTTTTCCGCTTTTTGACGGACCCGCTCCGCGCGCTCGGCCTCAAGCCGCTCTTTTTCCCGCAGCTCCGCCTGGAGCTTTTCCGCCGCGACGCGCGCATCTTCCGCCGCTTGCGCTTCTTTGCGCTCGCGCTCTGCGTCTTCCGCCGCCCGCTTTTCCGCTTCCAGCCGCTCTGCTTCCAGCCGCTTCGCCTGCCGCGCCGCTTCCTCGAGCAGCTCTTTTTGCTCAGCTTCCGTCGGCTGCGGACCGAACAGCTCCTTTGGAAGCTTGCCGCTCTCGCTCACTTCTTTGCCCAGCTTGTGACGCTGGCTCTGTTCCCACTCGGCGCGCATTCGACCCAGCGTCTCCGCTCGAGCCTGCTCCAGCAGCCGCTTTTGCATCTGCGCCGCTTCGTTTCGCTCTCGCTCCGCGCGCTTTTGAATCTCGACTTCGCGGTTCTTCTTCGCCGCTTCCGCTCGCGCCAGCACCGCCGCGCGGCCTTCTTCCATCTGACGCTGCTCTTCGGTGAGCGGCTGCGACTTCGCGCTCTCTGCCGTCTCGTCTGCATCCGCGTCCGCGTCCGACGACATCGCCATCGCTTGTTCGGGGCTCAGCCGTCCGGCTTCCACCTCGGCCAGCATCTTCGATAAGTCGCGCGCTCGCACCGTTCGCCGAATCACGCGCTGCTTGGCCGTGTTGCGCTTGCTCGCCGGTCGCATCGACAGCTCCGTCGGAGACTCCGGCTCAAGCGACGGCATCGCCGCCGCCGTCAGCACCCGCGATGGATCGCTGACATCCTCGTCATCATCCGCAGGTGGCGTCGGCAGCGGCGCAATGCGCTTGACCGCCACGGTTCGCTTGCGCAGCCCTTTGTTTTGCGACAGCAGCGTATCAATCGGCACTCGCTCGTCGGGCGGAGGCAGCGGCAGCCCCGACTTTTCAAACCCTTCCCCGAGCACCGTCAGAAGCTCATCCATCGACTCGAAGCGCTCACTCGGATCGCGGCTGCACGCTCGACGAATCACCGCATCCAGCGCTTCGGACAGACCCGGCGGCGCGCCCAGCTCCCGAGGCAGCTGTAGAGCCGGTGGCGGCGACGACAAGCGCTCCAGCACATCCTCTAGCTCGGGCCCCAAAAACGCCTGCTTTCCCGTCAGGCACTCATACAAGATCGCCCCGAGCGCAAAGATGTCGCCTGCAACGTCGGCAGTGCCTTGCTCGCCGCTCGCTTGCTCCGGCGCCAGATAAGCCAGCTTGCCGATCGGCAGCGACTCATCCAGGCCAATCGCACGCTTGCGCAGATGATGCAGCGCTCCGTCGAGAAGCACTGGCTGTCCGGCTTCAATCTCGCGTCCCGCTTCGCTCGGCAGGATCACGTTTTCCGGTCGCAGGTCGCCGTGAACCACGCCTTGCTTGTGGGCTTCACCGAGCGCGCGCGCCAGTGCCGCCGTCACAATGCCCGCCGCCAGCACCGGCAGAGGACCACGCGAAAGCCGCACCCGCAGCGTCTCTCCGACCAGTAGCTCCGCCGCCAGAAACGGTGAGCCATCGGGCCCAAACGACAGATCCACCGGCAAAAAGCCATAGCGCCGCAGGCTGCTCAGCACCCGCAGGTCTTGCCGCAGCTTTGACACGCGCTCGTGGCTGGGGGCCAGCTCACGATGCAGCAGCTTGACGGCAAACGGCTGTTTTTGACGAAGATGCCAGGCGTTGTAGGTCAGGCCGGTCATGCCTTGGCCTAGGTACGCATCGAGACGATAGGTGCCAGATAGGACCATTCCGATGCGCGCCGTCGGGGGTTGCTCGGGTCCGAGCTGCGACGAAGGAGTAGATGCAAGGGCCATGGGTAAACCGACCAAATAGAAAAGGTCGGAGTAATCGTAGCACGAGTTTTATGCAACCACCCACACACATATCTATGAAATCACCAAGGAAAACCACGAATTCTAGGATGCGTCTTGTTATCGCGATCGCTTGGTGACGTCCGCAAGGCCGGCAAGTCTGTCGACAGAGCCCAGTCGCTACAGCGCCTCACACAGCACGTCGAGCAGGTCCCGGGTGGGATGACCGCTCTTGCTCAGGTGATAGCTACACGTCGGACAGCCGCTCACAATCGGCTGCCCCGTCGTCTGTGCCATCGCTTCATGCGCCATCTGCTGCGCCAGGTCGGGATCGGTCTGCGGCAGAAGGCCACCCGCACCGCAGCACAGCGGCTCGTCCCCCGCGATGTCATCGACCTGTTCCGAAAGCCGCCCGAGCACCTGCCGAGGCGCATCCACCTTGAGCCGTCGCGACAAGTGACACGGTGCGTGATACGTCGCCTGCGGCAGCTTCTTCGCAATCGGCAGCGCAGCCAGATACGGCAAGATCAGCTCGCCAAAGTGCAGCACCTTCGGCACAAGCGGCACACCATGCTGCGGATAGACCACCTTTAATAGGTACGTACACGCCGAGCACGTCGTCACCAGCATCGACAGCTCCGACACCTTCTGCGCCAGCGACTCTGCGTACAGCCGGAACGACTCTTCCAGGCCCGCTGCGTACAGTGCATAGCCCGCGCTTCCCACCGTCAGCAGTCCGTAGCTTGGCAGATCGGCGCGATGTTCCCGCACCCGATCCAGCACCGACAGCAGCTGTCGCGCTTCCACTTCCGGCCCTTCGGCATGCTGACGACGCGGTAGACACGACGGCAGCAGCCCAATGTCACCCGGCTTGGCCAGCCTCGTCGACAGCTGCGGATCACGCAGGATCGCACGCGACGCCTCTTGCGCCCGCTGAAACACCCGCTCGGGCAGATCGACCAGCGCCGGATGCGCCACATCTGCTCGCTCGGCCAGCATTCGCCCCCGAACCAGCTGCTGCGCTGGCTCCACCTTGTGCAGACACGCACTTGTACACGCGCCGCAGCCCGTGCAGCCATACAGCGGCAGCGCTTGCGACGGCGAGGCTTCTTCCCCCGCTTGCTTAAGCGACAGCAGGCTCGACATCTTGGCTTGGGGCGTCAGCGTCTCTTTGGCCGACGCGCGATACACCGGACAGACATGGCTACACAGCTTCGGACACAGCGAGCACAGCGACAGCGAGGTCGATAGATCGGGCATCGGCTACTCCGCACCCGCCAAAGCGAGCGCACTTGCAAGCGCAGCATTCAGATCGTTCGTCGGCGACACCACGTCCGGCACACACGCCGCCAGCGTCGCATCCGGGCTGCCCACCGCCAGCCCATGACGATACGTCCCACCGAGTACAACGCGATCAGGGAGCCGGTCGAGGAGCTGGGCCAAGTCCGCCAGCGGCAGCGCTGGAAGATGTCGCTGCACAAGCGGTCCCAGGGCCTGCCAGCGCGCGCACATCGCACCCAGCGGCGCCGCCACAAGCTCACGTAGCGCCGGAATCGGCAGCCAGGCATTTTGCGCGCCCAGGCGATGCGCCAGCTCTCGCATCGACTCTTGCGCCACCGTAATCGGCCCGGCTCCGTCGATCACCACCAGCCAGCGACCGCTCGGACCATTCCACGGAGCGCGATCGCCATCTTGCGACCACAGCGACTCACACAGCGCCCGCGACAGCAGCTGCACGCTGTGAACCCCGCAGCCTCCATGCCAGCGACGCGCCAGCAAGATCGCCCGCAGCGCCGCCTGAGAGTCGTCAAACCCGAGCGTCAGCGTCGGTCGCACCGGCAGATGCCGTTCCACCCGCAGCGTCGCTCCCACCAGCGTCACTTGATCGTCCCACAGCGACAGCAGCTGTCCCAGATCCGGCCCAGTCGACCGTCGCGGCGCAGGCTGCGGCGGCACCGCCAGAAGCTGCCCATCTTTCCGCGCAAACAGCAGCTGCACCCGTCGATCATGCAGTCGGCCCGTCGATACGCTCGCTTCCAGTGGCTGCGGTGCCAGCAGCGCATCGCGCAGCGTCCGTCCATACGCCGACGGCGGCAAGTGACCGAGCGACAGCTCGTCTTTGTGGAGCCGCTCTTCTATGTCCAGCAGCGTCAGATCCACCGGCACCGTCACCAGCAGCGATGTCCGGTTTACCGTCACCGCCTTCGGCGCAAGCAGCAGCGACTGCCGAGGCCGTACCGAGCGATCTTCGACAAACAGCCGCCCCGGATTGAGCACCTGCGCCGGATCGCACACCTTCGACAGCGTCCGCAGAAGCGGCAGCCCTTCGCCTTGCTCATCCACCAGAAACGGAGCCCGCAGCCGCCCGACGCCGTGGTGATGACCGATCGTCGCTCCCGCCGCCAGCGCCGCTTCGATCGCGCCTTGCCAGATCTCATCGTAGCGCCGCTGATCGTCGCGCAGCTGCGCCGTCACGGGCTCGCCGCTCTGCGCATCTGCCCCCGCCGACAGCGCCCGCGTCATGAACGTAAAGTAGATCGAGCAGCCGTCGGGATACGCGTGGCTAAAGTGCGCCATGATGAGCGCGTGCGGCAGCGTCGCCGCCCGGACCTTCTGATACAGCGCAGGCAGCCGGTCCCACGTCGCCGCAAACTCCATCGTGTCGGCCATCGCCCCCGCCGCAAACGCCTTGGGCCACTTGAAGCTCACGTCGTAGCGGTGTCGCAGCCAGTGCTCGCCCGGCTCTGGGCCCAGGTCGCGTCCACCCAGCCGCGCAATCTCATCCCGAATCAGCTGCTCTTCCGTCGCCGTCGTCGTCGGTTCCCCTTCGCAGCCAATGATCAGCAGACAGCCGACGTGCAGCCGTGACAGCAGCGAGTCGAGGAGCTGCCCCATCGGCTCGGTCTTTTGCAGCGCCGCCTGCACCAGCCACCGCTCCAGCCGGTGCTTGGCCCGCTCCGCGTCCGGTCGCAGCAGCGCCAGCAGATCGCCCAGCTCCAGCGGCCTTGGCGACCGTCCCAGCTCAAACTTGCCGACCAGCCCCGACAGCTGCCCCAGGATTCGCCCCGCCGTCCCGCTCAGGTTCGTAAACAGAGGCTGGTTCAGGCTCGGCCCGCTCTTGCCCGTCCCCGCCAGCAGGGTATCGAGTTCGTCATACAGCCGCACCACCGCCGGACGCAGCCCTCGCCCCAGGATCTGCGCAATCGCTCCGCAGCCGCTCTGCACGTCGGGAAACCAGTAGCCCCGCAGCAGCCGCTTCTGCGGCACCGCCACCAGCGACAGCGTCGCCTCACACAGAAACCCGAGCCGTCCCTCGCTTCCCACAAACAGCTGCACCCAGTCCGGCCCCTTGTGCGTCCCGTCCACCGTCAGCCGCTCGCCCGTGCCTGTCACCACCGTCAGCGATGACACCATGTCTTCGATCTTGCCGTACTTCGTCGACATCTGGCCCGCGCCCCGCGTCGCCAGCCAGCCACCCACCGTCGAGCACATGATCGATGACGGAAAGTGCCCAATCGACAGCCCCTGCCGATTCAGCGCTTCTTCCAGGTGCCAGCCATTCCAGCCCGCCCCGCACGTCACCGTCATTCGATCGCGATCCACCGTCAGCGAGCGCAGCTTCTTGCAGTCCACCACCAGCCCGCCCGCATCCGGCATCGCTCCGCCCGTCACCCCCGAGCCCGCACCAAACGGCGTCAGCTTCACCTTCTGCTGCGCCGCCAGCGTGACCACCTGCTGCACGTCTTCGATGCGACGCGGCCAGCACACCGCCGCAGGCAGCACCCCCGCAGGCTGTCCCGCCGCCACTTGCAGCAGTCCCCGCGCCCACATGTCGCGTCGGTACGCCTGTAGGTCTTCCGGCTGCGTCGATACCTGCGACCCACCGAGCCGTCGCACAAGCTCCGCGAGCCAGGGCGGCGAATCGACCACACTTCCACCATCGTGAGAAGGACGAGACGAGCTTTGCACATCCGCACCTTAGCAAATGCCTTACCGGCTGTGGGGCGCGTCCTCGCTGCCTTTGGACCGACGGACCATGCCGCCGTAGTAGTCGATCACCGGCGCAAGCTGATCCCGAAGCTTCCCGTCGCTCCGCGCCAGCGTCCGCCCAATCCGATACGCCGCCAGCAGCACCGTCCGCGTCTGTTCCCCCAGGTGCAGCACCGAGTCCGACAGCGGCTGCTCAATCGCCGCGAACTGGCCTTGCAGTCGGGCCAGCAGGTTCCGCCGTGCCAGCCGATCCGCGATCAGATCCACTTCCAGCTTCGTCGGATCGCGCCCGTCGTCTTCATCCGCCAGCGACGCAAAGTAGCCCGGCTGCGTCCGCACCGCGTCCAACACCCGTGACAACATCTCGGCCTCGCCGCCGCGCAGCCGTCCGTTCGAGTGCCGCCGATCCTCTTCCGTCAGCGTCCGTAGCCCCGGCAGCAGCGCCTGCGCCTCTTTCAGCAGCGCTTCCACTTTTTCGATCCGCCGCGTCAGCTCCGACAGCGGCATCTCCATCACCGACGAGTTCTTGCTATCCGTCTTGGGCATGATCGATTCCTTTGTGGCCAGTTGAAAAGCGCCCCACAGCGTAGCCTTCACCCAACCACCCGCAACCACCCCCCGTCGGAAAATAATATTTTCAAGCCGAGAACCCAGCCTCCCAACCCGCCCCATCGCAAGTACCGCCAGGTACTCTGAAAGTACCGCCAGGTACTC
>ERZ724514.449-NODE-449-length-18445-cov-5.456770_pt1 | contig 18445 bp, 17 predicted proteins | sample MGYA00376047_ERZ724514 | MGnify/ENA primary metagenome ERZ724514 (study PRJEB28724, sample SAMN07190883) | activated sludge metagenome | isolation source: activated sludge of sewage treatment plant in Hong Hong | place: Hong Kong | collected 2016-03-17 ...
GCCTGCATCGCCGGGTGGAACTGCGCGGGCGGGCGATCGCGTGGAGCGGCCTGCTGTGCGGCCTCGGCCTGTTGCGTGGGATCTTCCCGCAGCGGCGACGGCTCGGGTTCACGCTCTTCGGGAGGCGGCTCTGTCTCGGCAACCGACGCGGGAGGAGGCTCGGGCGGCTCTGCTGCATGCGCGACCGGACTGCGCAGCGGAATCAGCAGACAGAGGAGAAGTCCTCCTGTGCGCAGACGGCGCAACATGACTATGCTGCCACCATGGGATTGCGCTCGACGATCTTTCCGTCCGCGATGTAGACGACGCGCTTGGCATGCTGCATGACGCGCGGATCGTGCGTGGAAAAGATAAACGTCACACCCATCTGTTCATTGAGCCGCTGCATCAGCGCAATGATCTGTTCCGAGGTCTTGGAGTCGAGGTTCGCAGTCGGTTCGTCGGCCAACACCAGCTCGGGATGCGTAATGAGCGCGCGCGCGATGGCGACACGCTGCCGCTGTCCACCGGATAGCTCATCGGGTCTGTGCTTCAAAAATGGACCCAGTCCTACGTCTTCACAGAGCTTCACAACCCGCTCCCGCAGCGTAGTGAGAGGCTCTGGATCTTTGCGCATCAGGCACGGGAACTCGACGTTTTCGATGACGTTCAGAACCGGGATCAGGTTAAAGGACTGAAAGATGATTCCGATCTTGCGATTGCGTAGATCGGCCAGCTTGTCAAAGTCTCGATTGCTGACTTCCTGTCCATCAAACAGATAGGTTCCGCTGGTGGGCGAATCCAGACAGCCGATGATGTTCAGTAGCGTCGATTTTCCTGAACCAGATGGACCCATTACAACGGTGAATTCACCGCGTGCGACTTGAAGATCGACACCTTGCAACGCCGGAACGATGGTCTGGCCCAGGTGGTACTGCTTGACGATGTTGCGCAACGCGATGAGCGATGCACTGCGCTCGGTCTGGCTCATGACACAACCTCTAGTAGTAGGCTCGCGCCTCGAACAGGAATCGGAAGTCCATCGGAAGCAGAGAGTACTCACTGTAGTCTGTTCCGCCTACGTTCACGGTTCCCACTGGGATTCCGCGAATCGGAACGAAGCCAAACAGAGACAGCGTCAGCCACTCTTGTGCATTCCATGAAAACGTCGGTGAAAAGGTTCCAGACAGATCTGCAAGACCCGCAATCAGCGTCGCACCAATTGCAAAGTCATCGCGGATCTTGGGCTTGTTATAGCTAAGGATGAGATAGTGACGACGCAGCGGATCGAAGGTGAAGCGCTGCGGAATCGATCCGTTGGCTCCCGTGGTCTGTCCCAGCGTTGAGATTCCTGCCATCTGTGCGCGGCTCACGAGTCGCAGGTAGTCTTCAAACTCCAGCGCAGAGTAGCCATCGGACTGATAGTAGTACTCAAGCGACAGCGTGCTTTCATCGCGGAACTGGGTGCGACCCCCAACCAAGATGCGTGGATAGACGTTGCCGTCGCTCAGCTTGCTTGGTGAATAGACTGTCTGGGGATTGCAAATGCCTTCGCTTGCGCAGGCATGGTTAGGATAGTTCTTGCCGCTTCCGACCTGAAACAGAGACTCCACATGTAGCTCGTAGTCTGTGAAGAAGTAGCGCGACAGACTGATTCCGAACCGCGATGTGTTCTCAAAGGCATCGGCGTACTTGTTCGAAAAAAAGTAGAACAGGTTGATGTCGGTGTTAAACAGCAGCAGATACAGACGCGCTGCGAGCAGGTAGTGATAGGAGTCATCCGCAGGCTTGGTTCCGTCGGCAAGCGCATAGTCTGGATACTTCATCATCGCAAACGGAAGACCGTTTTGCTGATAGAGCACTTGCGGCGCAAACAGCGTGCTGATCGTGAACTTTTCAAAGGGAAGCTCAATCCGTGCGACCCACTGACCTGCGCGCTGAAAGTTCGGATCGGTGGGATCTTTGGGCGGATTGATCAAGTCCGTCGGATTGAACGCGAAGCCCGATCCCCAGATGATGCGCTTTTTACCAAGCAGAATGTTGAGCCACGGCCTAGGAGAGACCGAGACATACAGCTCGCTTGGAATGATGGTGGGACGCAGCGTAGGAACGTCGTGGTCGTCGATGCGAGTGCGTCCTCCGCTGCCATCTTTGTCGTAAAACAGCCAGCCGTTTTGATAGATGAGCGAGACGTCGGAATAGACAAAAGCCTTCGAACCGAAGCTGATCTTGAGCTGGATGTTGCCTTCGAGGATCTCGGTAATCGACGGCTGATTGATTGTAGGAATGAGCGAGACGTTCGGATTGATGTGCGCGTACTGAATGCGGTTGTCGACGTAACCGTTGACCTCTGCGGTGACTTTCTTGCTGCTGCTTGGGTCACCTTTTTTCAGTGCATCCAGATCATCAAGCGAATCCTGCGCATGCGCCAAGCCAAGCTTCAGCAGAAGCAGCGTGGGGAGCAAGATCTGAAAGAGCGTCCGCAGAGACATCGACGTATTCCGCTGCGCCTATCGACCCAGATCGTCGAGGATGAACTTCTGCGCGGGCACATCGATATTGAGCTTCATATCGAGTGTGGTCATCTCCGAAAATCGCTTGGAGGCCAGTTCATTGCGCATGACGATGTGAGACGGTCTGCGCAGTCCGTGAAAGTCCTTTACGTCATCAAACTGTGCAGAGCGAAGCAGCTTTCCTGATGCAGCGTAGTACTCCGCTTTCTTGGGCTGACGTTCATCTTTGGTCATCCACAGCTTGATGCGGTCGTAGGATGCTTCTTTGGTCTTCGCGCTGAGATCGAGGAGCCACAGCTTGTCATCTTCCGACGGTGAAAGCTTGACGTTGTAGTCCGCAACATAGTTTACGCGCAGCACGTCACCGTTGTTGAAGTCTCCCCCTTGGAAGCTTTCACGCGAAGCAAGTCGCAGTGCGCGCTTGAGGTTGGGCATGTACACCCACATGTTGTCTTCGACGCGCAGCATCTCTTGACCTTTGGCTGCGGCAGGCTCGAAAAACCAGGTTCGGATCTTGTCGTCTTCGGACTTGAGCGCGCGAAACTTGTAGGTTCGCGTGGTGTCATCCTGACGATGCGCAATCATCACCATCAGTCCATCAAACGTACGCGGTGACATCACTTCGTCGTAGCGCTTGAGAAGTTCCTGCGGGGTCGGATCAGCAGCAAGCGCCAGCGACGGTAGACTGAGTGCAAGCAAGAGCGCCGAAGCGGCTGTACATCGAAACATGGGACAGACTCCTTCTTGGTCCTTGTCGGAAGCAGCGAAGCACTAGTTGGCGCGCAGTGCATCCACAGGGCTTAGTCGCGATGCTTTGTACGCTGGATACAGCGCAGACAGCATCGCTCCCATCACCGAAAATCCAATCACAATCAGCAGAAAGCGAAGATCCACACTCGGATACGTCCACAGGACATCCCCACCGGGTGGCTTCATCGGAATGCCACGCTGACCCAGCCAGCGCACGACCAGATAGCCAAGCGATGTGCCCAGGATCGCACTTCCCAAGCCAAGTGAGATCGCTTCGAGAAGAAACAGCGCGGTGACTTGCCAGCGACGGACACCAAGCGCCAGCATGGTTCCGATTTCACGCACGCGCTCATAGACAGACATCAGCATGGTGTTCACAATTCCGGTGGCCACCAGCAGAAACAGGACCAGCGCAACAAAGAGCAGCACATAACCGAGCGATGCGACACGCGTCTTCGTTGCGGGATCTAGCTCTTCCCATGTGGTCACTTGGTATTCATCACCCAAGACGGCGCGCAGGTTCGCTGCAATCGTGTCCATCTGCTGCATGTCTGTGACCGCGATGGCGTATTCCGTCACTTGTCCTTTCATGCGCAGAAGGTCTTGCGCAAAGCCAAGCGGAACCGTTGCGAGGCGCTTGGACTCTGCGATGCTGATGCTGGGAAGGAAGCCTCCGACTTCGACATCCAGCGCGTTCGTGCTGGCGTGCGGACCAGCCGCTTGCATCACCAGCGTGACGCCTTTTTGCGCCTTCAAGGAATCGGCCAGCGTCTGTCCAATCAGCGCCGTTCCTGGCTGATCGGAAGACAGCGGCTTGGTGCCTGCTGCGACCCGCTTGTAGCGCTGCGGACAGACTTGATATTCCAGCGCAGGATCGATGGCCGTGGCCATAAACATCGTCGACTCTGCACCGTTTGACACCATGCCATCAAAGTTGATGCGTGGTGCGACGGCAGTGACACCAGGGACAGACTTGATCTTGTCCATCAGCGCGGTGTCATACGTAAGGCTCTTTTTGAGTGGATCATCAGATCCCAAGTATCCCTTGCGGAAGACCTGAATCACACCGAGCTTGGACTGCACCATTGCTTCGATGTTGTTGCGGATGAAGCCATTTACAAAACCCTGCAAGATCACAATCGCTGTGGCGCCAAAGATCACAGCCAGCGCAGTCAGCAGCGTTCGGCGCTTGTTTCGAGTCAGGTTGCGCAGTGCGAGCAGAAGGAGTCGCATGATTACACCGAAGAGAGCGCCTCAACGGGGCGCATCCGGCTGGCACGAACCGATGGCCAGAGCGCAGCCAGTGCAGCTCCGCCCGCAGCCAGTGCCAAGATAAACAGAATGTAGCTTCCTGAGATCACCGGGAAGACATGCAGCGGGACGAGCATGCCAGGAATCGGAAGCACCATTCCTGTGTGTCCGTAGTACAGCACAAAGCCGCCTCCCACCAGGGCTCCCAAGATGCCACCTGCGAGTCCAAGCAGCGAAGCTTCCAGCAGAAACATCGAAAGGATTTGCCGTCGACGAACACCGACCGACATCATGGTTCCGATCTCGCGCGTTCGTTCCAGCACAGACATCAGCATCGTGTTGGCAATCCCAAGCAGCGCGACAAACAGAAACACACCCGCGATCAGGTTGAGGATGAAGTTTTGGGTGGCGATTGCATCATCCACAAACGCTGCAACATCGTGCCAAGTCGCTACTTCATACTCGGGTCCGAGCGCTTCTTGCAGGACGGGCTTGAGCCGCTCTGCATCTTCGAAGCGATGAAGCGCGACCGCGATCTCTGTGGCTTTTCCTTCCATCCGTAGCAGCTCTTGCGCAAACGACAGGGGAACAAAGCCGAGCTTTTTGTCAGGAAGCGGGAGTCCGGGCTGTCCGTATTCTCCGACGAAGTCAAAGTCGAGCGCATTCATCACGCCATCGCGATCGCTCGTCAAGATGGTGGCTCTCTGTCCGAGCTTTACACCCAAGTTGGATGCCAGCTCCGGTGACAAGATCGCTGCGATGGGACTCGAATCCTTCAGGCTCTTGCCGCGATAGATCATCTCGTTGCGGCGCGGACAGACAATCAGCTCCTGTACAGGATCCATGGCAGTGAACATCGCTGCGGTGCTGGTGTCGTTGGCATTTGCCATGCCACCAAACATGATCCGCGCCGTCGCTGCCTTCACTCCTGGAACCGAAGTGATCTTGCGCAGAAACTCCGCATCGCTTGGAATCACTTGATCCAGGGTTGCATTGACAGACTTTAGGAATCCTTTGCGATGCACTTGCAGCGCACCCGTCTGACCAAGGACAACGGACTCACGGATCGTTGCTTGCAGACCGTTTAGGAATCCACGGATGCTGACCATGATTCCGAGCGCAAGAAACACAGCAGAAAACGTAATCAGCGATCGCCGTCGGTTGCGCAGAACATTGCGAAAGGCGATGCGAAACAGGGGAGGGAGCATCGATTCACCACACCGATCCGGGTTCTTCATTAGCGTGACCAAAATACTTCGGTGTGTCAACCAAAAATACTTTGGCTACTGAAGTATTCGTTGTAAATCACTGACGGTATTGCTAACGTAAGATCCATGGAGCAGCCTCCTTCAGATCTTACGCGTGAGCTGGCTCGAACCTTCTTCGCACTGCTGATGCAGCATCGTTCGTATTTCCAGGGACTTTTCGCGGAGATAGGAATCTCGGCACCACAGGTTCATGTGCTGCACTTCCTTTCGGAAGGTCCGCTGACGATGCGAGAGCTTGCGACCAAGTGCAACTGTGAGCCGTCCAATCTGACGGGGCTTATCGATCAGCTGGAAGCGAAGCGGATGGTACAGCGCAAGATCGCCAAGACCGATCGTCGGGTGAAGCTTGTGTCGGTCACGCGAACAGGAAAAGCGTTTCGTGACAAGCTGTTCGCGCGACTGAGTGAGCCGGTTCCGTGGATGAGTGCGCTCAGTGCGCAAGATCAGCAGCAGCTGTTGTCGGTGGTGCAGCGTGCGCTGCTGCTCTTTCAGCAGCAGGATGTGCCGTAGCGAGAAGTGCGGTTGTGATGCGGTGGAGTCTGCATCAGCGCGCAGCATTTCACGAAAGTGACGCAGACGTTAGCAGATGCGGGGAAGCTGCTCTCCGGCGGGCCAGTCGAGGAGCTTTCGGCCTCCGTACGGAGTCTCAAGCTGGACAAAGCCGGGCGACTCTGTGATCACTTCGCCAATCACTGCGGAGTCGCGTCCCTGCGGATGGGCGCGCATGCAGGCAAGAACGCGAGCTGCATCGTCGGCAGGACAGATCGCCAGCAGCCTTCCTTCACATGCCAAGTGAAGGGGATCCAGCCCAAGAAGCTGACAGGCGGATCGCACGGTGGGATGAACCGGAATCGCGGCTTCCCACAAACGGAATCCTACTTGTGCGCTGGCTGCGATTTCATGCAGGGCTGCAGAGACTCCGCCTCGGGTTGGATCGCGCAAGACATGCAGATCAGGATGAACAGACAGGATCGCTGCGACCAGGGAATGAAGCGGTGCAGAGTCACTTTCCAGATCGCAGTCAAACGCAATTCCTTCGCGACACGACAAGATGGCGGTGCCGTGATCTCCGATGGTTCCACTGACGATGACTACGTCGGTGGGACAGGCTCTCTGTGGCGCGATGTGAATGCCTTCGGGAATGACGCCGAGACAGGTGGTGGATAGGAATACGCCATCGGCTTTGCCTCGCTCGACGACTTTGGTGTCACCGCTGATGATGGGAACGGCGGCGCGCTGGCTGGCCTGTCCGATTGCAGCCGCGATGCGATCTAGGTCCGACAGCAGAAAGCCTTCTTCGAGGATGAAGCCAATGGTAAGCGCGAGTGGCTGCGCACCGGACATGGCGACATCGTTGATGCTTCCGTGAACGGCCAGATCGCCGATGCAGCCACCGGGAAAGAACAAGGGAGAGACAACAAAGGAGTCGGTGGATGCTGCGATGCGACCGGGCGGAGGCGTCAGGATTCCTGCATCGTGACGGACTGCGAGCTGCGGACTGTGGAAGTGACGTGAAAACAGCTCATCAACAAGCTGCTGACTGGCGCGTCCTCCGCTGCCGTGGGCTCGCTCTACGCGACCATTTTGTAGATCAAGGGGTCGAAGGTGATGATGTGACATGGACCTTGCGCAACAGTCGCTGGGGACGATGAAGGAAGTAGGCTGCGCATGCGCCTTCAGCAGACACCATGCACGATCCGAGTGGGGAATCAGGTGTACATGCGGTGCCAAAGAGCGTGCAATCGGTAGGAATGCAGCTGCCTCGTAACACATCGGGACAGCGACACGCGCGATGATCGGGAATCGATTCGGTGGAAAGGGAAAAGCGGTGCTCTGCGTCGTAGTCTCGGTAGGAATCCCGAAGACGGAGCGCACTGTTCGCAAGCTCTCCGAGACCTCGCCACGCAAAGGAATCTCGCAGCTCCATCACTTGGTGGATGATCGCTTGGGCTCTGCGATTTCCTTCGGGAGTTGCCGCGCGCGCAAAGTCATTGAGAACGATCGACTGGCCTTGGTTGAGCAGTTCAATCAGGTGCAGCAGTGACGCGAGCAGATCGATGGGCTCAAATCCTGCGATCACAATCGGCTTGGAAAAGGTCTGGGAAATGGCGGAAAACGCGTCGCTGCCGATGACTGCGGCAACATGTCCGGGACCGATGAATCCATCGACTTGGACAGGATCCTTTGTCGCAGACAGCAGCGCAGACAGTGCAGCCGGAGTCAGGACGTGATTGCACAGCACGCTGAAGTTTCGGATGGACTCTTTGCGAGCTTGCTCGACGGTGGCTGCGGTCATCGGTGTGGTGGTTTCAAAGCCGACGGCCAAAAAGACCACCTCGCGATCGGGATGTTTTTTGGCGAGCGCGAGCGCATCCATCGGTCCGTACACCACGCGAACATCGGCTCCCAGGCTGCGCGCGTTCTGCAAGCTCTGATGCGATCGTCCTTTGACACGCAGCAGGTCGCCGTAGCTACACAGCATGACGCGCTGATGAATCGCGAGATCGATCGCTTGTTGAAGCCTTCCGATCGGCAGCACACACACGGGACAGCCGGGACCGTGAATCATGCGAATGGACGACGGAAGTCGATCCAGCAGTCCGAAATGACAGAGCGCGTGTGTGTGGCCTCCGCAAAACTCCATCAGACGATAGCTGCGCCCGGGCTGGACGGTGCGATCGAGCGCGTGAAAGAGCCGCTCTGCGCGATCAGGAAGCCGAAGTTCTTCCGTAAGCTGCATTGATTGGGAACTGTAGCGCACAAATTGGCTGGGCTCGCTGCGTTGGCGGATCGCCCGTGTTTGTCGCTTGCAGCTTGCGCGGGGCGATGGTTTAACCCTGGGCCATGTCGTATTTGGTTTTGGCGCGCAAGTATCGACCGCAGACGTTTTCCGACGTCATCGGTCAAGAACACGTCACCCGCACGCTGCAAAACGCCATTCGGCGCGGTCGCATCCATCACGCCTTTTTGTTCTGTGGCGGTCGCGGAACAGGCAAGACCACGACGGCGCGCATCTTGGCCAAAGCGCTGTCTTGCGACAAGGCTCCGACGCCGGAACCGTGCAACCAGTGTCCGGCCTGCATCGAGATCACCAACGGAACGTCGGTCGATGTGCAGGAAATCGACGCGGCCAGCCAGAACCGTGTCGAAGACATCCGCGAGCTGCGAGAGTCGATTCGCTACGCGCCGGTGCGAGGCAAAAAGAAGCTCTATATCCTCGACGAAGTTCACATGCTGTCGACGAGCGCGTTTAACGCACTGCTCAAGACGCTGGAAGAGCCGCCGCCGCACGCGCTGTTTGTGTTTGCGACGACCGATCCGCACAAGCTGCCGCAGACGATCCTGTCGCGCGTGCAGCGCTATGACTTCAAGCTGGTTCCGACGGCGCGGCTCGGCGAACACCTGAGCAGCGTGCTGACCAAAGAAGGCATCTCGTTTGAGCCCTCGGCGGTGCAGCTGGTGGCGCGGGAAGGGCAGGGATCGGTTCGAGACTCGCTGTCGCTGCTTGATCAAGTGCTGGCGTCGACGGAAGGAACGCTGACCGAAGCGCATGTGTCGAGCGTGCTGGGCGTTGCGGATCGCGGGCTGATTGTCGGTCTGGGTCGAGCGATCACCGAGCGAGATCCTGCGACGGCGCTCCAGCTTATCGACAGCGCGTACGGTCGAGGCTTCGATCTGTCGCAGCTTGCCAAGACGCTGCTTGGGCACCTTCGCGACCTGCTGGTGATCGCGGTGGTCAAAGATCCGCTGCCGCTGCTCGAAGCGACACCGTCTGAGCTGGAAGAGCTGCGGGCGCAGTCGGACCGGGCCAAAGGTCGCGCCGAGCAGCTGTTCAATCGCATGATGCGCGTCGCGGATGAGACGTCCCGAGCGGCGCTGCCTCGCTATGTGCTGGAAGTGGGTGTCGTCGAGCTGTGCGCGATCGAGCCGATGCAGCCCATCGGTGAGCTGGTCGATCGACTGGAGCTTTTGGAAGATCGTCTGGGGGGCGGTGGTCGTCCTCGCCAAGCCGGTCCCGCAGCGGGCGCTTCTGTCGGAGGCGAAGAACCGCGCCCTTTCGTCGCTAGCACCGGTCGACCTCCCGCGCCGCGACAAGAGCCGTCGCGTGCTTCGGTCGGTGCTGCTCCGTCTGCTGCCGTCGCGATGCAGGTCGCGCAGGCGCAAGCCCCGGCGGAACGAGTGGCTGAGCACCTTGCCCCCGCGATGGTTCCGCAGGCGGCTCCCGTCGTGGCCTCAGCTCCCATCGTGGCAGCCGCTCCCGTCGTCGCTGCTTCCGCACCGGAACCTGTGCTGCCTGAGCCTGTGCGGGTTCCTGAGCCTGCGCCCGTCGTGGTAGAGCCTGCGCCATCGACAGCGACCGATTCGCCAGCCTCGTCGTCAGTTGCAGCCTCGTCGTCAGTTGCAGCCTCGTCATCGACTGCTGCATCGCTGCCGGACTTTCAGACGACGATAGCGAAGATCATGGATAGCCATCCACTGCTCGCGATCTTGGACGATGCCCGCCCGCTGGTGTGGCGCTCGGACGAGGTGGTGCTTGGGTTTGAAAAAGACACCAAGCTGGAAATGGCAGAGCACAAGCGCGAAGGCATCAAAGACGCGTTTGTGTCGGTGCTGGGTGCGAACATTTCGATCGATCTGAAGCTCGATCAGGCGGCTCGACCGGCAGACCCATCGCGGTGGTCGCGGCACGAAGCGCAGCTTCAGGCGAGCACCGACGACAAGCTGTCCCGAAAGCGCGAAGCCGAAGAGCATCCGGCACGACAGCTACTCAAAGCTGCGTTTGGTAATGTATCGTTTCAGTCTCCGACTTTACTCGACGAGGTGTCCTGACATGTCCGATTCGAACAATCCCTTTGGTTCTCTTCCCGGCATGCCCGACATTGGCCAGATCATGCAGCAGGCGCAGCGGATGCGAGAGGAGCTGGTTCGCTCGCACGACTCACTGGGCCAAAAGACGGTCGAAGCGAGCGCTGGTGGTGGCATGGTCTCAGCGGTGGCGACGGGCACGCGTGAGCTGGTCAAGCTCCGCATCGATCCGCAGGTCATCGACGCCAAAGATCCGCAGATGCTGCAAGACCTGATCGTCGCTGCGGTGAATCAAGCGCTGGCCAAGGCCAAGTCGCTGGAAGAAGAAGAGATGCGTCGCACCGCGATGGGAATGGGTCTGCCGCCGGGCATGCTGTAGCGACGCTCGCTGCTACGTTTCCGCCGCAGCTTTCCAGCCACACTTTTGCTTGGCCGAGTGCAGCTTCAGCTTTTCGGCCAGCTTCAGCGCACCGTCGACCGATTTGTCGAGCCCAGTCAGTCCCAGATCGACGCTCAGCGAGGCAATGTCCGCCGCTGCGCTGAAGTCCATGGTCGCCAAGCTGACGCCCAAGTTGATGGCCTTGAGCGTTCCCGATAGCGCCAGCCGCGCGGCTTCGGTTGCCTTTGAGCTGGTATGCTTTTGTAGCTCCGCAAGCTGGCTCTCGATGTCACCAAGTACCTTGGTTCGCAGCTTAAACTTGGTGTCTTTGACTTCATTTTTGTTTAGCAGCTTCTTGAGCTTTGCTTGATCTTCAACCAGCTTCTTGCTGTCAAATCGTAGCTTCTTTGGAATGGTCTCCAGTGCGCCTGCGTTTCGCATGATCTCTAGCTTTTCGAGCATCCGATCTTGCGCTTCGATGGTCTTTTGGATGGACTCTGCCAGCGTGTGAAGCTGGATCTCTGTTCCATTGAGCTTGCTGCGTGCGAGCTCTACTTTTTCTTCGACTTTTTTGATGGTATCGAAAAATCCTGGAAGCTTCAGCAGCTCATCAGCCAGCTCGTTGGCCATCGTCTCGGTAAACAGCTCGGCATTGCCAATCCACTTGCGATCTTTTTTCTTTTGAACACTCAGCAGTGCGTCCAGTGCTTCCTTGATAGCGGTATCGACACTCTTGAAGCAATTGACCGTTAGCTTGGCCAGCGACATCGTGCTGCGAATCAGTCCCAGCACCGAAAGCACGGTGCCTGCACCAAAGTGAAAGCCTGACGATGCGATCACCGCAGCGTTGACACCGATGTTGACCGCGATCCCAGCGGTGATGATCGTGTAGTTTGCCACGATTCGAATCTGATAGCGCTTGTAGGCGGTCTTGGTTTTGCAAAGGTTGTCCCAAGCTGCCTTGGCATCATTGACCATTGCGTCAATGACAGGCTGACAATTGCTAATGAAAATGTCTTGATTGAAGAAGCGAGTAAATGCCTGATCTGCTTCTTCCACCTTGCCTTGCTCTGCGAACTGATTGATGTCTTCTAGTGCATCACCGAATTTATCAACAAGCTTTTTGAGCTCTTTGGATGCTGTTCCTTTGTGGCTTGTGATTGCATCAATGATTTCTTGATGAAGGCGAGGGTCTTCTTTGAGTGCTTTGTTGATATCGCTCTTTTCGTCGCACTCCAGGACCAAGCGGATTTGATAGCTCTCTGGGAATTCAAAAAAGTTCGTCTTTTTGGCAACGGCATTGATGCGATCTGCCAGATCGGATGTGCGATACAGTTCATACTCAACAGTCTTGGCCATGATGGACTCCTTGTGCTGATGACTTGGATGCGGGCGATGCGGCAGACAGCAATTGCTATGCCTTGACGGATAGAACACGCAGCGACTGTGCGCTGTCCGGCGAGCGCGGTCCGCAGAACGTGTCACGATGCGCGTTGGCTCACGCTGTGCGCGCTGCGCTCGCGCTGTTCGGCGCACGCTGGGGAGCGGCGGACCGTCAACATCGACGCAGACGCTAGACGAAGCCGTCACTCCGCTGATACGCTGACCCAATGGCAGATTTAGGACTGCTGACTTGGGTCCAGCGTAGGCCATACGATCGAGCCGCGCAGCGATGGATCCTTGGGCTGCTCCTTGGCGGCCTGGTTCCCGTCGGTTCGGTCTATGCATCGCCGGTCAAGCCTGGGGCCGCGATTGCGCACTTTGATCAAGGAACGACAGCGTTTGCCGAAGGTCGCTACGCGGATGCACTGAAGGAATTCCAGATCAGCATGACGCTGGAGCCGAGCCCGAACACGCGCATCAAGGTTGCGCGCTGCTACAAGGCGCTGGGTCAGATCGGGAGCGCGTTTGTGCAGTTTCATCGCACCGCTCACGAGGCCCAGGACCGCATCAATGCGACCGGCGAAGCGCGCTACGCACCGACTCGAGATGCAGCGGAAGCAGAAGCGCAGGCGCTGGATGCGTCGGTGCCACGTCTGTCGCTCAAGCTACCGAGCCCGCTGCCCGATGATCTGCACTTGGTGATCGACGGAACCGAAGTCCCAAGAGAGAGCGTTGCGCGACCGATTCCCATCGATCCAGGCTCGCACGGACTGGTCGCCAGTGCGCCGCGCTATGCAAACCATGAGCAGCGATTCTCTGCGTCTGTTGGCGGATCGGTCAGTGTCACGATCTCGATGCAGCGGATTCCGGCAGCGGAACTTCAGCTTGTGTTTGCCAACAAACCGGCAGGAATGGCGGCGTTTGTCGACGGGAAACCGCTCGCTCCTGAACAGTTTGACAAGTCGCAGTGGGTGACTCCTGGGGAACACAAAGTAGAGGTTCGCGTTCCGGGCTACGTTCCGTTTCAGTGGCAGCGTTCCCTTGTGGATCAGGAAACGCAGCAAGTGCAGGTGTCTCTGCGTGCGGAACCGGGTCCGCTTCGCTGGGTTGCGCTGAGCCTGGGCGGTGCGGCGGTGGCTGCGCTTGCAATCGGAACCGGCTTCGGAGTGATGGCGCTGCAAGGAGCCAACGAGCAGACCGCACTGGACCCGCTGCTGCGTGATCGATCGGTGCAGTCAACGGTTCAAAATCACGCCACGTTGGCGACGACAATGCTCACGGTGGGCGGAGTGCTTGGGGGCGCCGCTACGGTGCTTGGGATTGTCTCTGTGGTGCGAAGGAATCCGCCCTCTGTTCAGCGTTCGGAATCAGAAAAGCGAGCCAGTCTGCGACTCCTTCCGCATCTGTCTGGACAAGGTGTCGGAGTCACTCTGCTCGGGAGGTACTAGTCTGATGAAGCCTGCCGCACAGCTTGTCGCTGATCGATTGGGAATCGCACGTACGCAAAGAGTCTTTTCTGCTGTAGGCGTCTTGTTCGCGCTCTCTTTGCTGGCTTGTACCGTCGGAAATTACGAAGTTGCAAACTGCGATCCAGCGGCTTCCAGCTTGACCACCGATCCATGTGACAAGTTCAACAAAGATCCCAATGACTGCATGCCGTATCAGTGCGATCGCGGAACGCAGCGCTGTGTGCAAGCTCCGCGTGACTGGGATCGGGATGGCTTTCCTGACAGTCGATGCGGAGGAACAGACTGTGACGATCGCAATCCTCTCATCACGGGATCTACAAACGGAGAGTGCTCTTGTTCCATCGCAGGAATGCAGTGCAAGGCGGGACAAGGTGCATGCAGACGCTTTGCGACCTATTCGTGTCAGAACAACATCGCAGTGTGTCCCGCGCTCGCAGGACAGCCCAGCGACTGGAACACGTCCATCTACAACGATGCGCCCAATGGCTACAGCTCGGAAGACTGGAACTGCGATGGCAGCGTCGAGCGCGCATGCTGTTACTTAAACAGCAACGGAACCCAGATCTGTCAGTCTTGCCCCAAGTCGGCATCGCTCTGCACAAGTGATGTCAGCGCAGTCTGTTCGTCGATTTGCAAGACCATGAACGGCGACAACAAGAACTGTCAGGCAGCCTCGCAATCGGGAACGCCCAAGATTGTGACCTGTGATGACACGATGTGTGGATCCAAAGTCGCCATCTGTTACTGCTCACCTGGAAACTGGTTTGAGGGCTATCCGTGCAATGTCCAAAAAGCCACAGAAGACCGTCTACGCTGTCGCTGATGAAGCAGGAAAGGCATCACGGAGGAATCGCATAGGAGCCGATGCAGAGTCGGTTCGGAATCGTGTAGGAGTCGATTAGGAATCGTGTAGGAGTCGCTTGAGGAGTCGGTTAGGAATCCCATGGACACGGTAGAGATAACGGTCAGTCCAAGAATCGTCGCAGGACGATACGAGATGATCCGTCAGCTTGGCTCTGGCGGAATGGGAACGGTGTATCTGGTTCGCCACGTGAACACCGACGAGCGACTCGCGATGAAGGTGCTCCGCAAGGATGTCTCTGATCAGCTGGAAGCGGTCGAGCGCTTCAAGCGTGAGATGAAAGCATCTGCGATCTTGCGCAGCGACAATGTGACCCGAATTACTGATGCAGACACCGCTCCCGAACTAGATGGCGCGATGTATCTGGTGATGGAACTTCTCGACGGTGCAGATGTCGAAAAGCTCCTCACAGAGAAGCGTCCCCTTGATAGCGAATCGGTCATCTTCATTCTGGGTCAAGCCGCCCGCGCACTCGACAAAGCCCACGCACTTGGGATCATTCATAGAGACTTAAAGCCCGAGAATCTGTTTTTGCATCGGAGTGAAGAGTTTGGGCTGATGGTGAAGGTGCTCGACTTCGGAATTGCGATGTTCAAGACACGCCTGGAAAGTGGCGAGCTTCGTCTGACGCAAGACAACACGCTGCTTGGGACGCCGCTGTATATGGCGCCAGAGCAGGTGTTGGGAAGTCGTGAAGAGATCTGTCCGCGCACCGATGTCTGGGCGATAGGAATGATTGCGTACGACATGCTGGTGGGGGACAACTACTGGAAAGTGCCGAGCTTGGGAATGCTCCTGTCGCGGATTGCGCTGGGACATATGCCTGCACCTTCGGAAGTTGTTCCATCGCTGTCGAAGGAGTTTGACGCCTGGTTTTTCCGTTCGTGCTCGCGCGAGCTTCCTGCGCGCTTTGCCACCGTTCGGGAGCAAGTGGAAGCGCTGGCCACGATTCTGTCTGTAGAGCCAAACTGGATTGACTCTGTGACTCCGCCGCCGTCGCTGCTGGCGCGTGTGAATGAAGTCTCGCCACCGGATGTAGAGCACAGTGTCTCGCGTCTGTCTGCACTTCCGCGCTCGGTTCGTGCAAACGCACTGGCTGGCGGAGTCCCGTCCAGCGCAGATGCAAAGGTCTCTGCGACCACTGCTGCGAGCGTCGCGCCTGGAAACACCAAGTCGGTGGCTGCAGCGACCCTTTCTTCGACGGAAGCAGGCCGAGCGACGGATCGCACGAGTACCCAAGTAGAAGAGGCAAAACAGACAGAGCAAGTCGCGAAGACAGGGGCATCACCAGGAACGCGGAAGCGCTGGATGTTGCTGCTGCTGCTGCTGATTCCGATGCTCGGTGCTGGGCTCTTTGTGTTGCTTCATCGTACGACTGGGAATGCAAATCCAGAGCCAACAGCGACGGCCAAGCCACCAGAGTCACCCAAGACAGAGCCCGCGTCTCCAGGACAGACTCCCAAGTCGGCGGATGCGTCTTCAGAGAGCGGTCAAGGGAGCGAAACAGAGTCCGCCAGTCACGGTGGGAAGCGGCCTTCAGCAAAGGGCAGGGGAAAGACCTCCAGCAAGCTGGATGGAAGAGCTTCTGCCGTCGGAAAAAGCGCCAAAGGAAAGGCCAAGATCGACTACGATCCTGTGGCTCCGTAAGCGGACAGAGTGCCTGATTAGCGCTGGGTCGAGTGCCGCAAGATCGTAAACAGCATCTTGCGTCCAGCCGCCATGCTTCCCTTGACGTTCTTCGACTCGCCCGCCACGCGCGGATGATAGTGAACGGGAACCTCGACGATGCGGAGTCCTCGACGGACCGCTTTCACCTGCATCTCGATCATGAAGCCGTGATCTTCATCGGTCATTCCCAGTGCAAGCAGCGCAGGATAGCGCACCAAGCGGAACGGACCGACATCGGTGTAGTTTTGACCATACACCGCGCGAATCAGCGTCGTGGCCACAGCATTCCCAACACGCTGCGCAGTGGACAGAGATCGTGGTGCAGCGACTCCCAACGTTCGGGAACCGACCACGAGATCGGCGCCTCCGACCACTGCGTCAATCATGCGTGGCAGGTCTTGTGCATCATCGGAGCCATCGGCATCTAGGAACGCCACCACGTCGGGCCGAACCTCTTGCTTGGCCAAAAACGCCATACCGCGCAGACAGGCTGCACCGTATCCGCGCGCACTTTCCTTCACCACCAAAGCGCCCGCTTTTTGCGCCGCTTCTGCGGTGTGATCGGTCGATCCGTTGTCGATCACCACAACGTGACGAATCGGATGACCAAATGACTTCAGCGACGATACGACGGCTCCCACTGCGGCTTCTTCATTGAGCGCAGGAATGAGCACATCGAGGATCAGTCGCGATTTTTCAAGCGTGTGTACCGCCACGGAACAAGTTCCACAGGTTAAGAAGGATCTCGAACAGAATCAGCAGTACGACGGTCAGCTCCAGTCGCCAAGTGCTTCGGGAGTGATAGAGGTCCGCCAGCAGAACCAGGTTTTCCTGAATCATGCGTAGCTTGGCTTCCAGCGCGCGGAATCGATCATCGATTTCCAGCTCGTTGCGCAGCCCTCCGTACAGCCGATCGATCTGTTGATCCTCCCACGTTGAGTCAGGTTTGTCGAACAGCGCGAGCGTAGCGATCATGCCGTTCTTTGTTTCGATGCACGAGCCAATAAACTTCACCAGATTATCGAGTCGACCTGGCACTCGTCCATCCAGCTGCAGCGCGCGCGTGATGACATGGGTTCGCTGCTGAATCTCGTGTACGTCTTCGTCGTAGTAATCCATCGCTGCGGACTGTGCGAGCACCAAGCTGATGACCTTGAGCGCAGGCACAGAGGCTTCCGAAAGGATCACGCGATCAAACTGAACTTCCACCGCTGCGCCCGGACGGACTTCGACCATGAAGTCTTCGGTCAGTGGCGGATGCGGTTCCGGTCCAATCTTTCCACCAATCGCGGCAATCAGACGCTCTCGTTCTTCTTTGCGCAGGCCGATGAGCACCACGGAGCCGAAGTCGAACAGAACCGCAATCTGGGTCTTTTCCGACGGAAACCGCGCAACCAGACAGTCTTTGTCATGCTCTACCGATGCATCGGCGAACACGGACGCGAGGTCACGCAGTCGAAACGTTGCAGCGAACGCGTAGGCATACACTTGCAGCACATTGGCGTCGCTGCCTGCTCCCGCTGGCCCGCCGCCTTTGTTGAACTGCGAAGTGTCTACCTTGCCCGTTCTCATCATCGGGCAGTAAAGCGCAGAGTCCTGAAAAAGACAATCGAAGTGCAGCAAAGTTGCGGCTGGCATGGGTTAGGATTTTGGCAGGAGACCCTGACTATGCGCCTACTTCACACCATGCTTCGCGTCGGAGACCTCGATCGATCGATCCAGTTTTACACCCAAGTGCTGGGGATGCAGCTGCTGCGCCGGACGGACTATCCGGGCGGACGGTTTACGCTGGCCTTCATTGGCTACGGCGAAGAAAGCACGCACACGGTGCTGGAACTGACCCACAACTGGGATACCAAGAGCTACGACTTGGGAAATGGCTTTGGTCACATCGCCATCGGTGTCAGCGACGCGTACAAGGCCTGCGAGGAGGTCCGACGACTCGGTGGGAAGGTGACACGCGAGCCCGGGCCGATGAAGCACAGCAGCACTGTGATCGCGTTTATCGAAGATCCCGATGGCTACAAGATCGAGTTCATCCAAGAAGGTACGCTGTAGCGACTTCTCCCCATCGTTGGGAGTCGCCTTTTCCTGATTCCTAAGCGATTCCTAAGCGA